>Ga0335070_10002966_pt1 | contig 19786 bp, 18 predicted proteins | sample Lox_Sample_13_FD_206722 | JGI IMG/M metagenome (GOLD analysis project Ga0335070, IMG submission 206722) | Soil microbial communities from Loxahatchee National Wildlife Refuge, Florida, United States - Lox_Sample_1.3 | ecosystem: Environmental > Terrestrial > Soil > Wetlands | place: USA... | reverse complement strand
CCTGAATTAACTTCTCTTCGAACAAGAGCCAGAAGAAAAACGGCAACGGTGCCTATTGTACCGGATTCAGTGGGGCTGAAAAAGCCGGTGATCATCCCACCTATGACAATACTGAAAATGACTAAAATAATTATTGCGTCAGGAATAGCAACGAATCGCTCTTTCCATGTTGCCTTTTCAGCTTTGGGGGCTATCGCTGGCCTAAAACTGACCCATCCTGCAATGACTACAATAAAAAGAGCTGCTATTATAAGCGCAGGTACGATCCCTGCCAGAAAAAGCCTGCCGATAGATTGTTCAACCTCAAGTCCATAGATAATGAGCACGGTACTGGGAGGCAGTATCATGCCTATGGTACTGACAGATGCAATCGTACCGGCAGAGAGTTCCTTTTTATATCCATAGCGGTCCATTTCAGGCATGGCAAGATTTGAAAACGTGCCAACCGTCGCAAGAGTTGACCCACACATGGCTTTAAAAGCGGTCGCGCCCGCTACCGTTGTCATTGCAAGGCCGCCCGGAATATGACCAAACCACTTGTGCGCACCAATGTAGAGTCTCTTTGCGATATTTGAATTTGAGGCAAACTCCCCCATTACGATAAATAGGGGGATTACCGTGTAGCTGTACGTTGTAAATGTGTCGAAGAAGTCCTTAATGACAAGATTAGCAGCCGCTGGGAACGACATAAGAAAAGCAAATCCGAGAAATCCAACCAGTATCATGCAATAAGCCATTTCAAGACCTGTTAAGAAAAGGCCCAGCACTAGTATAATCCCGTATGTTCCTATGGCCACATCACTCATTGTCTGCTCCTTTTATTGCCTTTAGCAAATCACAAAATATCGTGAAACTCTGCAACAGAAAGCTGAATGAAAGGGCAAAGGCAAACGGGTAGTAAGGTATCTTAAAGCTGGCGGTGCGCTCACCCGTTTTTTGCACGTCGATCCCGTAAAGAAGAAAATTATAAGCAACAAATAGGAAGATGATGATTCCGATACATCTGGTAAGAATATTTATCATTCGTTTTCTCCGAGGGCTGAGCTTTTCTGTGATGATGTCAACAATGACCTGTGCGCCGAGCATTGTGCCGTAAGGGATCGAGAACCCGAATACAATTGCCCCACCGTATTGTATGAATTCCATCGATCCGGTAATCGGATGGCCGAAGTTTCTCAAAATCACATCAAAAAGGGTCAATATAATCATACATGCTAAAACGACACCGGCAAAGACGTATAGTGACTTATCAAAATTGGCAATGCCTGTAATAAAACGTTTCATCGTTTTACCTCCGTTCTATGGAAAACAATCTTCGCATGACGGGTTCGCCACGCCTGCCTACTGGCAGGCCCTGAACCTAACATGGTACAGGGCAGGCAGCCGCGAAAGATCAAAATAACATGTTGCCCTCTCCTGCCACCGGGAGAGGGTCTGGGTGAGGGTGGATATTTGGGTTTCCCCCTCACCTTAATCCTCTCCCCCTGTCGGGGGCGAGGAGGTTCTTGGGGGTATTTTCGCCATCGTGATCACAAAAAAGAGAGGGCTGAGTTCTTTTACAGCCCCCTTTTGTGATCATCATTTTATGGGTTGTTCTTTAGGAAGTCCTGGCAGAATTTCAATGCCTCGTCGCCCGGAAGACCTTTTGATTTGGCCATTTTTACATACTCGTCCAGGATTGGTTTCATCTTTTGTGCCGTTGCCGCCTCTTCCTCTTTCGAAACAGGTACGAAGGTTACGCCTTTTCCTTTGGCGAAATCTTTCGCCCGATTATCCAGTTCAACCCACTTCTTGCCGAATTTTTCGTTATATTCGTCATTGATTTTTTCTATTGCCTGCTGATCGGCGGGGGATATGGCATTCCACTTTTCCTTGTTCATGATGCAATACATGGATGTCAAATAGGACATGCCATAATTCTCAATGACCGTCTTGACAACCTCGCCGATTTTGAACCCCTGCAATGCTTCTATCGGGAAGAGGCATCCGTCAACAACGCCCCTCGAAAGGGCATCATACGTTTCACTCACCGGCATGGTTACAGGAGAAGCGCCGAGATTTCTTACTATGTCCGCGTTCTCTGCATTGGCTTTTATTCTAAGCCCTTTTATGTCGGCAGTTGATTTGACCGGATTTTTTGTAAAAATGAAGCCTGGTGCAGCACCATGAAGAAACATAACCTTTACGTCATCAAATTCTTTCGGTTTGAATTTCTTATAATAGGCATTGGCCAGCTTACTTCCCTGGTAGCCATTCCGATATCCCAATGGCTGTTGTAAGACCTCAGAAAGCGGAAGCCTCCCGGGTGAATACGCCAGTAAATTCGTGCCGACATCCACCACGCCTTTCACCGTGTTGTCGTAAACCTGCATGGGAGGCGAAAGCGTGTTCGCCGCAAATACAGTCACCGTTACCCTTCCTTGAGTTGCCTTTTCAACGTCCTTTCCCCACTCACCAAACATTTGCGAAAAAGGGTGTTGGGACGGCCATATAGTCGAAAGCCTGAGCTTCATCGCTTTTTCCTGAGCCTGGACCGGAATTGAAGTTAAGAAAAATAGAGAAACCGTTAGAAGAACCAATAAGGTGACAACAGATCTTTTTTTCATACGACATCCTCCTTTTTAGTAGATATATTTTACTCCTACTCTCGAGTAATTTACAAGAAACTACCTGTTCCCGTCTATAAATCTCTTCCTCAGTTCCCGTTTCAGGATCTTCCCCGCCGGGCTCTTGGGAAGTTCGCTCAAGATGATATATTCCTTAGGGACTTTGAAGGGTGATAGTCGAGTCTTCAGAAAAGTCTTCAACTCCTCGGGAACGACCTTTTGCCCGGGCTTGGGAGCGATGAAAGCAGTCACACGCTCGCCCCACTCTTTATCCGGAACCCCGACCACCGCACATCCTTCCACTTCGTTTCTCATGTAGAGAACCTCTTCCACCTCCCGGGGATAAACATTCTCACCGCCGGTGATGATCAGGTCCTTGAGGCGATCCACGATGTAAAGGTACCCATCGGCGTCAAACAGACCGATGTCACCGGTACGGAGCCAGCCCCCCTCCCAGAATGCAGCACGGGTCCCTTCGGGGTCGTTCAGGTAGCCTTTCATGACGTTGCGCCCCCTCACACAGATCTCACCCTCTTTCCCCTGCTCAACTAGGTTTCCCGCTTTGTCCCTGATCTGAATCTCTACCCCATGAACCGTTTGCCCGACCGATCCGACCACATGCCTATAGTAATGGTTATAGGTCAATGGCATCGCCTCCGTCATTCCATAGGACTCTGCGATCGTGAGGCCGGTGCGTTCTTTCCACTGTTTGACGATCTCCACGGCCATGCTGGCCGCTGCTGAAAAAGAGTACCGCAATCTCCCAATCCTATTCTTCAGGTTGTCGATGCTCAGGAAGCGAACGTAGACCGTGGGCACAGCAAAGAATTTTGTGACGCGGCCGGTCTCCATCAGCTTCAAAACCTGCTCCATGTCAAAGGCAGGCAGAAGCTCCAGACACCCGGCGCTCAGAATCGTTGAATTCATGATATGCATTTGGCCGAAGACATGATTAAAGGGTAGGAAGCAGATGCCGACGTCATTCTCGGTGGACCTCTCATAGTAGGCAATGCTGTGGCTGGAAAAGCTGATCGCCTCGTGAGGGACCATCACGCCTTTCGGAGTGCCCGTCGTCCCGCCGGTGTACAGGATGGCCGCGGTATCCGCGCGGTCCCTATCGACTGCCTTAAAAGATCCCGAACCCATCGCCATCAGATGCTGTAGGTCAAGATCGCCTCCTGGACAGAGCACTTTTCCGAGGCCCCCAGCGCCTCTCAACGGCTCCAAATCCTTCAGCTTGTCTCCCATCGTGAAGATAAACCGCGGTCTTGAGTGGCTGACAAGATTCCTTAGCTCGTTCCCGGTAAGAACACCCGAGAGGGTCACCGCGACTGCTCCGGCCTTCAACACACCGAAGTAGAAGGCAATCCAGTTTCCCGAGTTAGGAGTGCAGAGGCCGACGAGATCCCCCGGATTTAAACCCAGTTTGATCAGGCCCGTGGCTATCCGGTTCGCCTGATCGTCGAGCTGGGCATACGTTGTTTCAGCTCCAGCCTCACGGATTGCTGGCCGGTTTGGAAAGAAGAACGCTGATACCTCAAGGTTCTGTGCACAATTCATATGTTTTTCTGTTCTGGGATCTCGCGATGATCATTCTCATGACGGCTCATCTCATGCACCGTCCAAACACAATCCACATGAATGCGGCCGGTCCTGGGTTCCAGTCATACTATTTTCGCTCCATCAGGTACTTTTTTTTGAGCTCACGTTTCAGTATCTTTCCAGCCGAACTCTTGGGAAGTTCGTCCAAGATAATATATTCTTTGGGGACTTTGAAGGGTGACAGCCGAGCCTTCAGAAAAGTCTTCAATTCCTCGGGAGTGACCTTTTGCCCGGGCTTGAGGGCGATGAAAGCAGTCACACGCTCGCCCCACTCTTTATCCGGAACCCCGACCACCGCACATCCTTCCACTTCGCTTCTCGTGTAGAGAACCTCTTCCACTTCCCGAGGATAGACGTTCTCGCCGCCAGTGATAATCATGTCCTTGATCCGGTCCACGATGTAGAGGTATCCGTCTTTGTCCAAGACTCCAACATCTCCGGATCTGAACCAACCGTCTTCCCAAAAAACGGAATTCGTCTCTTCCGGATTGCTGAGATAGCCCTTCATGATATTGTGTCCACGGATGCAGATCTCCCCTTCCTGGCCCTGCTTCACTCGATTTCCATTTTTGTCTCTGATCTCAACTTCGACTCCAGGAACCGTTGTTCCGACCGACCCAATGACGTGACGATAATAATGATTGTACGTCACTGCGGAGGCGGATTCCGTCAGGCCGTAGCCTTCGTAAATGGTGAGCCCTGTCCGCTCCTTCCACTGGCGAACAATTTCCGCGGCCATGCTCGCAGCCGCAGAGAAACAGTATCGGACACGGCCCAGCTTTTCCTTCAATCCTTCGAGGGTCAGCAGACGTGCATAAACCGTGGGCACAGAGAAGAGTTTGGTCACCTTCCCGGACTGCAATGTCGCCAAAATCCGATCCAGATCAAAAGCAGGTAGAATCTCCAGGCATCCGCAACTTAAGATGGTGGCATTCATAATGTGCATTTGGCCGAATACGTGGTTAAAGGGAAGAAAGCAAAGAGCCCGGTCGATTTCAGTGGAATGCTCACTGAAGGCCACGTTGTGGGCCGAAGTGTTGATGTTCTCATGCGTGAGCATAACCCCTTTGGGCGTGCCCGTGGTGCCTCCAGTATAAAGAATGGCGGCTGTATCCGAGCGGTCCCTATCCAGTGGTTTGAAGGAGCCGATCCCCATATTCATCAATTGTTGAAGCTCCAAATCTGCTCCCCTACAGATCACTTTTTCCAGAACCCCTGTCTTCTTCAAGCTGCTCAGATGATTGAGTTTCTCTTCGGAAATAAAGAGGAACCTCGGCCTTGAGTGATTGATCAACAAAGTCATTTCATCAGGGGTTAGGAGACTGGAAAAAGTTACGGCTACGGCTCCTGCTTTTAACACACCAAAATAAAAGATAAGCCAGTTTGCCGAATTAGGAGCCAAAAGCCCGATGTGTTCACCTGGCTTCACTCCGGAGGCAACGAGTCCGCTCGCTATAAGATTAGCTCGTTCATTGAATTCTGAATAAGTGATCTCGTTTCCAGCTTCACTGAGGGCAGGCCGATTGGGGAAGTAAAATGCTGCTGTTTCTAAGTTTCTAGAAATATTCATAAAAATATAAAAACAATAGTATAGAAAAAAATGAATTGATCGATTCAAGATTATAATATTAGACCAATTAATATCTGTCAAGTGAAATATTTCTTGCTATTATTTCCTCTAGGATGTATTATCTTCCAAGGGAAGTCAGCCTGGCAAGGTCAAAATCCTCAGACATTTGATGAGGTCACAATTCCAGTTCTGGCTCCGAAAAGATCAGCTTTTACTAAACCCGATTTGGGAGGGTGGTTTTGCTGTCGATCTTCAGTAAGGTTTATCTGAAAATAAATGCACCCAAGGAGGGAGGATGGATGCATTCAGGCCCATTAGACAGCTCCGAGTTTTTGAAGAAATCGTGGCACAACTCAAACAGTCCATTTTAATAGGCCGTTTTAAGCCTGGTGACAAGCTACCCACCGAGCGAGAGTTGGTAGAACAGTTTCAGGTAAGTCGTGTGGCCATTCGTGAGGCCCTTCGGACGCTGGAAAATTCAGGATTTATCGTGACACGGCTGGGGGCAAATGGCGGAGCTTACGTCACTGATTTGAGTTTTGAATTCCTGGCCAATGCTTTCGTCGACCTGTTCCTCGCGGATAAGATTTCCATTCCGGAACTCCATCGCGTCAGGCTCATTATAGAACCCGAGAGTGCCAGATTAGCAGCATTGGCCATCACGCCGGAGTACACTCAACGGTTAATGACAGCCTTGGAGGCTGAAGAGATTCCTATGTCATCTTTATCGGAGGACATAAAGATAAAGACAGCGGTCCATTACATCCTGGCTGAGATGTGCGGCAACCGCTTTCTTGAAGCCATTGTCAGATCTGTGATGAAGCTCACGCACACGCTGATCGAGATGGTTAGCCCGGACCCCCACGCGATGCATCCCGCAGGCATGCATCGCCCTATCGTTGAAGCTGTATTGAAAGGAGATCCGGAGGCATCCTCCATTGCGATGCATAAACATACCATCGAATTTGGCGAGGTCCTGATCAAAATGGAGAAGGCCTACCGAGAAAAAAAGTCACTTGTTGGAATTTAAGCCATTTCTTGCCTTTCTATTCTTACGCGTTAATAGTTTCCCTGTTACCCTTTCTTCATGGGCCTGGTAATCCGCAACGCTTCAAGCTGCGCCACGCTTAAGCCCTAGACCCTTTCTATTTCATGTAGGCCGGAAGCTGAATCTTTCCTTCTGCAATACTCTCGGGGAAGATAATCATCCTCTTCCCAGGCTTTACCCATTGAAAGCCGCAGCCCAAGGCTGTCTCTTTGGGGTCAAAGCCGTAGACCACCTGGTGATCTTTGCTGAATCCTATTCTTCCAACAACTCCCTGCATATCTGTCTGTTCAAGAGCCTTGACCACCGCATCGGGTTCGATGGTCTTGGCACGCTCAATGGCATTGGTCATAATATAGACCGCATCGTAACTCGGCCCAATTCCATGGTGCGAGAGCCTCTTCCTCGCCTCTTCCCCCCACTTCTTGCCGAAATTCTCGTTGAAAGCCACTGACTTTGGCACGGCCTTCACCGGAATGGGTCCAACTTCATAAATCGTATCGATCAATCCTTCTACTTCTCCTTTGAAGATTTCCCAAGCATTTTCTGGGGCCAGCGGGCTGATCGAGCCGGCAAGAATAGCCGGAAGTTCCATCGCCCGAGCTTGCTTAAGTAGAATGCTACTTTGTGGCATGTCAAATATCGGCACGATCACCTGGGCTTTCTGAGACCTTGCCTTCATCAGGGACGGGGAGAAGTCAGAAGAACCTGTCGCATAAGTGTCGAAAGCGAGAACTTCCCATCCGTTCTCCTTGTACCACTTCTCGAGACCCGCACCTGTACCCTTTGCCCACAGGACATCTTGCGTAATAACGAATGCCTTATTAAAGCCAAACTCTTTTTTGACAAACCCCATGATCCCCCCCATATACATGGCAAGATAGGGAGCATTCATACAATTTCGAAAAATATATTTATATTTATCGTACTCCTCCGTGACCTTCTTCTGCATGAGCGGGCTCATGGCGATAGAGCAAATGTAAGGCAATTTATATTTTGAAATAACATCCATTGCGGCTAACAATACTTCGGAACGGAAATTACCCAGCACGATAGCATGGGGTTTCTTCTCCAAGATGAGTTTCTCCATGGCCGTCAACGCATCGTGCACAGGAATTCCAGGCTCATGTTCTCTCGTATCAATAGAATAAACTTCCAGTTTGTGTTTTGTTTTGCCTACCTGAATGCCCCCTTTTGAATTAATTTCATCTCTCGCCATTTGAATAGCCATCCACCCATCCCGTCCCTCAATTGAACCTAGGGCAGTGGGAATGCCAAAAATAATTGCCTCACCGGGTTTAAGTTGTGCGAGGGCGGTATGCGGAACACTGATGAAGATCACCAACACAAACAAAATAAAGGCTAAAACTGCTTTCTCTTTCATAATTCCTCTCCTCCTCTCAAAAAGTTCTGGGACCCGTAATCCGTTATTGAGATAATATTCCTCTGAGAAAAACCTCACTGAATATTTTCCCTAACTGGTTTGGTCCGATCCCTCTTCTGGCTTTTGGATCGTACCATCTATAGGTCCAGTGTACCATACCAAAAAAAATAAAAGCGAGGATCGAATGGTCGATAGGTTTCAACAGCTTTCTTTCGGCTAAATCCTTAATAATGCTTTTCAATGCCTTGACGTAGTCACGTTCCTTCTTAATGCAGATCTTTCGGTGCTCCGGGGCAAGAGATTTCCTTTCCGAAATCAGAATGGTTAATTGATCTTTATGCCCTGCGTATTGCTCGACATAGAACTTACAAATCTCACTCAATTTTTCTACCGGACCGATGTCGACGTCGTATATCTCCATGATTTTCTTGTATGCATTGTCCATAAATAAAGTCATGATTTCAAAAAGAATCAGTTCCTTAGAAGAAAAATAATGGAACATACCCGGCACACTGAGACCCGCTTTCTCAGCGATATTGCGTACAGAGGTTCCATCAAACCCTCTTGACGCAAAAAGTTCTGTGGCAACCTTCAGAATTCTTTCTCTGTTCGCCATGGAAAATCTTGATCTTTTCTGTGTAACCATTAATAGTCGACCGAGCGCTCGGTAGGATACCTTGCTGAGTTAATTACAAAATAATAAGATTTTTGTCAAGATTTTTTAGTATTTTTGACTTGACCTACGAAGATGAAGAAGAGCAGTTGATGGGAGATAAAGCACCAGGAGGCTGCTAGGATAAATTAAAAAGCGGTATGGCGGGTCTTAAACCATCAGGTATTTCTTTTTGACCTCTTCATTTCCCTCAAAATCTGCAATGGTTCCTTCAAAACGGATCCGTCCGTTATCGATCACGTAAACTCGGTTGATCAATTTCAAGGCTGACTTGACATTCTGTTCCGTAAGAAGAATGCTGATCCCTGCCTCCTTCATCGCCAGGATTTGGTTCTCCAGCTCCCTTACGATAAGAGGAGCCAAGCCCTCTGTCGGCTCGTCCAGCAAAAGGAGTTCAGGACTGCTCATCAATGCCCTGCCGATGGTAAGCATCTGCTGCTCTCCACCGCTCAAATTGCCGCTTCTTCTAGTTCTGATCTCCTTGAGGGTAGGAAACAGCGTGTACACTCTTTCTTTACTCCAATCCGTTTTCCTGTTGTGAACAATTTCAAGATTGTCGTCTATGTTTAAATCGGCAAAAACTCTTCGATCATCAGGAACATAGGCTATGCCCTTACGAACGAGGACGTAAGCTTTTTGCCCCGTGATATCTTCACCATTAAACGTAATTCTTCCGTCCTTAGGGGGCGTCAATCCCATGATGCTCCGCAAAGTAGTGCTCTTCCCCGCTCCGTTCCTTCCGAGAAGACCCACTACCTCCGCCCTGTCAACTGTGAGAGATACTTCGAAAAGGATATGACTCGACCCGTAATAAGTATGTATTTTGTCAACATTCAGCATGCGTCGCTTCCGCCTAAATATGCTTCCTGCACCGCCTGATTAGCCCGCACTTCATTGCAGGAACCCTGAATAATCGTGCCGCCCCTCACCATGACCATGATTCGGTTCGCAATCCCAAAGACAATTTCCATATCATGCTCGCAAAATAGGATGGTGAGCCCGCGTTTTCCAGAAAGGCCTTTGATCAGCTCGATACAGCGCGAGGTCTCTTCGGGAGCCATGCCAGCCGTAGGTTCGTCAAGAATGAGGAGCTCGGGGTTCCCTCCCAAGGCCATCGCAATCTCAAGCACTTTACGGTCGCCGTGGGAGATCAGTCCAGTGGTGCGGCCTTTCTTACCCATCAGGCCAACGCTCTCCAATATCTCATTCGTCTCCTCGACTGCTAATTTTGCCGAAGGGGTAAAAAGGTTCCATGTTTTTCTTTCGCGGGATAATATTGAGATCTGGACATTTTCAAAAATCGACAACCTCTGAAACACATTGACAACCTGAAAAGAACGGGAGATGCCTTTTTTGCAGATTTCATAAGAGGGAAGCCCCGTTATGTCCTCGCCTTTGAAAAAGACTTTCCCGTTCTCAGATTTTAATACGCCTGTGATGAGGTTGAAGAGGGTAGTTTTTCCGGCGCCGTTGGGACCGATGACGGCTACGATTTCACCCTTCTCTACCGCAAGATCTGCACGGTTTACCGCTATAAACCCACCAAAAGATTTCGATAGCGATTTGACTTCTAACACTCAAGACTCCTTTACGGTCTGTTCGACAAAGTCAGTCTCTTCGGCAGGGCTCCGATACAGCCTTTCTTGGATATAGCCAAGGATCCCGTTAGGAAGGAAGAAAATCACGAACATCATCAAGAGGCCGAGAGGGAGTGTCCAATAATCCGTAAACCCACTTACAAATGTCCTCAGTGAGATGATGATGGCTGCACCGAGCATGGGGCCTAAGAAAGTGAACCATCCCCCGAGCAGACACATGATCAAAATTTCAAGGGACAGAGTCCAGAAGAGCATATCGGGAAAGACGGCCGTATCAACGACAATAAAGAGTGAACCGGCAACCCCGGCAAAAAAACCCGCAATGATCAATACGGCGAGCTGGTGAAGCTTGACGTTGATCCCGATCATCGCGCTTCGCACCGGATTGTCGCGAATACCCTGCAGGGCACTGCCGAAAGGAGAGTTGATAATTTTATGAAGGGCCCAAAGGGATAGGAGGGTAACCAACAGCGTAAAATAATAAGCACCCTTTGGGGACGAAATAACGTCCGGCACAGGAATACCATGGATGCCGTTATCGCCTCCTGTAAAGGAGTACCACCTGTAAACGATAATCCATACCAGGGAGCCGAGCGAAATCTGGAGCATTCCAAAATAGAGCTTTGAGAGACGGATACAGATTAATCCCATGATGAGACTGAGAAACGCTGCTGCAAATGGCCCAACCGCAAAGCCAATCCAGGGGGAGAGTCCACTTTTTGTGATCATCAGTGCTGCGGCGTAGGCACCCACTCCGTAAAACACAGCGTGATGAAATTGGAAGATCCCTCCATATCCCAGAGGAAGATTAAGGCTCGTCGCGAGAAGACCGGTCAGTAAAATAATCGATATCAGGTAGATATAAAAACGCGGCAGGAAGAGTGGGAACAGGAATAGGAGAATAAGTGCTGCGCCTCCTAAGATGCGCCCTTTTCCTCCTAATGTACTTTTTAACATAGTCCGCTCTAACCCTCGATCACCACGTCGATTTGAGAAGGCCAGTCGGCCTGAGCAATAACACGACGATCACAGCAGCATAAGGAAAAACGATCCCAAATTGAGGCCATATCAAGATGCCCAGCGATTGGGCCAGACCAAATATCAGAGCACCCACCAGTGCTCCCCCGATATTTCCCAGCCCCCCTATAATTACGATGAGAAAGGCCTCCATAATTAGGGTATGGTCCATTCCGAGGGAGACGTTTACCGTCGGTGCTACCAGCGCACCTCCCAATCCTGCCAAAAAACAGCCAATCATAAAGACAAAAGCGAATACCCAACTCACATTAATTCCAACTGCGCCCACCATCTCCCTGTCTACTGCAGCAGCCCTTGAAATCTTTCCTATCTTTGTTTTGTTCACAATCAGCCATAGGGCGATCGCCACCACCGGGCCGATCGCCAGGAGGAACACGTTGTAAAGAGGAAAAGGAAGCCCCCCAAACAAGTGGACCGATCCTTGAAAGATTCGGGGAACCGGCACAGATTTATACTCCATGCCCCAAACCATCTTCACCAGATCACCGAAGACGAGAGAAAATGCGAATGTCAATAAGAGGAGCATGAGGTGTTCTCGCTCGTAAAGATGTTGGAAAAAACTCCTTTCAGCGATGAGACTCACAAGGGCAACGCCGAGGGGGGCAAGGATCAAAGCCATCCAAAAACCCATGGACCCACCGCCAAGGACTCCCGAAATGGTAAACGTCATGAAAGCGCCTACCATATACAGGGACCCGTGCCAGATGTTAGGGATCCTGAGGACACCCAGGATGAGGCTTAGCCCGGAGGCAACAATGAAGAGGATGACCGTCCGGGACAAGCCTACAAAGATTTGGGACATCAGCTTCGGTGAAAAGATCGCGGTGACAATTTCCATCTATCCTGCCCTTCTGGTAGGATTAGTTCTTACGTGTTTTCAGCACTTCTTCACATTTGGGCATAAAGTCTGTAGAGGGTACCATCACGATGTCGCTTGCAACGAGAAAATCCTTGAACTGGGGAGTCTTCTTTACGACGCCGAACATCATGGGCAACTGAAGCTGATGGTCACAGGCTCTCATTTCAAGCTTGCCTACGGGGCTATCGATCACCATACCTTCTAAAGCGTTGATAAACTTCTCCTTGTCCACTGCTCCAGCTTTCTGAAAACCCTTTTCAATAAGCCGCCCGGCAGAGTAGCCAAATAGTGCAAACATCTGGGGGTATCTGCCGTATGCCTTCCTAAATTCCTCTACATACGTTTTGTTGGCCGGCGTATCCGGGTAATAAAAGAGATAAGGGGCTGTTCCATACACACCCTCAGGTCCATCCGCACCCAGGGGTCCTAAAATCCCATAATCGATGACGGTGTGCTGATACATCGGAACCCTGGCGATCAGGCCCGTTGCCTTGGCCGCTTTCGCGAAGGTCACCATGGTCGCACCACCCGTGGCGGCGATTAGAAAATCAGGCTTGGCACTCATAATTTGAGTGATGTAGGGCGTAAAGTCGGATTCCCCTACCTTCCACCATGTCTGGTCAACAAGTTGAACACCGGGCTTTAATGCCTTCAGATTATTCCAGACGTTCTCGGCGATGGAATGGCCGTATTCATAATCATCCCCTGCAATCCAGTATTTTACATAGGGTTTCCTGGAAAGTGCATTCGCAGCCGCTCTTCCCGCCATCGCTGTATTCTCAGCAATGCCGAAAACGTAGCGGTGGCCCTTCTCTCCGGTGATCTTTTCAGTCCTCGAGTTCGTGACGAGGAAGGGTATTTTCTCTTTCTTTGCAAAGTCCGACACCGCAAGAGCGGTGGAACTGCTGATGGTTCCCATTAAGACATCGACGTTCTCTTTTAAAACCAGTTCTTTTGCCATCGCCAGCCCAACATCCGGTTTGAACTTTTCATCTCTTGTAACGAATTCTATCTTCTTCCCTAGAATTCCACCTTTCGCATTGATCTCGTTGACCACCATCTTGAAGCCGTCGAGAACGTCCTGGGACATCGTGGCGGGAGGACCAGAGTACGTATCCACAATACCTATCTTAATGGTATTTGCCCCGTGCGAAGGAGAGGAGAAAAGAAAAAGACCAAGAAAACCGACCATGAGAATAGAAAGATAAATTACCTTTTTCATAGAAACACCTCCCATCGTTTATTTTTTAACTTAAAATAACATTTCAAACGCGGCGGATCGGGCCATAATAATCCAGACATCTCCTATTCGAGGTACGCTCCTTTGTCTGCACTGACCGCATATTTGGCAAAATGAGCAAGGTAGCCCCGGGTAACCTTTGGTTCCGGCGCTTTCCACGACGCGAGTCTTTTCCTGATCTCCTCATCGCTGACTTCCACGCTTACTCTCCGGGCAGGAATGTCTATGTCGATTATGTCTCCATCGCGAAGCACGGCAATGGGTCCTCCGACCATCGCCTCGGGCACAAGGTGTCCTATGCAAGGACCTCCGGAAGTGCCAGAAAACCTCCCGTCCGTAACGATAGCAACCGATTTGTCAAGCCCAAAATCCACAAGCAGCCAGGTGGCCATGACCATCTCTCTCATTCCGGGCCCGCCCTTGGGGCCTTCATATCGGATGACCATCACCTCCCCTTCCTTGACCTTCCCTGCTAGCAGAGCATCGATACAATCCTCCTCCTGTTCAAAAACCCTGGCAGGTCCCCTGTGTTTCTGCATCTCTGGCCTTACGGCCGTTTGTTTCACGACGGCGACGCCCATGTTGCCTTTCAGGATGGCAATACCTCCATTTTTGCCTTTTGGATTGGAGAGCGGGCGGATGATCTCAGGATCTTTAACCTCAACGCCTTGCAAATTGCTCGCAAGGGATTTGCCGCTCGCGGTCATCACGCTCACATCCAGAAGAGGCTCCATCGATTTCATAACAGCCTGCAACCCTCCGGCCCGCTCGAAATCCTCCATGAGATACCGGGGATCCGAAGGTTTAATCTCCATAATAGATGGAGTTTGCTGGCTGATGTTCTCAAAATCATCGAGCGTGAAGGAGTAATCGAGTTCGTGGGCGATGGCAGGAAAATGGAGTGTTAAATTGGTGGAACCGCTCGTTGCGCAACAAACCTTCACAGCGTTTTGGAAGGCCGCCAGGGTCATGATATCCCGCGCCTTTATCTCTTTCCGCAAAAGCTCCATCACCTTTCGGCCAGCCTCCTCCGCCAGTTTTTCTAAGGCCGGGTCAGTGGCACAGAGGGCAGAGTTTCCAGGAAGGGAAAGGCCAAAAGCCTCCGCAGCGATGCACATGCTGTTGGCCGTCCCCATGAGACAGCAAGCCCCGGGGCCCGGGCAGACGCAACCCTCAACCTCGCGTAACTCTTCACCCGTAATTTTCCCCTGTTTATGCATGACGAAATACTTTCCCATTGAAGAGACGTCGAGTCTATCACCTTTATACCGACCTGCAGGCATATAGCCACCAGTGACCAGTAAAGTGGGAAGGTTGCAGCGGACGGCAGCCATGATGAGACCTGGGACGATCTTATCACAGGTTCCGATCATCACGGCCGCGTCGTAGCTGGCATGCTCGACCATCATCTCCACGGAAGCCGCGATCAGGTCCCGACTGGGCAGGACATATTTGAAACCCACATTTCCGCTTCCCTGCCCATCACAGGGAGCGAGGACGTTGAAAATCGTGGCCATTCCTCCTGCCGCCTGTATTCCCCGCTTGACGGCTGCTGCAATACGGTCGAGGTGATGGGAGCCCGGGAGGATTTCGTTCCACGTATTGGCAATGGCAACGAGTGGTTTCTCTAAATCTTCGTCTGTGGCACCCATCGACTTAAAGAAAACCCTGCGCATGTAATACTGAGGTACTTCAGGGCTCAGACCTTTGCTTCTCAAATTGCTCATAGTTATCCTCTTCAACATCACCTATACTACTTGCTCAAATATTCGGGTTCATCTGGGATATGGAGAAATCTCTCTGCCCCAGTTTCTCTGCCTTCGTAAGTTTACCAGAAGCAACTGAGATCATCTCTCCAAAAATACGCTTTCCAGTTTCTGGTATGGTCTCCTTTCCCTGAAGAATCTTGCTGACATCGATATCCACGTTGTCTTTCATCTTCAGGTATGTCTGTCTGTTGCCTGTGATCTTGATGACGGGTGCAATGGGAGATCCTGCCGGCGTACCTCTGCCCGTGGTAAAAAGGATGATTTGTGCCCCTCCCGCTACCATGCCCGTGAGCTGTTCAATATCGTGGGCCGGGGTATCCATATAAACCAAACCCCTTTCCGCGGGGTGAGATGCGTACGTTAGGACCCTCTCGAGAGGACTTGTCCCTGCTTTATAAATGCACCCGAGGGATTTCTCCTCAAGGGTTGTAATGCCTCCGGCAATGTTTCCAGGGGCGGGATTACCTTCGCGGATATTCTGACCTGCTGCAATTGCCCTGTTCTCACATCGGGCCACTGCACTGAGAATCTCCTGACCGATCTCCGGTGTTCTTGCCCTCTTGGCAAGAAGATGTTCAGCGCCGATCAGTTCAGGAGTTTCTGAAAGTATGACCGTTCCGCCCTCTGCCACAAGCATGTCGCAGACGATACCAACTGCCGGGTTCGACGCTAAACCGGAGGTATAATCGGACCCACCGCATTCCGTCCCGAGGATCAACTCGCTCACGGGGATAGGTTCCCGACTGAGTTTTGCAGCATCTTGCAGCATTTCTTTCACAATTCTCTTGCCCAAGGCGGTCGTCTTCCTTGTCCCTCCAACATCCTGAATCGTCACAACTTCCACCCGCTTGCCGCTCGGAATAATCCCTTTTCTGATTTCGTCAGGGGTAAGTTCCTCACATCCGAGCCCGACAACCAGAACGGAAAAAATGTTCGGGTTTGTGCCAAAGCCAACCAGCGTCTTCCTGACCACCGTGCGGTCTTCCCCCATCTGGCCGCAACCTGCGACGTTGGGTAAGTAGACGACATCTTTCAAGCCCTGCGAGATCGCTCGTGCAACACCTTGCGAACACCCGACGCTAGGGATAATGAGTACGTAGTTTCTCGTTCCCACTTTTCCGTCCAGTCTACGATAACCTTGAAAATTCATCGCGATCTTTCGCCTCGAACCTCACTGACCACATTATGGACATGCACATATTCTCCACGGCTGATTTTCGAAGTGCTCTTTCCGATATGCTCTCCGTACTTGATCACAGCCTCACCTTTTTCTATATCTCTTAAGGCCAGTTTGTGGCCCATAGGAATATCTGACAAAAGTCTTATCTTTTCAATGTGGCCCTGAAACTCAAAGGAGAGCTCAGCGCCCGCACTGAGAGTTTCGAGGGCAGTGGCGACGTTATCTCTTTCGTTTATGACAATTATCTTTGTTTTGGTACTCATTTCACATGAATCCAATCGTTACTGCTTCCACGCAGGTAAGGGAATAATAAGGCCTCCTGATGGAAATATGGCAACTCGGGCCTCGGGGTAGCTACGCTCGAGCAGCTTGAGCCCTTCTTCAACTGAGGGTGCATACTCCAATCCCATGGTGCGTGCTTCATCTCGCGAAATCGTCGGTGACACGAGTATGGTTCGTATTTGCGGCCGAAGAATTAAAGCAGACATCGCCATGTTGAATTCGAGCGGCTTTTCCGGAAGAAAAGGCATTCCCTTTGACATGGCTTCCTTTACGTATTCCACAGAGTTGTTGCCGGACCTCTCCCTTACCAGACTGAATGACGAGACAAATTCCTCAGTCACCGGCGTCACAGTGGGAACTACAACTAAAATCGCGCCCGTTTCTTTTGTGATGACATCGGGGGCACTCAACCCTTTGCAAAACTGATGACCATGGGTGTGCGGATACGTTGACGTGATCGTTACATCGACCTTCTCCTCGAATCTGGCCCCGAGTTTCTCCAAACATGCTTCTACCGCAGCCCTAAAGGCCGCCTCAAGACTGCCGCCCAGTATGCATGCGACTTCTCCATGTTGAGTGTACACACAATTTATTGAGAAATCCAGCCCGATTGCCCGGGCAGCTCTAAAACAGTCTTCATGGAAAGGATTTCCTTTCGCAAGTCCTGCCATGGCTCGAGGATGTATCGTATGCCTCATGTGGTGGTCCCTGACGAATTCAAAGTTGGATACACCAGGCATCAAAATCTTGGGTCCGCCTCCGTAGCCTGCCATCGGGTGGGGCAATATGGAACTGATTCCTATCTTCACGTCTGCCCGCGCTACTTCCGGGTTGATCTTCACTACCCTTCCATCACCCGGCAATACGATGGGTACGAGATCACTCTGCCATGCATTGTGCTGGACTATCCTGTAGCGGGAGACCACCTCCCTCCCCAATCTATCCTCAAGCTCTTCCCTCGTCATGGCCACATGGGTTCCAAGGGCCACAATGATCACGACATTCTCTCTTGAAAAACCATTATTCTGCAAATAGGGAAGAAGCACTTGAAGGATACCAGCAACAGGTGTAGGACGGGTCCAGTCGTCTACTATAACAGCAACACGCTCCGCACTAGAAATCAGCTCTTTGAGAGCAGGTGTCCCTGTGGATGCCGAGAGGGCGTCATGAGTCATTTGCTCGACCGAGGATAGCGATTTCTCCTCTTTGGTTTCCACAAAATGTATCGGAACCCACCCTGCAGGCAGTGAGAAATATTCTTTTTTGGCAAGACCGTGATATAAATAATAGCCCTGTCCCATAGTCAGCTCAGTTGCGAATGGTACTTGGTCTCAACGATGAAATAAATTATTCCTCTGCTTAAGTGAACTCTTTCTTCCTTAAAGGCGACGAAAATTTATTGCGTTTGATGTCCTGTTTAGAATCTTCGAGATGCTCTCTTATAGCCTTTTTAACGCCTTCTTTGTCCCTGGCCTTCAGGCATCTAAAGATTCGCTCGTGTCCTTTTATGCTCCTAAGTCTCGTCTCGACGGAGCTCTGAGCTCCCATCCTATAAAGCCTTAACCGATGTCTGAGTGTGGCCCATATATCAAGCAGGGCCTTCAAACCGCTTGCCTTGATGATAATCTCATCAAATTCCGTGTCATATTGCAGAAAGGAATTCAATTCTTCCTGCTCTGCCACTTCTTCTGATCGTACGAGAACTTGCTCTAAGGCATCAAGATAAGTTTGGTCTTCACTCTCAATCGCCTTTCTCGCAGCCAGAGGTTCGAGGACTGCTCTGATTTCATTAATTTCGATGGCTTCTTCCCAGGTGATCTGTCGCACCCGGTAGCCGACTCTCGGGAATGATTCAAGGAACCCTTCCATTTCCAGAACATGCAATGCTTCTCTGACAGGTGTCCTAGAGACGTTCAGCTCTTTGGCCAGCCTCCCCTCGAGCACTCGCGAACCCGGAGACACGTTGCCTAAAAGAATCTCCTGCTTAATTCTGTCATAGATCTGGCCCCTAATAAGTGTGGGATATTCTATGACAAAACCTTTAAGGTGGTCATTCATGTCTTTTCCGGTTGTTGCACTTATTAATTTGTAGACGGTACCCCAGTGTATTTTGTACCCTTATAAAACAGATTCCATATCATTTGTCAAGCGAAATTCTCTTAAATCAACACCCCTCATTCCTAAAATGATTCTCTTTTAGATCCAATTCCGCATCCAATACAGAAAGGCTTCCGTTATTCCATAACCCAAGAGCGCCCCTCCTATGACATCGGTTGGATAATGAAGGCCCAAGTAGATTCGGGTCCACCCAATAAACCCTGCAACGATGAAGAAAATAACACGGTATCGAGGAAACCAAAGAGCAAGAAGGACCGCCATCATGAACGAAAAATCAGCATGAGCACTCGGAAAACTCGGGTCGAGTATCTCCCCCGGGCCTTTTGAGAGTTTTGAACCCATTTCCAGAAACAAAAACGGCCTCTGACGCTGCGTAAGGAATTTGAGGCCATAGATGACTGCCGATTGAATCGCATAGAGAAGAATAAGATAACGGAGGACTTTTCTTCGTCTGGTTATAATCCCGCTAAGAAGGATGAAGACGATTAATGCGAAATGGCTTCCGAGGTAGGTGAGCCAGGGCAAGGCATAATCAAAAACGGGTGAGCTCCACCATCCGTTTGCCCAAATCATGAATTTGAGTTCCCAGGTCATTTACCCGTGACCGTGCCCGTGCTCCGTGCCTGCACGCCGAAGTGCGGCGTTTCGGCACGCAGGCGTGTCCGTTTTTATTAGATAGGGAGTCTCGGAATAATATCTGCCAGGTTCTTGCTTGAGATGCAGACATTAGCAATTTCATCCAAATCCGGACAGGATGAGTTAAAAGCGATAGAAAACCCGACCATTTGAAACATATCGATATCCCCTTTGCTATCTCCAATG
>Ga0335070_10002964_pt1 | contig 19787 bp, 16 predicted proteins | sample Lox_Sample_13_FD_206722 | JGI IMG/M metagenome (GOLD analysis project Ga0335070, IMG submission 206722) | Soil microbial communities from Loxahatchee National Wildlife Refuge, Florida, United States - Lox_Sample_1.3 | ecosystem: Environmental > Terrestrial > Soil > Wetlands | place: USA... | reverse complement strand
TCGACGTGGGTCGAGTTGTGCGTGCCGAGCGTCATCGTCTCGACCGCCCAGCCTTCGCCGTCGCGGAGCAGCCGCGGCGGCACGCCGAGCAGCGTCTCGATTTCCCCCGCGCCGGCCGCGTGCCCCGCGTAGTCGATGCGGGTCGCGAGGAAGTCCGGCGTCCCCTCGGGGCTCGGCGCGATCGGAGCCGACAGGTCGACGAGGCGCGGCATGCCGGCGATCGTATGCCTTCGGCGTGCAACGATCACGTCGACGGCAGCGACGACAAGGAGATGCGCATGGCGACGAAGGCCGACTTCACGCAGGAGGAATGGGACGCGATGCAGGAGGGCATCACCGGGGCCGGCATGCTCGTCGCGATCAGCGACCCGGGCTTCTTCGACACCTTCAAGGAGGCGAACGCGCTCGCCAAGCACCTTGCGGAGGCGCACTCGAAGAGCGACAGCGCGCTCGTGCGCGAGCTCGCGAAGAGCCACGAGAGGCCGTTCGGCGCGACGGCGTCGCCCACGGAGGCCGAGCAGGCGACCGTCAGCGCGCTGGAGGCCGCCGTCGTCGCGCTCGAGTCGAAGTCGCCCGACGACCTTCCCGCCTACCGGCAGGTCGTGCTCGACGTCGCGCAGTCCGTGGCCGAGGCGGCGAAGGGCGTCTCCGACAAGGAGAGCACCGCGATCGACACGATCCGCGCCGCAGTCGGTGCGGCGTAGCGCCGCTCGACGGCGAGCCACCCGGCGCGTGTGGCGCGCGACACTGGTGACGACTGCCACGTAAGAGTGCCCCACGCCGCAGTCAGCGTCAGCCCGGATGCCGACATGCCCACGGCGTCGGAGGCTTCCGGGCATGGAGACCATCTCGACTGAATCGACCGGTTTCGCGGCTCCGCCGATCGGCGCCCCGACGCTGTTCGAGGACCGCCTCGACGCCGGCCGCCAGCTCGTCGCCGAGCTTCGCTCGGAGACGGCGAGTGACGCGGTCGTCGTCGCGCTCTCGCACGGCGGTGTCGCCGTCGGCGCGGAGATCGCACATGCGCTTCGGCTGCCGCTCGACCTCCTCGTCGTGAGAAAGATCAGGTATCCCGGCGCTCCGGAGCGCGTGCTCGGGGCGGTCGCTCCGGGCTACATCACCTACGTGTACACCAGCGCCGACCTCAGCGACAGGCGGCTCGCCATCGCCACCGCCGACGCACGGATCGAGCTCGAGCACGTGGACGATCGCCTCCACCGCGAGCGGCCTCCCATCGATGTGAGTGGGCGCGAAGTGCTGCTCGTCGACGACGGCATGACCACCGGCGCACGCATGATCACCGCGACGCGCTGGGCCCGCATACAGCGCGCGCGGCGGGTCATCGCCGCCGTTCCGGTCGGGTCTGCCGAAGCCGCGGACCTCGTGCGCGCGGAGGTCGACCTCTTCATCTGCCCGCACGAGCTGAGCGCTCTCGGCGCGGTCGGGATCTGGTACGAGGACTTCGAGCAGCCCACGGACGACGACGTGCGCCGGTTCCTGGACGAGCATCGTCAGCGGTAGCCGCGCGTCGCGGCGTACTCCTCGGCGACGTACTTCGGCACGCACAGCGCCCACGCGTCCTCGACGAGGTCGCGCATCTCGTCGGCGTCGATCGCGTCGAGGCGAACGTGGATCGACCGGTAGCGCCTCGACGACCGCGGCGCGCCAGTCCAGGCGCAGCGGTCCGGGGCTTCCCGGATGGGGCCGGTCTCGATCCGCGCCCATACCTGCGCCGTGGTCAAGATCACGCCCAGGGAGCCGGAGCTCCAGCTCGCGTGCGCGCAGTGCGGGCGGCCGCTCCCGCACGACGACCGGGAGCTCGCACGCTGGAAGCACGGCTACCTCGCCGGCGAGCTCGACGAGGTCTCGCAGGGAATCCTGCTCTGTCCCGGCTGCGCCGCGGACGACGCGTTCGGCGACTTCGACGCCGGCGTCGCCGATTAGGACTTCAGCCGCGGCCTCCGTCTGCCGATCTGTCTAGTTTGTGATGATCGGCGCGATACGAACTCTTGCGAGGCCGCGTCTCGCCGTGGCCGCCGCCCTCGCCGCCGCGGCTACAGCCGGGCTCGGCTCGACCGCCTCCACCGCGGCGGATCACCGCGTCGTCGCGCCGAGTGAGCTCCGGCAGGCGCAGCGCGCGGTGAGCCGCTACTTCACGTCGATGGACGAGGGGCACGGGCTCGCCTTCTGCGCGACGGCGATCAGCGCGGCGGCGCTCGAGGCACAGGGCGGCATCGACCGCTGCGTCGCGAAGATGGACCGGTACGTGTCCGGCATCCGGCGGCGCGCGCTCCCGGCGGCGATCCTCGACCTCCAGGCCCTCTTCTACATGGTCAGCAGCGGGGTCACGACGCACTGCGACGGCGCCGGCTCGTGCCCCGTCGCCCGCTACGGCCTGTGGGCGCGTGCGTTCACGGCGCCGGGCGTCACGTGGCGCATCGGCACCGACCCGAGGCTCGCGTCGACGATCGGCGCCGATGTCGTCGCGGTCGTCGATCCCAGGGCGTCGAGCCCGAACTGGATCACGCTCTACTACCAGGTCCCGGACGGGCGGATCCTGCGGGCGAGCTGGAGCACGACTCCCGGAAGCTGGCGCGGCTCGGTGGTCGACACGCACGCGGGAGAGCCGTTCGTCTCCGGCTGGCGCGTCCTCGCGGCGCGCACGCTGCCCGACGGGTCGATCGACGCGACGGTGAGCATGCGCGTCGGCACGACTCCGACCGTCGAGCGCTTCCGGCTCGTCCGCGAGAACGGGGCGCTGCGCGCCGACGGCTGGGTCGACGTCACATCCTCAGTGACCGCCTGAGCGTCGGCTCTCGAGCGACTCGGCGAGCAGCGTCGAGACGTCGGCGACGCGCAGCTCCGCGCCCGCCTCGCGGACGCCGTCGTCCAGCATCACCGTGCAGAACGGGCACGCGACGGCGAGCGTGCCGGCGCCGGTCTCAGCGGCCTCGCGCGCGCGCTCGACGTTGATCGGACGGCCGCGCTCCTCCATCCACATGTGCGCCCCGCCGGCGCCGCAGCAGAACGTCTTCCTGCCGTGGCGTTTCATCTCGACGGGCTCGCCGACCGCGGCGACGAGCTCGCGCGGCGCCGATCGCACGTCGTTGTGCCGCGCGAGGTAGCACGAGTCGTGGTACGTGATCTGGGTCGCGTCCTTGGCGGGCTCGAGCCTCCCGTCGCGCACGAGCTCCGCGAGCAGCTCCGTGTGGTGCACCACCTCGTAGCGGCCGCCGAAGTCCGGGTACTCGTTCGCGAGCGTGTTGAAGCAGTGCGGGCAGCTCGCGACGATCTTCGTCACGCCGGCGCCGTTCAGCGTCGCGACGTTCTGCTCGGCGTAGCCCTGGAAGACGTACTCGTTGCCCATGCGCCGAGCCGGGTCGCCGGTGCACGCCTCGCGCGGGCCGAGGATGGCGAAGTCGACGCCCGCCGCCTGGAGCAGCTTCGCCGTCGACTCCGCGGAGGCACGCGCGCGCTCGTCGAACGAGGCGGCGCAGCCGACCCAGTAGAGGATCTCCGGCGCGGGGTCGCCCGGCTCGAGCACGCGGACGCCGAGCTGCTCCGCCCAGGCGGCGCGCTCCGTCTGCGGCTTCCCCCACGGGTTCGCGGAGCGCTCCACGTCGCGCAGCATCGGCTCGGCCTCGGCGGGGAACCGGGAGTCGACCATCACGAGCTGGCGGCGCAGGTCGACGATGTGGTCGACGTGCTCGATCGAGACGGGGCACGCCTCGACGCACGCGCCGCAGGTGACGCAGTCCCAGATCATCTCCTCGGGGACGCCGTTGCCCGCGAGCGGCGCGTCGCTCCGCGCGAACACCTGGTCGCGGATGCCCATGATCAGCAGCTTCGGCGAGAGCAGCTTCCCCGTCGCGTTCGCCGGGCACGCGTCCTGGCAGCGGCCGCACTCGGTGCACGAGAAGCCGTCGAGCACCTGCTTCCACGTCAGGTCGGCGACGGTCGCGGCGCCGAAGCGCAGCTGGTCGTCCGGGAGGTCGAAGCGCAGCGGCTCGAGCCTCCCGCGCGCGCGGGTGCGACCGAACCAGACGTTGGCGGCGGCCACGCCGATGTGCAGGTGCTTCGAGTACGGCAGGTAGACGAGGAAGGCGAAGACGGTGCACAGGTGCGCCCAGACGAAGACGCGCTCCGCGGCGTCGCCGGAGGGGAAGACGTTGGACAGCGCCTTGGACAGGAACGACGCGCTCGCGGGCCACTCGTTCAGTCCGGCGGCGACGAGCGACGCGTGCCAGCAAAGGAGCGTCAGCACGACGAGCGCGATCAGCCCGAGGATGAGGTACGCCTCGCCTCGGTGCGATCCCTCGAAGCGGCGCGGGCGGACGACGGCGCGGGTGACGGCGGCGGTCCCGACGCCGACGAGAACGAGAATGACGAAGACGTCGACGAGCGCCATGTACCAGCCCTGGCGACCGAGCCACGGCAGCGTCGCGTGGAGGTCGACCGCGGCGATCATCGCCATCAGGATCGTCGGGAAGAGGACGATGAAGCCGTAGAAGATGAACGCGTGCATCAGGCCGGGGATCGCGCGCTGGAGGAGCGTGCGCTGACCGAGCACGTCGACCGCCTCGTTGCGCGCACGCGCGGAGGTGTCGCCGGAGCGGTCGGCCGGCCGCGCGGTGCGGACGAGGCCGGCGAGGAAGAGCGCGCGCCTGCCGAACAGCACCCCGGTCACGCCGAGCAGCGCCGCGAGGCCCAGCGCGCCCGCGACGGTGTCTATGTGCCGCGGGCCTTTCTCAGCTCGGCGCTGATCGCCGGGACGATCTCGTGCAGGTCGCCGATGACGGCGTAGTCGGCGCTCGCGAGGATCGGCGCCTCCGGATCGTTGTTGATCGCGAGGATCTTCTTCGCGCCCTTCGCGCCCGCGATGTGCTGCGTCGCGCCGCTGATCCCGCACGCGACGTAGAGGTCGGCGGAGATCTTCGTCCCGGTCTGGCCGACCTGGTCGGTGTGCGGCCGCCACCCGGCGCTCGTGACGACCCGTGAGCAGCCGACGGCGCCGCCGAGCAGGCCGGCGAGCTCCTCGATGATCGCGAAGCCCTCGGCGGAGCCGACGCCGCGGCCGCCGCTGACGACGACCTTCGCGTCGCGGAGCGAGACGCCGCCGGTGCCCTCCTCGACGCGCTCGAGTACGCGTGGCGAGCCGTCGTCGGGGGCGGTGAGCGTCTCGACCTGGACGGGGTCGGCGGCAGGCTGCGTGTGCGGCGCGACGGAGAGGATCCTCGGCGACCCGTGGAGGCGCGCGTCCTCGAGCAGGCTCCCGCCCCAGCGGACGCGTGTGACGACGTCGCCGTCGATCGCGGTGACGTTCGCGGCGAACGGCTGGTCGAGCCGCGCCGCGACGTGCGCGAGCAGCTCGTTGCCGCGGTCCGAGCCTGCGGCGACGATCGCGTCGGCGCCTTGTGCGGCGTCCGCGAGCGCGGCCGCCCACGCGGCGGGCTGGTACGCGCCTCCGAGCGAGACCGCGCGGACGTCGCCGAGCCCGCGTGCGAGCGTCAGCGCCTGAAGCGACAGCTCGTCGCCCGGCTCGACGTAGAGCAGCACGGAGCTCATGCGACTCCCAGCTGCTGCATCACCTCGACGACGCGCGGCGCCGCTGCCGGGCCCTCGCCGAGGATCTCCGCCTGCTTGCCCTGCCCCGCCGGGAGCACGAGCCGCAGCTTCTCCAGCTTCGAGGGCGGGCGCGCCGGCTCGACGACCGCGAGCGGCTTCGACTTCGCGCGCAGCCGCCCGGGGACGGACGGATACCGAGGCAGGTTGAGCCCCTCGAGGACGGTGAGGACCGCCGGGAGCGACGCCTCGTAGACGTCGCGTGCGCCGCCGGCGTCGCGCTCGCAGCGGACGCGGCTCTCCCCCGGCTCGATCCTCTTGAGCCCGGTGACGACCGGCAAGCCGAGCGCTGCCGCGACGCGGATCCCGACCTGGTAGTTGCCCGCATCGGCCGACTCGTTGCCGAACAGGATCAGGTCGAAGCCGCCGTCGCCGCGAACCGCGTCCACGATCGCGGCCGCGGTCGCCTGCGGGTCCCATTCGGTTCCGTCGGTCTTGATCAGGATGCCTCGGTCGGCGCCGATCGCCATGCAGTCGCGCAGCTGCTCCTCCGCCTCGGCCGGGCCGAGCGTCAACACGACGGTCTCGCCCCCTCCGGCCTCGACGATGCGCACCGCCTCCTCGACGGCGCACTCCTCGTGCGGCGAGATCGCGAAGCCGAGATGAAGCGTGCGGATCTCCTGCTCGTCGTCGGTGAGCACGATCTTCCCGCCCGTGATCGGGACACGCTTCACGCAGACGAGGATCTTCACGACACCCGCCGCTCTGCACAGGTCGAAAGGTTGCCGCGTGTCGTGGCGACGCCACGCCACACCGTTGACATAAGAAGTGGCGACGCCACGCCACGCCACTTGGCTGCGCAATACGAGATCACGACCGAATCCTCGCGTTCTCCGGGTCGAAGATCGGAGTCGAGCCGACGACCTCGACGGTGACGGGATACCGCTCCTGCATGTACCCGACCCGGAGCTTCTCGCCGGCGTTCGCGTACTCGGGCGGGAGGTAGGCCAGGAGGATGTGCTTGCCGATCGACGGGCCTGCGCCGGCGCTCGTCACGTACGACCGGCGACCCTTCGCGTCGGTGATCGGCGCGCCGTCCGCCGTGAGGATCGGCTCGCGGCCGAGCGGGTAGCGCTTGACGCCGCTCGCCGAGACATGGTCGTCGATCGTCAGCGTGCAGAGGCGCGCGACCGGCTCGGACTCGCGGTGCGCGACGTGCGCTGCCTTGCCGACGAAGTCCTCGTCCTTCACCTTCCACCAGGCCATGTCCGCCTCAACGACGTCGTAGTCGGCGTCGAGCTCGGTCCCGAACGCGCGATAGCACTTCTCGAGGCGGCCGGTGGTCCCGTAGACGCCGATCCCGGCGGGGACGACGCCGTGCGGGTGCCCCGCTTCCCACAGCGCATCCCACAGCGTCGCGCCGTGCTCCATCGGGACGTACAGCTCCCAGCCGAGGTCGCCGACGTACGAGATGCGCGACGCGAGCACGTCTGCGCCGTCGACGGTGACAGTCTTCCACGTGCTGAACGGAAAGCCGTCGTTCGAGACGTCGTCGCTCGTGATCGACGCGAGGATGTCGCGCGCGCGCGGTCCCCACAGCCCGACCGTGCACCACGAAGAGGTCAGATCCTCGATGCGCGCGCCCGCGCCGACATGGTCGGCGAACCACTTCCTGTCCGCCATCCCGTGCGCGCCGCCGGTGACGACGCGGAACGTCTCGTCGTCGATGCGCATGATCGTCAGATCGGACTTGAACGTTCCCCGCGGCGAGAGCACCGGCGTGTAGACGACGCGCCCCGCGGGGACGTCCATCTGCCGCGCCGCGACCCGCTGCACGCAGTCGAGCGTTCCCGGGCCGACGACGTCGAACATGCAGAACGCCGTCAGGTCGAACATCGCGGCGCGGTCGCGCATCGCGAGGTGCTCCGCGTTGATGATCGGCGACCACCAGCGAGCGTCCCACTCGTGCTCGCGTGGTGCGACGCCGTACTCCTCGACGAGCGGCGCGTTCGACTCGTACCAGTGCGGCCGCTCCCAGGCCGCCGCCTCGTAGAACACCGCCCCGAGCTCCTGCTCGCGGTCGTAAAACGGCGAGACCCGAACGCCGCGGTTCGACTCCCACTGCTCCGACGGATGGACGATCCCGTACGTCTTGTTGAAGCCCTCGGCGGCGCGGCCCTTCACGTGCGCGGGCGTCCGCTGCTCGTCGTGGAAGCGTGCGATGTCGGACGACTGGAGATCGATCTCCGACTCGCCGTGCACCATCCACTCGGCGACGGACTTGCCGACGCCGGGCCCTTCCTTCACCCACACCGCCGCCGCCGACCACAGCCCCTTCACCTCGGGCGTCTCGCCGAGCAGCGGCAGCCCGTCCGGCGTCAGCGACAGCAGCCCGTTGATCGCGTACTTGATCCCGACCGACTCGTCGCCGAGCACCTCCGGCACGAGCTGGAGCGCGTGCTCCAGTTGCAGCTCGAAGTCCTCCTGGGTGAACGGCAGCTCCGTCGGCGAGAGCGACGCCTCCTCGATCGAAGGGATCTCGTCCGGCTCGTGGAGGATCGGGCGGTGCGCATACGAGCCGACCTCGAGCCCCTGCCCGTCCTGGCGCTCGTACATGTTCGTGTCCATGTCGCGGACGATCGGGTACTCGATCGACGTCGTCGAGGACAGGAACCGCGGCACCGGCCCGACGTCGATCATCTGGTGCACCGCCGGCGTCAGCGGGATCGAGGCGCCGGCCATCGCGGCGATCCGCGGACTCCAGATGCCGCACGCGATCGCGACGATCTCCGCCTCGACGTCGCCGCGCGTCGTGCGGACGCGTCGCACGCGCCCGTCCTCGACGTCGATCCCGAGCACCTCGGTATTCGCGAACACGGCCAGCGCGCCCGACGCCTGGCCCCGCTCCCGCATGATCGTCCCGAAGCGGAGCGAGTCGACGACGGCGACCGACGGCGTGTAGAAGCCGCCGAGCAGGATCGACTCGTCGACGAACGGGACGAGCTCCTTGATCTCCGCCGGCGTCACGAGCCGGCAGCCGTCGACGCCCCACGCCGTCGCGGACTCCATCCGCCGGCGCAGTTCCTCCATCCGCTCCGCGGTGCGGGCGACCTCGATGCCGCCGCACTCGATCAGCGTCCCCGCCTCCCGGTACTGGCGCATCGACTCGAGCGTCAGCTGCGTCATCTCCTTCGAGTGGTCGACCGGGTAGATGAAGTTCGACGCGTGGCCGGTCGAGCCGCCGGGGTTCGGGAACGGGCCCTTGTCGAGCAGGACGACGTCGCGCCGGCCGAGCTCGCAGAGCCAGCCGGCCAGGCTGTTGCCGACGATGCCGCCGCCGATGACGACGGCCTTCGCCGACGCCGGGAAGTCGCTCACTGCTGTGCTCATTCCTGTTGGGTCCTCACACGGTCAGGAGCACGCGACGCATCGCCTGCTCGAAGTCCTCGACGTGGGCGCGCACGGTCGCCGCCGCGCGCTCCCCGTCCCCGTCACGGATGGCCTCGAGGAGCGCGCGGTGCTCCTGGACGGCATCGTGGAGCTCGTGCTGGCGGTCGAGCGCGATCGTCCAGATCCGCAGCGCGAGCACGTAGTACTGCTCGAGCGTCGCCTCGAGCAGGTCGTTCCGGGCCCAGCGGTAGACGGCCCGGTGGATCCGCTCGTCGAGCGCCATCAGCGCGGGATCGTCGAACGCGTCGGCGTCGAGCTCGCGCAGCAGCTCCTCCAGCTCGGCCCGCCCCGCCTCCGTCAGCCGCTCCGCTGCGAGCCTCGCCGCCTCCGGCTCGAGCACGGCCCGCACCTCCGACAGCTGCGCCAGCCGGCGCACGTCGACGTCGGTGACGAACATCCCGCGGCGCGGATAGACCTCGACGAGCCCCTCCTGGGCGAGCCGCCGCAGCGCCTCGCGAACCGGCGTCCGCCCGATCCCGAGCCGCTCGACGAGCTCCCGCTCGTTGATCACCGCGCCGGGCTCGAGCTCGAGTGTCACGATGAGCCGGCGAATCGCCACGTAGGCTCTCTCCGCAAGCGAATCCGTCTTGCCGGCCACCGTCGCCACCCAGATATATTACTCATATCCTTGCTCGGAAAGGACAGAACGTTGGCAACGCAGATGCCCTCCTCCCTCGAGATCGCCCAGCAGGCCCAGCTGAGACCGATCGCGGAGATCGCCGCCGCGGCCGGGCTCGAGCCGGACGAGGTCGACCTCTACGGCAAGTACAAGGCGAAGGTCCACCTGTCGGTGCTCGACCGGCTCGCCGACAAGCCCGACGCGAAGCTCGTCACCGTCACCGCGATCACGCCGACCAAGGCGGGCGAGGGCAAGACGACGACCGCCGTCTCGGTCACGCAGGGCCTCGGCGCGATCGGCCGCCGCCCGGTGCTCTGCCTCCGCGAGGCGTCGCTCGGCCCCGTCTTCGGGATCAAGGGCGGCGCGGCCGGCGCCGGCTACGCCCAGGTCGTCCCGATGGAGGACATGAACCTCCACTTCACCGGCGACATCCATGCGATCGGCGCGGCGAACAACCTCCTCGCGGCGATGCTCGAGGCGCACATCCTCCACGGCAACGAGCTCGGCATCGACCCGCTCGCGATCTCGTGGCGCCGCTGCCTCGACATGAACGACCGGGCGCTCCGCGACATCGTCGTCGGCCTCGGCGGCCGCGCGAACGGCTACGTCCGCCAGACCGGCTTCGACATCACCGCGGCCTCCGAGGTCATGGCCATCGTCGCCGTCGCCCGCGACCTCCAGGACCTCCGCGCGCGGCTCGGCGCGATCACCGTCGGCAATACGTACGAGGGCGAGCCCGTCACCGCCGAGCAGCTGCGGGCGGCCGGCGCGATGACCGTCCTCCTCAAGGAGACGATCAAGCCGAACCTCGTCCAGACGCTCGAGGGCCAGCCCGCCTTCGTCCATTGCGGCCCGTTCGCGAACATCGCGCACGGCAACAACTCGCTCGTCGCCGACCGCGTGGCGCTGAAGCTCGGCGACATCGTCGTCACCGAGAGCGGCTTCGGCTCGGACATGGGCATGGAGAAGTTCTTCGACATCGTCTGCCGCGTCGGCGGGCTGACGCCGAGCGCGACCGTCCTCGTCGCGACCGTCAAGGCGCTGAAGCACCACGGCGGCGACCCCGACGGCGGCCTCGACGTCGTCGAGCGCGGGTCGGCGAACCTCGTCCGCCACCTCGGGATCATCAAGGAGTTCGGGGTCACGCCGGTCGTCGCCGTCAACCGGTTCCCCGACGACGGGGACGACGAGATCGAGCTGATCCGGCGGATCGCCCTCGAGCACGGCGCCTTCGCCGCCGAGCCGAACGACGCCGTCACCGAGGGCGGCAAGGGGGCGACGGCGCTCGCCGAGGCCGTCGTCGCCGCGACCGAGCAGCCGTCGAGCTTCGGGCCGGTCTACCCCCTCGACGACCCGATCGAGGCGAAGATCGAGGCGATCGCCAGGCGCGTCTACGGGGCCGACGGGGTCTTTCTTTTGCCGGCCGCGCGAGAGAAGATCCGCCAATTCAACGACGCCGGCTTCGACCGGCTCCCGATCTGCATGGCGAAGACGCACCTCTCCCTCTCCCACGACCCGGCGCTGACGAACGCGCCGACCGGCTTCACGGTCACGGTCAGGGACCTGCGCGCCTACACGGGCGCGGGCTGGCTCGTCGCGCTGTGCGGGGACATGCAGACGATGCCCGGCCTCGGGAAGTCCCCGGCGGCGTTCAACGTCGACATCGACGGCGAGGGTCGGACTGTCGGACTCTTCTGAGATCCGGGCCGACGTCGTCGAGGAAGGGCGTCGGCTCGTCGGGGTTGCGGCGGCGGCGAGCGTGCCGCTGCGCCTGCTGGGAGGGGTCGCCGTGCGGGTGCGCGCCTCCGGCGGGCTGCCCGCGTCGCTCGAGCGCGAGTACAAGGACATCGACGTGGCGACGAGCCGGAAGGGCTCGGGCGCGGCCGCGAAGCTCCTGAAGGAGGCCGGCTACGAGCCGCACGTCGGCTTCAACGCGATGAACGCGCGCGAGCGGCTGCTCTTCTTCGACGAGCCGAACGGCCGGCAGCTCGACGTGTTCGTCGGCTCCTTCCGCATGTGCCACGAGATCCCGCTCGAGCAGCGGCTCACCGTCGACGCCGCCACCGTGCCGCTCGCGGAGCTGCTGCTGACGAAGCTCCAGATCGTCGAGCTGAACGAGAAGGACGTCCGCGACACCGTCGCGCTCTTCCACGAGCACGAGGTGACCGACGACGACGCCGGCCTCAACGGCACCCGCGTCGCCGAGCTGTGCGGCGCCGACTGGGGGCTCTGGCGGACGATCACCGCCAACCTCGAGAATGTCCGCAGCCATCTCGACCGGTACGCGCTCTCCCCCGCCGAGAACGAGCTCGTCAATGCCCGCATCGCCACGGTCCAGGCGCGGATCGAGGCCACGCCGAAGACGCGTGCGTGGCGCCTGCGCGCGCGCGTCGGCGACCGCGTCAAGTGGTACGAGATCCCCGAGGAGGTCTGAGGGTGCGTCATTGAAGCGCTCCGGAATCCCGGCTACCGTAGACAGGTGGTGACGGAGTCGATCGGGACGCCCGCTGCGGACGGCGACGGGGCCGGCGCGACGCTGGTCAGCGCGAGCGGGCTCTGGAAGATCTTCGGCCCGCACGCCGAGCGACTGCTCGGGAGCGAGGACCTCGACCTCCCGCGCGCGGAGCTGATGGCAAAGACCGGGTGCACCGTCGCCTCACGCGATGTCTCCTTCGAGGTTGCCCGCGGAGAGGTGTTCGTGATCATGGGCCTCTCCGGGAGCGGCAAGTCGACGCTCGTCCGCTGCGTCACGCGGCTGGTCGAGCCGACGTCCGGCGCGGTCACGATCTGTGGGCGGGACGTCCTCTCCGCCGACGCGAAGGCACTGCGGGAGCTGCGGCGGACCAAGGTGGCGATGGTCTTCCAGCACTTCGGCCTCTTTCCGCACCGCACCGTGATCGACAACGTCGCCTACGGCCTCGAGGTGCAGGGCATCGCGAAGCACGTGCGTCACCAGCGCGCGCGCGAGCTGCTCGAGGTCGTCGGCCTGTCCGCGGTCGAGGCGTCGTATCCGGATCAGCTCAGCGGCGGCATGCAGCAGCGCGTCGGACTCGCGCGCGCACTCGCGGTGGACCCCGAGGTGCTGATCTTCGACGAGGCGTTCTCCGCACTCGACCCGCTGATCCGCCGCGAGATGCAGGACGAGGTGCTGCGCCTCCAAGAGCGGCTGCAAAAGACGGTGATCTTCGTCACCCACGACCTCGACGAGGCGCTGAAGATCGGCGACCGGATCGCGATCATGAAGGACGGGCGCTTCGTCCAGGTCGGCACGCCCGCGGAGATCGTTGGAGCCCCTGCCGACGACTACGTGAGCGAGTTCGTGCGTGATGTCCCGCGCGGAAAGGTCCTGACGGCGTCCTTCGCGCTCCAGCCCCACGGCGGCGAGACGCCGGAGAGCGTCGTGCGGCACGATGCACGCCTTGGCGAGCTGCTGCCGGTCGTGTTCGGCGCCCGCGGCCCGATCGGCGTCGTCGGCACGGACGACGAACTGGTCGGGATCCTCGACCGCCGCATGGTGATCCACATCCTTGCCGGCCGCGAAGAGCCGACCGCTCCCGAGGAGCCGGCCCTCGACCCGCTCGTGCCGGACGAGCCGTGAGCGAGACGCCAGCCGCCTCGTCCGTCGCGTCGGCCGACGCGCCAGTCTCGAGCCATGGCATCCGCCTCGGTGCACTCGGCCGCTACGCGATGCCCATAGCGGCGGCGGTTGCGATCTGCGCGGCGGGCGCGGCGGCCAGCGGCATCCACAGCGGCTTTCCGACGAACTGGGTGCTCGGCGTTCCCAACTGGTTCGACCGGCTCGACAACTGGGTCACGAACAACCAGTCGTCGAACTTCTTCCTGAAGACGATCGTCGGCGGTTTCGGCAACTTCCTCAACGGCACGACGAACGACATCGTCAATGCGCTCCACTGGATGACCTGGGTCGGCGTGCTGGGCATCTCGACACTTGTCGCGTGGCTCGTCGGCCGGTGGCGCACCGCCGTCTTCGCAGCGGTGATGGTCGTATCGTTCGGCGTCCTCCACATCCCGAGCGGCGGCGTGAACGGCATCTCGCAGATGTGGCCGAGCGCAATGACGACGCTCGCGCTGATGGCCGTCGCGATCGGCATCTCGACGCTGATCGGGATTCCGGTGGGGATCGCGTCGGCGGTCTGGCCGTCGGTCAGCAAGACGCTCCGGCCGGTGCTCGACATGATGCAGATCCTTCCCGCCTTCGCCTATCTCGTCCCGATCGTCGTTCTCTTCTCGATCGGCAACCCGGCCGGAGTCGTCGTGACAGTCATCTACGCCGTGCCGCCGCTCGTGCGCTTCACGGAGGTCGGGATCAAGACGGTGCGGAAGGACGTGATCGAGGCGGCCGAGGCGTTCGGCGCGACCCGCTGGCAGATCCTGCGTGGCGTCCAGCTCCCGCTCGCCGGACAGGCGATCATGCTCGGCCTCAACCAGGTGATCATGATGGCCCTCTCGATCGTCGTGATCGCCTCGCTGATCGGCGCGGGCGGCCTCGGAGACCCGGTGCTCGGTGCGCTGCAGACGCAGCAGATCGGCGAGGGAGCCGTCGCCGGCCTGCTCATCGTGTTCATGGCGATGTGGCTCGACCGCACCTCGGAGGCGCTCGGGAAGCGAAGCGACCGCGCGGCCGCGGCTTCGAGGGGGCGCAAGCTCGCACGGCGACACCTCATCGGGCTCTGGGGTGCAGCGGCCGTCGCGATCCTCGTCTCGCACTATGCTCTCGGCCTCGGGGACTGGCCGTCGGGCTGGGGCTTCTCGATCGTCGATCCGGTGACGAACGGCCTCAACTGGATCACGACGCACCTTACCGGCGTCAGCGCCTCCCTCTCGAGCGTCCTCACGCTGCACGTGCTGAACCCGCTCCAGCGGTTTCTCGGCGGCTTCCCCTGGTGGCTGGTCGCGGCTCTCGTCGCTGCGGCGGGCTGGCTGCGCGGCGGGCCGCGGCGCGCGGTCGTGCTCGCCGGCTGCGTCGTGCTGCTGGGGCTGATGCAGGCCCCGGTCGGCTACACCTTCCAGAACACGACCTCGTACGACTTCTCCGCCTGGAACGACGGGATGCAGACGTTCAGCCTCGTGATCGTCGCGCTCGTGCTCGACCTCGTGATCGGCATCCCGCTCGGCATCGCGGCCTACCGCTGGCAGTGGTTCGACCAGCTCCTGCGCCCGGGGCTGGACTTCCTGCAGACGCTTCCGGCATTCGTGTACCTGATCCCCGTCGTCGCGATGTTCGGGGTCGGGAACCTCGCCGGCGTGACCGCTTCGCTCATCTACGCGCTGCCGGCCGCGGTGCGCGCGACGACGCTCGGCCTGCGCTCCGTGCAGCACGACGTGATCGAGGCCGGCCACGCGTTCGGCTCGACCCGCTGGCAGCTCCTGCGCAAGGTCGAGCTGCCGATTGCGCGTCCGTACCTCGCGCTCGCGGTCAACCAGACGATCCTGCTCGTGATGGCCGAGGTCGTCGTCGCAGGGCTCGTCGGCGCGGGCGGGCTCGGGCTCGACGTCGTCACGGGCTTTTCGCGCTCCGAGGTCGGTCTCGGAGCCGCCGCCGGCCTCGCGATGGTGCTGATGGGAATCGTGCTCGACCGGCTGAGCCAGTCCAATCCGGAGCGCGGCCGTGCCACCGCGTCCTGACTCGAGTGTGTCAATCGTGGTACCGACAAGGAGGGAGAAGGGAATGAATCACCTTCGTCGGAGGTCGTGGCGCAGCCCCGGCCGCCGTCTTGCGGTCGTCGCGGTGCTCGTGGCCGCGGCAGCCGCAATCGCAGCCGGTGCGTCGGGAGGGGGCAAGCCGACCATCAATCTCGCGAACAACTCGTGGGAGGGCTCCACCGCCAACGATGTCGTCGCCCAGTACGTGATCCAGAAGTACCTCGGCTATTCGGTCAATCTCGTCACGATCGACGAGATTCCGGCGTGGCCCGCGATGACGCAGGGGAAGATCTCCGCCGTGATGGAGGTCTGGGGCCATTCGCCCCTCTACGAGAAGTACGTGACCGGCTCGCATCAGGTCGTCGATGCAGGGCTCGAGGGCCCAGGCGGCAACATCGGCTGGTACGTGCCGACGTATCTCGTCGCGCAGCACCCGGAACTGAAGACGTGGAAGGGCGTGCAGAAGGACTGGAAGCTGTTCGTCACGCCGCAGTCGTCGCCGCAGGGTCAGTTCCTCGACGGTTCGCCGAGCTACGTCACGAATGACCAGGCGCTCGTGAAGAACTTGAACATCAATCTCAAGGTCGTCTTCGCCGGCACCGAGGCGGCGCAGCTGACCGAGATCGAGTCGGACTACAAGGCGAAGAAGCCGGTGATCTTCTACTGGTACACGCCGCAATACCAGAACGCGATCTACAAGTTCACGCAGGTGCAGCTGCCGCCCTACACCGCGGCATGCGCGAAGCTGAAGCCGGCGCAGATCAACTGCGCGTATCCCCCGTACCCGCTCTACAAGGTGATGGACGCGAACCTGGTGAAGACGGCTCCCGACGTGGCCAACTTCATCAAGCGCTTCAACTGGACGGCGGACGACCAGAACCAGGTCGCCTACGACCTCGCCGTCAAGCACATGAGCGATGCGGCCGCGGCGGCTGCATTCGTCAACTCGCATCAGGCACTCGTCAAGTCCTGGCTGAGCAAGTCGACCCCGTTCACAAAGACGCAGCCGCCGGCTCCCGGAACCTGAGTCCGACCGTCGCGGTGTGGCCCCACGGCGGGCCACACCGCGGCGTCTTCACGCGCGGACCCGCTCGCCCTTCGGATCGTAGAGCGGCTCCGCGCGCACCTCGGCCTCCACCCAGTCGCCGAAGATGTCGATCGCGCAGCGCGTGCCCGGCACCGCGAGCCGCGCGGGCACGTACGCGTAGGCGATGCTCGCGCCGACCGCGTAGCCGTAGCCGCCGCTCGTCACGCGGCCGACCATCGCGCCGTCCGCGTCCCGCACCGGCTCCGAGCCGAGCGCGATCGCGCGCGGATCGTCCAGCACGAGGCAGACGAGCCGCTGCGCCGGCTCCGGGTCGAGCGCGTCGCGCCCGATGAACTCGCCCTTGTCGAGCTTGACCGCGAAGCCGAGCCCGGCCTCGTACGGCGTCGTCTCGGAGCTGAGGTCGCTCGCCCACGCGCGGTAGCCCTTCTCGAGCCGGAGCGCGTCGATCGCGCGGTAGCCGCCCGGCGTGACGCCGTCGACGCAGAGCGCGTCCCACAGCGCGAGCCCGTGCTCGGACGGGCAGTACAGCTCCCAGCCGAGCTCACCGACGTACGTCACGCGCGACGCGAGCACGGGAACGCCGGCGATCTCGACCTCTCGCGACTGCATGTACGGGAAGTCGAGGTCGAGCACGTCGCGCGCCTTCGGGCCCCAGAGACAGAAGCAGGCGTACCGCTGCGTCACGTCCTCGATCTCGACCGAGCCGTCGCGCGGCGCGTGCTTCTGGAGCCACGCGCGGTCGTGCGTCCCGAAGGCGGTGCCCGTCACGAGCAGGAACCGCTCGTCGCCGCGCCGCGTCACCGAGAGGTCCGCCTCGATGCCGCCGCGCGCGTTGAGGAGCTGCGTGTAGACGATCGTGCCGACCGGCCTGTCGATCCGGTTCGCGCACAGCCGCTCCAGCAACGCGAGCGCGCCCTGGCCGCGGACCTCGATCTTCGAGAACGACGACTGGTCGAAGAGCGCGACCGCCTCGCGCGCCGCGAGCGCCTCGACCCCGATCGCGGGCGACCAGTTCTCGCCCGCCCAGCCGCGCGGGCGCAGCGACTCGTCGCCGCGCGCCGCGTTCGACTCGTACCAGTTGACGCGCTCCCAGCCGCCCTTCTCGCCGAACGACGCGCGGAGCGCCTGGTGCCGCTCGTACGCCGGCGAGACCCGGAGCGGACGGCCCGCCTGCTTCTCCTCGCCCGGATACTTGATGTCGTAGTACTGCGACAGCGCCTCGTACGAGCGCGCGAGCGTGTACTCGCGGTCGCGGTACTGCGAGCCGAAGCGGCGCAGGTCGAGCGGCCAGACGTCCCATTCGGGCCGGCCGTCGACGATCCACTCGCCCATCACCTTGCCGACCCCGCCCGCGCCCGCGAGCCCGTGCGCGCATCCGCCGGCTGCGACCCAGAACCCTGCGAGGTCCGTCTCGCCGAGCAGGAAGTCGGCGTCGGGGGTGAACGCCTCGGGCCCGTTGAAGAACATCTTCACTTCGGCCGTCTCCATCGCGGGCACGCGACGGATCGCGTTCGCGAACAGCTCCTCCATCCGCTCCCACTCCTCGGGCAGGAGCTTCGCCTCGAACTGCGGCGGGATGCCGTCGAGGAAGCACGGCGCCGGGCCGCGCTCGTAGCCGCCCATGACGAGGCCGCCGACCTCGGTGCGGAAGTAGACGAGATTGTCCGGGTCGCGCAGCGTCGGCAGCGGCTCGAGCGGCGGGTCGAACGGCTCCGTCACGAGGTACTGGTGGCCGTACGGGATGATCGGCAGGTCGACGCCGACGAGCCGCGCGATCTCCGGCGCGTACATGCCGGCCGCGTCGACGACGACCTCGCACTCGACGCGACCCTGGTTCGTCTCGACGGCGCACACACGCCCGTCCCGCACGTCGATCCCCGTCACCGTCGTCCGCGTCTCGATCTGGGCGCCGAGCAGGCGCGCCGCCTCGGCGAGCGAGAACGTCAGCTGGCTCGGGTCGAGGTAGCCGTCGTCGGCGATGTACGCCGCCGCGAGCACGCCGTCCGTGCTCATCGGCGGGAACAGCGCCTGCGCCTCCGCCGCCGAGACGATCTCCATCGGCAGCCCGAACGTCTTCGCCCAGGCCGCCTGGCGGCGGATCTCCTCGAGCCGCGGCTGCGACGACGCGAGCCGCAGGCCGCCGAGCTGCCGCCAGCCGGGGTCGTTCCCCGTCAGCTCCTTCAGCTCGGCGTAGAGGTCGACCGAGTACTGCATCATCCGCGTCAGCGAGAGCGACGAGCGCAGCTGCCCGACGAGCCCGGCCGAGTGCCACGTCGAGCCGTGCGTCAGCTGGTACTGCTCCACGAGCAGCGAGTCCGTCCACCCCTGCTTCGCGAGGTGGTAGAGGACGGAGCAGCCGATCACTCCGCCTCCGATCACGACCGCCCGTGCGCGCTCCGGGATCACGTCCCTATCCAACAACATAGGATCGCCCGATGGCGCTGGAGGAGGTCCTCGCGGCGGTCCCCGAGCTGCGCGGCGCGGAGAGCGTCGAGCAGCTCGCGGGCGGCCTGACGAACACGAACTACAAGGTCCGGACCCCCGACAGGACCTACGTCGTCCGCATCTCCGGCAAGGACACGGGCCTGCTCGCGATCGACCGCGAGAACGAGGTGCACAACACGATCGCGGCGTCGGAGACGGGAGTCGGCGCGCCGTTCGTCGCGGCGCTCCCGGAGCTCGACGCGCTCGTGCTCGAGTTCATGGACGGCGAGGTGATGAGCTCCGAGCTGTTACGCCGCGGCGATCGGATCGGCAAGATCGCCGACTCGTGCCGGCGGCTGCACGCGGGCCGGCGCTTCCTCCACGACTTCGACATGTTCGACATCCAGCGCGGCTACGTCGAGGTCGTCCGCGAGCGCGGCTTCCGCCTGCCGGACCGCTACGAGGACTTCGAGCCGCAGGTGCGCGCGCTCGAAGCTGCCATGCGCGTTCGAACAGAGCCGGCGGTGCCGTGCAACAACGACCTCTTGGCGGAGAACTTCATCGAGGTCGACGGCGAGCTGCGGCTGATCGACTACGAGTACTCCGGCAACAACGAGCCTGCCTTCGAGCTCGGCAACGTCTGGAGCGAGTCGAACCTCTCGCTCGCGCAGCTCGAGGAGCTCGTCGCCGCCTACTACGGCCGCCCGCTGCGGAACAAGATCGCCCGCGCGCGGCTCTGGGGGCTGATGTCGAAGTACGGCTGGACGCTCTGGGGCTCGATCCAGGACGGCATCTCCGACATCGACTTCGACTTCTGGGGCTGGGCGATGGAGAAATACGAGCGGGCCGTCGAGGAATTCGACGGCCCGCTCTTCGAACAGCTCCTCGCCGACGTGCAGCGGGAGGACTAGCCGACCTACGTCTCCGCAGGAAGCAGGAACTCCGGGCGTTCCTCGATCGCCTCGAGCTCCTCCTCGGTGCCCATCCGCACCGGGCCCTTGAACCACTTGCGGGCCGAGA
>Ga0335070_10002963_pt1 | contig 19796 bp, 19 predicted proteins | sample Lox_Sample_13_FD_206722 | JGI IMG/M metagenome (GOLD analysis project Ga0335070, IMG submission 206722) | Soil microbial communities from Loxahatchee National Wildlife Refuge, Florida, United States - Lox_Sample_1.3 | ecosystem: Environmental > Terrestrial > Soil > Wetlands | place: USA... | reverse complement strand
GTTCAATATCGTAAACTTCGGCCTGCCTTCGAATATCGTGCTCGGCCCCGGCTTCGGGGAGATCAGCCGCACGGCTGGCACCTCGCGTCAGATTCAGTTTTCATTGAAGCTGATTTACTAGGATGCTACTAAATTGTTACCAGGCCATCGGGACTGAGAACAAATAACTTAACGAACGTTTGATGTGATGGAACAGGCGAGTATCAGGCTGTCAGTTGGAAATTCCTGACGAAACACCAAGCAGAAGAGCGGCCTCGATAAGTGCCTGTTCCGAGCACAAGCGCGTGTCGAGCTCCTTCAAGGCACTCAATCCTCCGCACGTTGCTTGGCGAGCCGAAACACGGCCACGCCATCGCGAAACACATTCAACGCACCTCAGAGGAACTGCTGCAGTTTGAGACCGGTTCTTTGTATCCTGCGCTGCACCGACTGGAGGCGAAAGGTTGGGTTGCAGCCTCGTGGGAACTGTCGGAAAAAGGCAAACGCGCGCGGTATTATCGCCTCACGCCAAGCGGACGCAGACAACTCGCGGCCGAACAATCGAAGTGGGAGACGTTCTCGCGGGCCATGGGACTAATCCTGACACCCGCCAACCAGGAGGGCCAATGATGCCGTTCTTTCGGAAGCTGGGCTGGCTGATCGAGCGGCGTAGCAAGGAGGAACAGCTCGTGGCCGAACTCCAGTTCCACTTGGATGAGGAGACCGAAGAGCACAAGGCCGCTGGCATGTCCGCGCAGGAAGCGCGCGGGGCAGCCCGACGGGAACCAGGAAATCTCGGCTTGGTCCAGGAAGACACCCGAGCCGCATGGAGTTGGACGTTACTGGAACAATTCGTTCAAGACCTGCGGTATGGCGCACGGACCATGAGGCGCAATCCGGCATTCACGGTATTGGCGAACACTACGCAGCCGGGCTGCAGCGAACGCGTTGAGCGGGGCCGTTGCGAGAAGCACCAGCAAGGCACCGCGGAAGCGATCGGGGCATTCCATGCTGCCCATACCGACCTCGGGCACGGCACGAAGCGCAACTACGAGCGCACCCTGCGGTTTCTTCTCGCCCACGTGGGTGCCGGCAAGGTTCACGAGATTGAACCTAACGCTATCGACTCTTTCCGAACGACGCGCGCGATCACCGCGATCACCTGGACAAAAGAGCTTCAGATCCTCCGGCACTTTTTCCGCTTCTGCATGGACCGGAAATGGAGCGGCGAGAATCCAGCGGCCGCCGTGGCGATGCCCAAGAACATCAAACCGACTGACAAAGAGCCCTATAGCCACGACGACGTGGTGAAGATCCTCGCGGCGTGCGACGCCATGGGCCAGTACGCCTATGAGCGGCTGAGGGCGCGCGGCATGGTCCTGCTGCTGCGATACACCGCGCTCCGCATCTCGGACGTGGCTACGTTCGCAAGGGACCGCGTGCGCAATGGCGAGATTTACCTCCGCACGATGAAGAACGGCAAGGTGGTGAAGTTGCCGGTGCCCGCCGAGCTTCAGCGAGCGCTCAACATCGTGCCCGCTCCGCGCGGCCATCAGGGACGCCACCAGGACGCTCGCTGCGGTATTCAGGGCATCCAAGGTACCAGGCGCCCATGCGCACCGATTCCGTCACACACTGGCGACCGAGCTACTCGAAGCCGGCGGAAGCCTCGAGGACGTGGCCGAGGTTCTCGGCAATTCTCCGAACATCATCCGGAAACATTACGCTAAGTGGTCACGCCTCCGACAGGAGCGGATTTCATCGCTCATGAGGACCGTTTTTGATACACGGTTGATACACGACAAAACGGTGTCCCTAACCGATGATTCTAAAGCGGAAGATTTGGTGGACGGCATGGGATTCGAACCCACGACCCCGGCGTTGCGAACGCCGTGCTCTCCCAGCTGAGCTAGCCGCCCACTCTCGTTCGGGGTTGAATTCTATGATATCACCGCGGGGTGGAAACGCGTCTTAGGCTTCGCCCTGCCCCAGATTCGGCTCCAAGAGGTTGTCCTGACGGCGGCGCGTCTGCCAGTAACGTTTCATGCGCTCCGAGACTTGTTGACGCGCGTGCTCGTCCATGGACTTGCGGCCGCGTTTTTTCTGGGAGGGCGGCACAACTTCGACACGGCCGTTTCGCTGCATCTCCTCCAGCGTGCCGATGACGCGGTCGAGCCGCTTTTTCTCTTCTATGAGCTCGCGAATCGTCTTGTTGATATTCACGACGCCTCTTCCCGGGCAAGCACAGCGTCGAACTGATGTTACCTCACTTCGAGTACTGATTTCCAGCGCATCAACGCGTCAGGAACGGCCAGTGGGTTAACAAGTGATAACCATGTCTGGCTGCAAAGTAATAACCCAGGATGGCTGCGATCAGTAAAGCAACTACCATCCATTTGAGCACCGGGCGCCACGGGAACTTCTTACGCTCGCGATGCAGCACTAACAGGTAGCTGGCGAAAATTCCAAGATAGAAGAGCCCGCACATCGGAACGGCGAACAACATCATGTTGAAGATGTCCGGAGTCGGCGTGACGACGGCGGCGATGATGGTGATGGCGAGAATCGCGTACCGGCTATGGCGGATCAGGAAGCTGGGGCTGGTGATGTGCAGCAGCGTCAAAAAGAAGATCAGCACCGGCATCTCGAAGATGAGGCCGATCCCGAGAATGACGTCGACGAACAAGTCGAAGTACTCGACCATGGAAACCATCGCGGTGACGCCGTAGGACTGACCGAGGCCGAGCAAGAAGGTCAGACCGTAGCGGAAGGCTACAAAGTACCCGAAGAGACCGCCGATGACGAACAAACCGGCTGAAGAGATGACGAATGGAGCCGCCCAGCGCCGTTCGCGCTTGTACAATCCAGGGGCGATGAACGCCCAGACCTGGTAAAGAATCCACGGCGAGGCAATGAAAATCGCCGTGAGGATCGGCAGCTTGACCCATACGATGTTGAAATAGTCCATGGGTGCGATCTGCATGAGAGTGGGATCGCCGCCGTTTAGCCCCTTGTATCCCAGGGTCTTCAGAGCGCCGACAGCCGGCGCACTGACGATTTTCCACAGGTCGTTGCAGAAGGTCAGGCTGATGACGAACGCGACACCCACGCCCCCCAGCGCGCGCAAAATCCGCGAGCGCAGCTCCTCCAGGTGCTCCAGGAACGACATCCGCAGCATTCCCTCTTCCTCGTCGCCGGAATCCGAGGGTGGAGGCGGAGGATTGGAACTGCCCGACCCGCCTGCGCCGGCGGCGGGAACCAAGGCTGTGGAGGGGCCGGACGAGGATGCACCTTCCCCCTCGGGAGCTTGCGCTCCCTTTGGATCTTCGGGTGACGACATGCTAACTTGTCAAGGCTCGCTGTTCGGTCGTCGGGGATTCAGTTCCGGGGTGAGAGGAAGCTCCGGTTTCGGAGGTGCCCGGTTCCGCGGTGTTCGCAACGGAACTTTCGGTTCCGGCAGCTGCGATACTTCCGCTGGCAATGACCCCTTCCGGGACGGCTCCCGACGTTAACTCAGCGCCCTGAGGTGCGGATGCGCTTGTGGTGGCTGCAGCAGTGTTTGCGGTGGAATCGTGCGGCTCCGAACCATACGATCCGGAGTCGTAGGAAGAATAGTCGTAGTTGTACGTATCGTGTGAGTAGCTGGTGGTCACTTCCCTGATCGATTCGTTTTCCCGCTCCAGGCTTTTCATCTCGCGCTCGAACGTAGCTTTCAGCTCGTTTTGCGCGCGGCGGAATTCAGCCAAACCCTTCGCCACTTGCTTTCCCAATTCGGGGAGCTTCTTCGGCCCGAACAGGAGAAGAGCCAGGAGAAAGATGAAGGCCATTTCCTGCCAACCTAGCGGACCCATCTTGCTACTTCCTCCATTTATTGGAATCTAACTAAAATCATAGCACTTGCGGAAAAGGCTTCCAATTTACACCTCTCACACTACGCGACTTGGGGGCCTTCCAGAATGCACACATCTCTCAGGTTCCGGTAGCGTTCCGCGTAATCGAGCCCATACCCGACCACGAATTCGTCGGGGATCTCAAAACCCACGTAGGCGACTTTCACCGGACGTAACCGGCGGCTCGGCTTATCCAGGAGCGCCGCGATGCGGACGGATTTGGGCTTACGCTGCTCGAGAATGTTGACCAGATAGGTGATGGTGACCCCCGTATCCACGATATCTTCCACCAGCAGCACATCCGCGCTCTCGATCGTCATATCCAGATCTTTGGTCAGCTTCACAGCGCCCGATGTCGTTTTGCCGCGCCCATAGCTGGAAATCCCCATGAAATCGACGGCCACGTCGCGTTCGATAGCGCGCGCCAGATCGGCCAGGAAGAAGCATGCGCCCTTCAAGATGCATACCAGGTGCAGGGTGCCCCCGGGATAGTCGGCATCAATCTGCGCACCCATTTCCCGGATTCGTTTTTGGATCTCCTGTTCGGTGAACAGCGTGCGGAGTGGTGAGCCTTGCATGCAGTTATTCTATGCTTGGCAGGCGGAGCGGGTGTGGCCCCTTTGTGGCGGCGGGTGTTCCACCGCAGGCGACCTGCTGTGGTAGACTAAGCGCTTTCCGCGAGTTTCCCGAAGCCTGATGTCCGAGCAGATCCTTTTACAGGGCAGAATTTTGGGTGTTGAGGCGTTCCTTGCAGCCGGCGGTCTGCGTGGAGCTGCCGGTGAAGAATTGCTCGCCGGCCGTTCCCAATGGCTGACGCTCATATCCGAAGTGCTGCCGCGCGCCTTGCTTGCGGAAATGGGGCTTTCGCGGGTCCTGCTCGGTTCGAGCGGAGGCGGGCAGTTCCTACTGGTTTTGCCTGGGGAAGCACGAGACACTGCCAGCCAGTTTCTGGGCGCCGCCGCCCGCCAGATCACCGAGCTATCGAACGGTCAGTTGAAGCTTCTATGGGCCGTGACGGAAAATCTGGGAGACTGGAGCGTCGTTCGCAAACGGCTCAATGAGGACCTGCAGCGCCAGCGCAGCACACCGTTGGCGGGAATCGGCTCAGAAGCTTTCCGTCCCTTTTCTCCACAGAGTGAGTCTGCCAACTCGGATGCGGATCGTTATTTTGCCTCGGCGTTGGGCTTGAAAGTACGGGAGGCCTCCGTGATCGGCTGGTCGCCGGAATCGCCGGCTCTGGTGACTCCCGGAGCCGGCAAGTACACCTGGAGCCTGTCCTCGAATCTTTCGCTCGACGGGATCATTCTCGCGCGTCATGCCGCGACCAGCGACGACGGCCGAGGCGCCGCCACAGCCGCGGTTCTCGCGCGGCGCGCCCAGGGCCAGCCCCTCTGGGGTATGTTGCGAGGCGATGTCGACCATTTTCTGGTCCGCCTGCGCCGAGTCCAAACCATCGAAGAGCACGTGCAGGTTTCGGTTCTCTACAAGCAGTTCTTCGCCGGCGAACTCGAGGTCCTGTGTTCCATGCCCGAGTTCTGGAGGAAAGTCACTATCCTGTATTCAGGAGGGGGCGACTTTGCCATCTATGGATCGTGGGACGCCCTGATTCTGCTGGCTCGTGAGCTGCAACGTTTGTTTCACCGGTTCACCGAGGAGAATCTCAAGGATTTTCCCGGTCCGGAAGCCAAGACCATCTCCATGGCGCTGGCGCTCGCGCCGGAACCCGACTCACCGCTCGCCGCGGTCTACGAGCAGGCGGGCCGAAATCTGGATCTCGCAAAATCCTCGGATAAAGATTGCATTTACCTTCTGGGCCGGGTGCTCGAATGGAAACGGCTGGCGGATGCGGCCGAGTTGAAAGACACGATCCTGCAGATGCTCGAGGAGTTCCGCGGGTCGCGGCAGTTGCTCGCGCAACTGCGCGGTTTTTACCAGAAGGAAATCACCGTGGGCGGCTCGCCGGATGCCGATGCCGCCATCAGCCGGCTGGGCCGGTTCCAGCGTCGCTTTCACCGCGCGCTGGGAAACTCGCGGGATCGCGAGTTCGAGAAGTTGCGCGCGCACCTGGTGAATGAGATCGTAGGAAGGAAAGCCCTTCCACAAGCGAAGCCCGGAATGCGGGTGAAGCTCAGGCCGGCCGGTCTGGTGGCGATGGAGTGGGCCCGGCTGGCCAGCGAGGTCTAATCAGCATGGCACAAGAGCAGGAAGTGAGGAGTCGCGAATCCAGGCCGCCCCGTGAAGGCCGTGAGGGGCGTCCGCGCGAAGAGGGCCGTCGTGACGACCGGCGCGGCGACCGGGGAGACCGCGGCCGTCCCGAGGGTCCCCCGGAGATCGATCTAGAGAAGCTCATCAGCGACAGCTTGTATCTGGACAACCAGGCCCACGGCATCGTCAGCCGCATGCGGGACATGGACTCCGCCACCAAAAGCCAGTTGCGCCGGCTCTACAACGCGGTGCGCCGCGCCTACCGCGCTCCCGAGAATGAGCGCCAGCACCAGTTCGTGATGTTGCGGGCGCGCCTGGCCTACACGATTGCGCGGCACTCGCTGCGCAGCCTCGATCAGATGGAAAAGCTCTTGCTGCAAGTCACGCGCAAGAACGACAGCCGCGGCTACGAGCGCTTCCGGGACCTGTTCGAGGCCATTGTGGCGTATAACGAATAGCGGCCCGGCCAAGGAATTTTCAAACGCGAGGAAGAATGAGCGCGCACACGACGCAAACGGAACTGAAACTGATCGGCAAACTGATCCTGGACGGCGAGCTGCATTGCGAGACGGGGCTCCACATTGGCGCGGGCAAAGGGTCGCTGGAGATCGGCGGCTCGGACAATCCCGTCGTTAAGGATGCCCTCGGCCATCCGTACATACCAGGAAGCTCTCTGCGCGGCAAGATCCGCTCGCTGCTTGAGCAATTTTCAGGCGCGGCGGCGCCCTCTGAGTTGGTGTATCTTTCCCGGCGTAGGGGCCAGGAAGTGCGCATCCATCAGAGCGACCGGCCGGATGATGACATTTGCCTCCTCTTTGGCCGGAACTCGGGACGCATGGAACGGGTGACGGGCGAGCCGGTGGAAAGCCACAATGCGAGCCCCGCGCGCCTCGCGGTTTTCGATGCGCCGCTCGAACTGGAGAGCATCACGGCATCGATGCGCGAAAACCTGGACGACGAGCTGACCGAAGTCAAGAGCGAGAATGCGATCGACCGCATTACCTCCCAGGCGAATCCACGAACTCTGGAACGCGTGCCGGCGGGCGCCCGCTTCCGAGTCCGTTTCATTATGGACGTGCTGTGTGAGGAGGACGCTCCCCTGTTCGGCCAACTCGTGCAGGGTCTGCGCCTGCTGGAAGATGATGCGCTCGGCGGTGGCGGTTCGCGCGGTAGTGGGCGCGTGCGGCTGGCAAATCTCAAACTCATCTGGCGCAACCGCGAGTATTACGCCTCCGGCGGCCCGCAAAAGGAACTGATCTCCGGAGCCGATGTGGCGGCACTGCAAAAGCTGGTCAGTGAATCCGGCACGTCCTTTACAACAGAATGACGGCAACGCCTCAGCCGGGGCTGGTGGTTAAGCTCCGCCCCACGGGGCCTTGGCGTATTGGGCCCGATACCGGAGCTCGCGATGGAGTGGACCCGGTCTACCACAGCGATTCGTTCTATTCCGCGGTGACGGGCGCCATGCGCCTGCTGGGCCGTCTGGATGCCTGGCTCGATGCTACGGCGAATAACCCGGCGGGCTCGGTGGTCCGTTTCAGCTCACTCTACCCTTTTCACAACGACATCGGTTTCGTCATTCCCCCGAGAACGGTGTGGCCTCCTCCAGATTCGACCAAAGTACGCTGGAAAGGCGCCCGCTTCGTTCCGCTGGGATTGGTCGAGCCTTTGTTGAGTGGCCGCGCGCTTCAGGAAGATCGCTGGGATGTGGACGGCGCCAGCCAGTGCCTTGTCCCCAATGGCCGGTTCGGTCCGTTTCGCTTTGGCCTGCGCTCCGGAGCTGCGGTGGACCGCCTTTCGGGCAACGTGGAGCCACATGCTGTAGCCTGCATCGAGTTTCTACCCGGAGCGGGGATGTGGGCTGTCATTTCTTTCGCCGATGAGCAACAGCGGGAGCGCTGGGATGGGCCGGTACGCGCGGCTATTCGGCTGCTCGCTGACTCCGGCTTCGGGGGAGAGCGTGCTCGCGGTTGGGGGCGCTCCGAGCCGCCAGAGTTCATCGAAGGCCTGTTGCCGCAGATGATCCTCGCCGAACAACCCGCAGTGCCCGCAGCGGTGAACGGAAGCGCCGAGCCGCCATCCGGCGAAGCCCCTCCAGCGGAAGCGCCCATAGCCTACTGGCTGCTCTCTTTGTTCAATCCGGCTGCCTCGGACGCGGTGGACTGGAACCGCGGGAACTATTACGTTCTTGCGCGAAGCGGCCGCGTGGAGAGCCCGGCGCGCTCGGGTGATCTGAAGAAGGCTCTCAACATGGTCGGGGAGGGATCGGTCCTCGTCGCGGAGAATCCTGTTCAGGGGGCAGCAGCGGACGTTGCCCCCGACGGCTTCGCGCATCCGGTTTACCGCTCCGGGTTCGCGCTGGCGATTCCGGTTCCCTGGCAGGCAGCATCATGAGATACCGCCTCACGTGCCTCACTCCGGTGCTCGTCGGCGACGGCGGCCGGCTTTCTGCCATCGACTACATGGTCTGGAAAGACCAGGTGAATGTGCTCGACCAGGGGCGCATCTTCAAGCTGCTGGCCAAAGGCCCACGCCTGGAGGGCTACCTCGCGCAGCTCAAACGCGCGACCAAGCTGGATTTTGCATCGTGGGGCGGATTCGCGCAGAACTTCGCGCATCGCCGGATTCCTTTCGAGCATGCGGCGTATTCGTCTTACTGGAACCGAGCCATCGGTGAGAGCCTGAACATTCCCACGTTCGCAGCCGGACCGTCCGGTCCTTACCTGCCGGGCTCAGCCATCAAAGGCGCATTACGGACGGGCATGCTGTTTGCGGGACTGAAGGACGGAATCCTGCACGATCTCACCACCCGGTTGCGCGCCGATCGCCCCTCGCGCCGGCCCGCGGAACCCGCCGAAGAGCAGATCATCGGAACCGGTGGTAACAGCCGCACGCGGTTCTTCAGTGCCGCTGATTCCAAACCGGTCGATTACTCGCGATTCAAAATCTACCTGCTACGCATCGGCGTGCTGGTGGGACGCGGCCAGGGCCAATACGCGCTCGGCTGGAAACAAAGCCCGCGCGGCGCCGCTGACGGACGCAGGCCTGAGGACAGCACCCCGATCTTCGCTGAGATGGCTCCGGCCGGCAGTACATTTGAAGGTAACTGGGAGGAGAAAGGTTTTTTCGATACCCCGGAGATTCGCCGGGCGCTGGGCTGGCGGGAGGCTGTCGACCGGGCGAGCGTGTTTGAATCCGCGAACAATTATGCGGCCTCGCTTCTGGCTCTTCACAAGGACTACGCCGCGCGCACCGGACTGCAACTGTTTTCCAGGACTCTGGAAGAAATCGAGTCCCGCCTTGCGGAAGCGCGCAGCTCCGGAGCGTGCGTGCTGTCCCTGGGATGGGGCGCGGGATTAATCGGGAAATCTGCCTGGCTCGATACCGCGAATGAGGATTACCGGCAGATCCTCAAGAGCATCAGCGTCTACAACAGCGCGCTGGCGTCCGGGCTGCCGTTTCCCAAGACCCGCCACATCGTATTTCTGAATGACCAGCCGTCATCCTTGCCTGGCTGGGCGCGATTCGAGATTCTGTAGCCGCGATTATTCGTCTCGAAGGGCGGAGGCAGGCTGAATCCGCACCGCCCGCAGCGACGGGAGAAGGGATGCGAATAATGCAACCAGACCTAACGCGGCCGCCACGATCAGGAAGACAACCGGGTCCGTTGGTTTCACATCGTACAGTAGAGTTGTCATCAGGCGCGTGAGCGCAAGCGCAGCAGCGATCCCGATGCCAAGCCCAATACCTGCCAGTCGCAGACCTTTTCCGAGCACCGTCCCAAGGATGTCACGCACCGTCGCGCCAAGCGCCACGCGGATGCCGAATTCGCGCGTCCGCTGGGTCACGGTGTAGGCGAGAACGCCATAGATACCGATCGCAGACAGCGCAAGCGCGAGCCCGCCGAATATCAGGCAGAGGATCATCGCCGCACGGCTGCTCAATACGGATGCTGAAAGCCGCTCCGGCATCGTCTTGATGTCAAACAGGGGCAGTTCGGGGTCGGCCTGTAAAATTTCGCGCCGGATTGCAGTGCTTAGTTGCGGATCGTCCCGATTGGTCTTCACCACCAGGTGCATCGTCCTCGCGACGTCCTGTTTGTAGGGGATATAAACCTGTCCGACCGGGTTTTGTTCCGCGAGATTCCCGGTCTTCACGATCCCCACTACTCCAACAACCGTCAAGACGGGGTCGTTACTTTCAATGCCGCGTTGGACCTTGCCGCCGATCGCACTTCCAGCCGGCCAGTACTTGCGCGCCAGGAACTGGTCGATGATTGCGACCTTCAGCGACTTGTCGGCGTCGCTCTCTTCAAAAACCCTTCCCTGCAAGAGTGGGATTCCCATGGCGCGGAAGTAGCCGGTGTCCACCGTGTTCCATGCCGGGACCGGCGGATTCTCGCCGGGCGCGAGATTGTGGCCCACAACGGTCGTCACGCTGGCGTTCTGGCTGTTGCTGAAGGGCAGAAACGTGGTCGCTCCCGCTGCAGTTACTCCGGGGAGCGCCCGAATATTCTCCAGAAGCGCGGCTTCCAAGTTGCGGACGCGAGCATCGTCTTTATATCGCGCATCGGGCAGGGAAAATTGCGCCGTGAATACGTGCTGCGGCTGAAACCCGGGACGGACGGAGAGCAGGCGGGCGAAACTGAGCGTCAGCAGTCCTGAACCGATCAGCAGGATGAAGGCCAGCGACACCTGGCACACCACCAGGGCCGACCGGGTCCAGACCGCCCGCCGCTCCGAAGTGCCGGTCCTCCCCGTCTGCCGGAAAATATCGTTCAGATCGCGACGGTAAAGGTGAAACACAGGAACGCTGCCGAATACCAGTCCCGTCAGCACCGCTACCGCGGCCGTGACCGCCAATACGGCGCCGTCCATGTGCAGATCGTGGCCACGAGGCAGGTCCTTGGCCCCCAGGTACGCGAGCAGGCGAATGCCGGCGAGACCGACGAGCAACCCAAGCGATCCGCCGAGCACCGCGACCGTCACGCTCTCGGTCAGAAGCTGGCGCGCCAGACGCCAACGGCCCGCGCCCAGGCTGAAGCGGATGGCCATCTCCTTCATCCGGATGCTCGACCGAACCAGCATCAGATTCGCGACATTCACGCATCCAATGAACAGCACGAAGGCCACCGCGGCCTGCAGCAGGTAGAGTGTCGCCCGGATGGACTTCACCAACTCGTCTTTCAGCCCCACCACTCTGCTGCAGAATCCGGCATCTTCCAACAGTTTGCGGAACTTCGGAAACCTCTCGATGTTGTGCTTGTTGATGGCGTCGATGCGCCGCTGCGCGTAAGCCACCGTGACCCCAGGTTTCAGCCGCGCTACCATGCCCCAGTTCTTGTTGTGGCGCGCATCATCGGTGGTCTGCCGCGGCTCAAAAGCGAATGGAACCCAGACTTTGGTTTCAGTCCCCAGGCTTTGTACCTCGAAGCTTGCCGGCATGACGCCGACAATCCGATACGGCACACCGCTCAGCCGGATGTCCTTGCCAAGCACGTTCCGGTCTCGGGCGAACATATCCTTCCAAAGCCCGTAACTCAGGATGGCGAACTTGTCGTTGCCGAATGTCGCGTCTTCTTCGGTGAAAGCGCGGCCCAGCATCGGCGACGCTCGCAACACGCGGAAAAATGATGGCGTCACATAATTGCCGTCAATGCGCACAGGCGAGCCCGCCGCGCCCACATCGTAGCCGCGGTTCCCGATCAGAGCCACCGAGTCGAACACGTCCGTCATCTGCTTGCGATCGAGATAGTCCGGAACTCCGTTGGCCCCGTACTCGGAAACGCCGACGCCAGGGTAGAGGTTGTAGAGCGACACCAGGCGGTCCGGCTCCGCGAAGGGCAGCGGATCCAGCACCACGGCGTGCAAGACCGTGAAGATTGCCGTATTCGCCCCGATGCACAGCGCCAGAGTGGCCAGTGCGGTGAGCGTGAACGCTTTCTCCTTCCACAGCAGCTTGAGTCCAAACTTCAGATCCGGGAACATAGGCCTCCAGACCGGGTCGAACCTACATACAAGAATACGCTCCAGCCTGCGCATCGTTCGCAAAATCTGTCGTATCTTAGAGCAATCATGCCGGAAACTGAAACAGCAGTCTTAGGCGGCGGCTGCTTCTGGTGCCTGGAAGCCGTTTACGTGCAGATGCAGGGAGTGCTGTCGGTCGAGTCCGGTTACATGGGCGGCACTACCAAGGACCCCACTTACCACGACGTGTGCGGCGGCGCCACCGGTCACGTTGAGGTGGTGCGCGTAATCTTCGACCCGGCCGTCACCTCCTATCGCGAAATCCTTGAAGTTTTCTTCGCCACGCACGACCCGACCACACGGGACCGCCAGGGCAACGACGTCGGCACGCAATACCGTTCGGTTATCTTTTATGACGGGGACGAGCAGTGTTCGACCGCCGAGCAGGTCATCCGTGAGCTGGATGCCGCCAGGATCTGGGACGATCCGATCGTGACCGAGGTCCGGCCTGCGTCCACCTTCTACCGTGCTGAAGAGTACCATCAGAATTACTTTCGCGACAATCCGCGCCAGCCCTACTGCACCTTCGTGGTTGCGCCCAAAGTCCGCAAGTTCCGCGAGAAGTTCGCCCACAAGCTGAGGCGTAGCGCGTGAATCCTTTCCTGTGGGCCTGGCATCATAACTGTTTCATCGCCTAGGAGGGGTTCCAATCGATGGCCAAGCCCGTACTGTTGACCGTGGATGATGACCCTGAGGTATTGCGCGCCATCGAGCGCGATCTCCGGCGCCAGTATGCCGACCGTTATCGTGTGCTGCGCGCGGATTCCGGGGCGGGCGCGCTCGCAACCTTGCGCCAGTTGAAAACGCGCAACGATCCGGTCGCCTTGCTTCTGGCCGATCAGCGAATGCCCCACATGGATGGCGTCGGCTTCCTGAGTGAAGCCTTGAGTCTCTATCCGGATGCCAAGCGGGCTCTGCTTACTGCCTATGCCGATACCGACGCGGCCATCCGGGCGATCAATGAAGTCAAGATCAATCACTACCTCCTCAAGCCTTGGGATCCGCCCGAAGAGCAACTCTATCCGGTGATCGACGATCTGCTGGATGACTGGTCGTCTACTTACCATCCACCTTTCGAGGGCCTGCGCGTCCTGGGAAACCGCTGGTCGCCCAAATCTTACGACATTCGGGAATTCCTGGCGCGCAACCAGATTCCCTATCAGTGGATGGATATCGAGTCGCCGGACCCGGAAATCCGCCGGCTCGTTGAATCGCTGGGCGAGGAGGCATCTCACCTGCCGCTGGTTCTGTTTCCCGACGGCTCCCGCGTCTCAGCTCCAAGCAATACTGAACTTGCCGGCCGAATTGGCTTGCGCATGAGAGCCGAGATGCCGTTCTATGATCTCGTGATCGTGGGAGGCGGCCCGGCGGGGCTCGCGGCTGGTGTCTACGGTGCTTCCGAAGGCTTGAAAACCGTAATCATCGAGCGCCAGGCGCCCGGCGGCCAGGCGGGTTCGAGCTCGCGTATCGAAAACTACCTTGGGTTCCCTTCCGGCCTGAGTGGCGGCGATCTTGCCAGGAGGGCAGTGATCCAGGCGCGGCGGTTCGGAGTCGAAATCCTCGCTCCGCAGGAGGCCACCGCTCTGCGCATCGATGGCCCCTACCGGTTCGTGAAGCTTGCCGACGGCAGCGAGATCTCCTGCCACGCGCTCCTCATCGCCACCGGCGTGCAGTGGCGCAGCCTGAATGTTCCCGGCATGGAGCGCCTGCAAGGCGCGGGTGTCTATTACGGTGCCGGTCCGGCCGAAGCGATTTCCTGCAAGGATGAAGACGTGTACATCGTCGGTGGCGCAAACTCCGCCGGACAGGCCGCGATGCATTTCGCCAAGTATGCGCGGCGTGTCGTCATGCTGGTGCGCGGCGAATCCCTTGCCAGTTCGATGTCGCAGTACCTCATCGATCAGATCAAGAGCACGCCCAACATTCAAGTCGAACCCCATACTCAGGTCGTCGAGGTGCACGGCCAGCAGCGCCTGGAGACCATCTCCATCCTTTGCAGTGACAGCGGGAAAGTGGAGCAGGTTCCGGCCAGCGCGTTGTTCATTTTTATCGGCGCAGTGCCGCGGACCGAATGGCTCGAGGGCATCGTCCAGCGCGATGAGCGCGGTTTCATCCTGTCCGGACCCTTACTGGTGCACGACGGCAAGCGGCCCAAGGGCTGGACGCTCGATCGTGACCCGGGCTTGCTCGAAACCAACGTTCCCGGAGTGTTCGTTGTCGGCGACGTGCGCCTGGGATCCGTGAAGCGTGTGGCATCGGGCGTCGGCGAGGGCTCCATCGCCGTGCAGTTCGTTCATCAATATCTGGCGAAGGTATGAGTCTCATCGAAGATCTCCGGAAAATCAAGACCTTTGAAGATTTGCCCGAGGACCAGCTCGCCTGGCTGGCCGAGAAGGGTACGGAAATCCGGCTGGCGCCGGGCGAATTGCTCACGCGGGCCGGCGATCCGGCTGACAGGATGATCGTGGTTCTTGAAGGCGAGTTGCAGTTTCGCCGGGATGGTTCGTTCGTTACCAACCTTCAACCCGGCGCGGTGAGTGGTTTGTTGCCGTTTTCGCGCATGACCCACTTTCCCGTGACTGGAGTGGCATTGACAGCGGCGCGCGTTGTCTGGTTCAGCTCCAGTATCTTTCCAGAGATGTGCCAGCGGATGCCGCCCCTGATCGGCCGGCTGGTCGCTTTGCTCACGGACCGCGTCCGCGAAATGACCCGGATGGACGAACAGCGCGAAAAGCTGGTGTCGCTCGGAAAGCTCTCGGCCGGGCTGGCGCATGAGCTGAATAATCCAGCGGCAGCGGCGCGAAGGGCCGCAGCCGGGCTCGGCGACCTTCTTGCGACCGCGCGGGAAAACAATCTCCGGCTCAACACCTACCCGCTCACTCCGCAACAGCGCCAGCGCGTTGCCCGGTTCGAGCGCGATACCGGCGAACGCGCGGCGCAAGGTCCGGCATCGCTCAGTCCGCTCGAGCAGAGCGATCGTGAAGAACAGCTCGGCGCCTGGCTGGAAGCGCATCAGGTACAGGATGCATGGAAGCTCGCCCCCGCGCTGGTCGAATCCGGTGTCGACTGCCGGGAACTGGATTCCCTGCTCGAACAGACCGGCCCGGAGCTGTTGAGCTTGGTCCTCGGCCGGACCGTAGTCCTGCTTACCGCTACTGGCTTGGTCCGCGAGATCGAGCACAGCACCGCGCGCATTTCCGATCTGGTGAAGGCCATCAAAGAGTACTCCTACATGGATCAGGCGCCGGAACAGGAAGTGGACGTCCACAGCGGCCTGGATAACACGCTTACGATGATGGGTCACAAAATCAAAAAAGCCGGTGTGGCGGTTCGGCGCGAATACGACCGCGCGCTCCCGCGAGTTTGTGCCGCGGGGAGCGAGCTCAACCAGGTCTGGACCAACCTCATCGACAATGCCTTGGACGCCATGAGCTCCAACGGCGCCGGTGGCGTCAAACAGTTGACCGTACGCACGGCGCGTGACCCCATGGGCGTGCTGGTTGAGATCGGGGACACGGGCCCCGGCGTTCCGAAGGAAATCCAGAGCCGGATTTACGATCCTTTTTTCACCACGAAGCCCGTAGGCGAGGGCACCGGCCTCGGCCTGGACGCCGTGTCACGAATCGTGCGCAGGCATCGCGGCGACATTCGCCTGGAGTCGCAACCGGGAGATACCCGTTTCCAGGTTCGCTTGCCGCTCAGCAGGGCGCAGCAGTAAGGAGCACGCTATGGCAGAAACATGCACTCATCTGGATCAGGTGCGCAACGTAAGACCAACGACTCGCGGCTGCGAAGAGTGCCTCAAAATGGGCGATCGGTGGGTGCACCTGCGGCTCTGCCTCACCTGCGGCCACGTGGGCTGCTGCGACTCGTCCAAGAACAAACACGCCACCAAGCATTTTCACGCTACGCAACATCCCATCATGCGATCGATCGAACCCGGTGAAGATTGGCGCTGGTGTTACGTCGATGAAGTTCTGATGGAATAAAACGCTGCGCTACTTCTTGGTCTGCACGCCCCAGGCGGGAGTCTCCGGCGTGATGACTGCCATGTCGCCCACGTGCTCCTGGCTTACCGTTCCCGGCATCTGCACTTCGCGCCGGCTCAGCAGCCACAGTTCCGGAATGATCTCGCCGACCATCTTCCCATGGCAAAAAACGCGAACCGTGGCGCTTTCCGAAACCACGATCCCCACGGACCCAGTCACTGAACTGATGTTTGCCGCCGCCAGATGCCGGCTTCCAAGGCCGAGAGGGATCTCGATGCCGGTTCCCGTTGTGTTCAGATAACGGCACGAAGCCACGAACACGCCCGAGTTGCTGACCACGAACGCGCCATCCAATTGGGCAAGCTCCTTGATGGTGCCGCGCAAGTTGGGGTCGTTAATGTTCCGCGACGATTCCGGATGCCCCGCGAGCGGATCGAGAATCAGCGGCCGCGACTTCTCCAGTACCGCCTTCTCATCACCCAACGTGAACAGCGTGCCGATTCGTCTGCCTTCCCGGCCTTCGCGCGCGATCTCCACCGCCAGCTCGATGAGGGCATCCAGCACTGCGGGATCATACTCCGGGACTTGGCAAAGGATCGATTCAAACACGAGAGAATAGCCGCTGGTTCAAGATTAGGCCCCGGCCCCGGGAGCATAGCCTCGCTCCAGCGCCTGGCGGTCCCAGTTCGCGAGCCTTGCGGCGGCCGTATAGGTGCTCTGCAGAAATTCCATCAATGCGCTTCGTGGCGACTCTGCGCGCCGCATGTCGTCATACATCAGAATGAATTCGGATAGCTGCCTGCTCCAGAGAGCCGCAGCGGGACGCACCGGCTCCACGGACAATCCGTCGGGTGAAGGGGCCGCGTAAGCATAGAATGCCGGTCCGCCGATCCCGGCTCCAGGCCAGAATCCCGCGCTGATCACCTCATGCGAATAGGCCTCGCTGGTGATGATCCCTTTGCGCGGCGGAGCCCGGCGGCCCGAGAAGCGCGTGCAACACACGTCAAAGCTGCCCCAGAAGAAGTGAACCGGACTTGACTTGCCGAGGAAGCTCGATCGGAACTCCTTTAAGACGATGTCGGTCGAAAGTAGGATGCGCCAGAAACGCTGAGCGTATTCCGGATCGTAGGATGCATGCCGGTTGTCCTGCTCAAACGGTATCGGCTCCGCGACTTCCTGCGGTTTTGTATTGATCGCTACATGAATACCCAGCGTGCGCAGAGCCGCCATGAGCTTGTGGTAAAAAGTGGCAACCGGCTGTGGCGAGAGGGCCAGCCAGTTCCGCGCGCCATTGCTTGTCGAAATTTCCAACTCGTGGTTCAAAAAATCAAACTGAATCTCAAACGAACCGGAACCGTACGGGATGGGGGATGTAGTGAGACCGCACGGGCTCACGTACAGCGCGACGTGCCACCAGTGGTTCATCCTCGGGCTGAGCATCAGCCGGATCTTGCCCACGATCTGGGTCCACATGTGCAACGTCTGGTAGGTATCCTGCCAAGCGTCCAGCGGCAGCGCAGGCCAGGATAACTCGGCATCGGGTTGGCTGGCATGGACACCGGTCATACGCGGATCCTCCTCAGGCACACCGGCCAGACGTTGTGCCCGCTAACGACAGTGTCCCACAACCGGTCTGCTCGTGAAACGCCCCCTTCATTGGATTCCGGCCGGGCGCCGTTGGGTTCCACGCTGAGCACGGACCGGATCCTTCGCCCTCAGTGCCGGGCGCGTTCCCCGATGAACGCGTCTATGCGACGGGCCAGATCCGGAAGCGCATCGAATTCCGCCACGGGCGCCAGCAGCGACAGAGTGGGGATAGGTAGCAACACGGAGCCATTCCCAATCTGCACCGCGACCTTAAGCGGGGACGACCCGATGTGGTTGATTTCTTCTTGAACCTCGGACACTTTTTCCACGCGTTCCATCAAGGCGACAAAGGCCGGCCCGGTCCAGCGGAACAAACGGTCGCCCGGCGACAGGCACGACGCCAGGTGCTCGCACACCGTACGAAGCATCTGGTCGCCGGTCGAATATCCGTAGCGCGCGTTGATGACGTGTAAGCGGTCCACCACGAACAGAGCGGCATATGCGTGAAGGCGCGACTCGATGGCGGCGGCAAAAGCTCGTTCTGCGCATCCCCGAGCCTGGAGTCCGGTCAGCGAGTCAACCGCAGCGGGAACGCTAGCCGCCTTGCTGCTCTTCAGGCCTTGTGCGATCTCCAGTTGTTCGCGCAGTTGCGCCAGAGCCTGAGCCATTCTTTCCCTCTGGTGCAGCGTTTGATCTCGCAACTGCTGCAGATATTCCGTCAGCCGGAACCGCATTACGCGAACCGCATCGATATTGCACGCCTCTTCGATCTGGTCCTCAATATCGCTCAGGCGTTGGGTGAAATGCTCGCTGGCCAGGCACAGGTTAGTGGCTGACTGGACCGCTGCGCTGAGCAGGTCCGCCGATGGGTTCGCGCTCTCGCGCTGGAGTCCATCCCCCGTGGCAGCGCCGTCTGTCTGATCCAAGTTCATCTCCCAGGCCAACCCTTCCGGGCAGTCGGATGACGCCCGGCCCGAGGGTCGAACGCCTTCTGCCTTACATCGGCTGCCTGCGAGAAAAGGAATAGAGCCGGTCTAAGCCGCCTGCGGGTGCGCGATTAGCCTGCGGCCCTCGATGTGAAATTGCCCGCCCAGCACAATGCGGATCGCTTCGCTGTAAATCCGGTGCTCTTCGCCCAGAATCCGCGCCGATAGCGACTCGACCGTGTCGTCGTCCAGAACCGGGACGGCAGCCTGCAAGACGATCGGACCTGCGTCCAGAAACTCGTCTACCAAATGCACCGTGCATCCCGAGATCTTCACCCCGTGCTCCAGGGCCTGCTTCTGAGCATCCAGGCCCGGGAAGGCCGGCAGCAGCGACGGATGAATGTTCAAAATGTGTTCCGGAAAGGCGCGCACAAATGAAGCGCTGAGCAGGCGCATAAAGCCCGCCAGACAGACCAGGTCGACGGCATTCTCGCGCAGCTCGCGGATCAGCAACCTATCGTAGGCCTCACGATCCAGGCCTTTCGACGGGATGCAACGAGCCTTCAGACCGCGCCGGCAGGCTACCTCGAGTCCTCGGGCTTCCGGCCGGTTGCCGATTACCACGGCGATCTCGGCATCGATCTGTCCGGCGGCCACCTGGCCTGCAATTGCTTCGAAATTCGAACCCCGGCCGGAAAGGAGGATACCCAGCCGCTTCACCGGTACTCCACGCGCGGCCCGCCGCGCCGCAGCTTAATCACGCGGCCAACGGTGTAGTGCGGTTCCTCCATCCTCCTCAACAAGCGTTCGGCCGCCATGGCATCTTTCTCACCCACCGCGAGAATCATCCCGATACCCACGTTGAGCGTACGGCGCCAGTCGTCCTCCGGCATGTTGCCGATGTCGCGTAGCAGTGTGAAAATCGGCGGCACCGGCCAGGCGGATACTTCAATGGCCGCGGCCAACTGGCTGGGCAGCATGCGCGGGGTATTGTCGGTAATGCCCCCGCCGGTGATGTGAGCCGCGCCTTTGAGCAAGCCCGCGGTGATCAGCGCACGAATCGGTTTGAGGTAGCTGCAATGGATCTTGAGCAGTTCCTCCGCCACCGTAGTGCCCAGCTCGTGCCGCCACGTGTTCGCCTGATATCCGGCGATCTCAAACAGCAGCTTTCGCGCCAGGGAATAGCCATTGGTA
>Ga0335070_10002962_pt1 | contig 19796 bp, 21 predicted proteins | sample Lox_Sample_13_FD_206722 | JGI IMG/M metagenome (GOLD analysis project Ga0335070, IMG submission 206722) | Soil microbial communities from Loxahatchee National Wildlife Refuge, Florida, United States - Lox_Sample_1.3 | ecosystem: Environmental > Terrestrial > Soil > Wetlands | place: USA... | reverse complement strand
CCCACTTCGACATCCAAGCCAGGCGTCTATGTCTGCGGTGCGTTCCAGGGGCCGAAAGACATTCCGGAGACGGTTTCCCAGGCAAGCGGGGCTGTGGCCGATGCCGCGGGGCTGATCGCATCCGCACGGGGGACCATGGTCACCAAGAAAGAATATCCTCCCGAGGCGGATGTGAGCGCAGAAGAACCCCGCATCGGTGTCTTCGTCTGCAACTGCGGTATCAACATCGGAGGCGTCGTCAACGTCCCCGAAGTGAGGAAATACGCAAAGACGCTGAAAAATGTCGTCCATGTTGAAGACAACCTCTACACCTGCTCCCAGGACACCCAGGGAAAGATTAAGGATGCGATCAAGGAACACCACCTCAACCGCGTGATCGTCGCGTCCTGTTCCCCCAGAACCCATGAACCGATGTTTAGAGAAACCTGCCGGGAGGCAGGAATCAATAAATACCTGTTTGAGATGGCGAACATTCGTGACCAATGTTCCTGGGTCCACATGCGTCAGAAGGAGGAAGCGACCCTGAAGGCCAAGGACCTCGTCCGGATGGCTGTGGCCAATGCCCGATGGATCCGGCCCCTCAGCGAAATCGGATTGCCGGTGATCCAGAAGGGATTGGTGATCGGAGGGGGCGTGGCCGGAATGACCGCTGCTCTCAAACTGGCGGAGCAGGGATACGAAATTTTCCTCCTCGAGAAAGAAGCCCAATTGGGAGGAAATCTGAAAAATCTCCACTATACCCTCGAAGGCCAGAAGGTCCAGGCCTTTCTAAACGATTTGATCAATCGGGTAACGAACCATTCTTCCATTCATGTCATCACCAATGCCCTGGTCGTTGATTTCACCGGCTCGAAAGGTAACTTCTCTACAGGGGTGATGGTCGCGCCGACGATGTATTACCGGAAGATTGAACACGGGATAACGGTCTTGGCCACGGGCGCTCAGGAATGGAAACCGAACGAATATCTTTATGGCGAAGACCCGCGCGTTCTTACGCAGCTTGAACTGGAAGCTCGGATCGTCCATCACCCTGACGACGTCGCCCGGGCCAATCACATTATGATGATTCAGTGCGTGGGGTCGAGGAACAAAGAGCGGCCTAACTGTAGCCGGACCTGCTGTGCGACGGCTGTCAAGAATGCTCTCAAGATCAAGGAATTGAACCCTCATGCCCATATCTCTATCCTCTATCGAGATATGCGAACGTATGGCCTCGCGGAATCTTACTATGCCAAAGCCCGCGAGCAAGGAGTCATGTTCATTCGATACGAACCTGAGGAGAAACCCGAGGTCAAAAAGGATGAACGGGGGCTGACCGTATCTTTTCTTGACCGAATCTTGCGGGAAAGACTGGAGACCCGCCCTGATCTTCTGATCCTCTCCGCTGCCACCATTCCGAGAGAGAATGAGGAATTGGCGACGATGCTCAAAGTTCCTCGAACGATGGAAGGTTTCTTCTTAGAAGCCCATATGAAGCTCAGGCCCGTCGATTTTGCAACCGATGGAATGTATCTCGCCGGGGGCGCCCACGGACCAAAGCTGATCGGTGAAAGCATCACTCAGGCAAATGCGGCAGCCGCTCGCGCCTGCACCATTTTGTCCAAGGAGAAAATGCTCGTGGGTGGCGTGGTAGCGGTGGTGGACGGTGAGCGGTGTGCGGCTTGTTTGACCTGTGTAAGGGTGTGCCCGTATGAGGTGCCGGTGATCAATGTGAAGGGCGAGGCGGAGATTGATCTGTCGAAGTGTAAAGGATGTGGAAGTTGCGCAGCCGAGTGCCCGGCCAGGGCCATTGAGCTCATGCATTTCAGAGACCCTCAACTGTGGGCCAAGTGCGAAGCGTTGGTCATAAGCGGTTCAGCGTAATGAGATGCGGAAAGCTGAAAGCAAAACCCTTTGAGCCTTGAGCTTTGAACTTTGAGCCAATGGAGCGGAGATGACAGAAGCAGTGGGGCAAAAGATAGAGACGAGTCAAGAATCACGAATCACGCAGTTTGAGCCTGAGGTCTTGGCTTTTTGTTGTGAGCATTGAGCTTACAGTGCGGCGGACCTGGCAGGTTCGATGAGGCTCAACTATCCTACGAATGTGAAGATCGTAAAGGTTCCCTGTACGGGGAGAGTAGATATCTTGTTGATTCTTCATGCCTTCGAATCAGGCGTGGATGGGGTTTATTTGGCAGGCTGCCTGGAAGGAGAGTGTCACTTCCTGAGGGGGAACTTGAGGGCAAAGAAAAGGGTTCAATATGTGAAGGGGCTGTTGGATGAGGTGGGATTGGGGGCAGCTCGATTGGAGATGTACAATATGAGCTCAGCTCAGGGGCAGCGCTTTGCCGAGGTGGCCCGTGAGATGACCGAAAAGATTAGGGCGTTAGGGCCGAGCCCCGCGAAAAAGAAGCGGAAGGTTGAAAGCTGAAAGCTCAAAGCAAAAACCTTTGAGCCTTGAACGTTGAGTCTATCTCGTGGAGGAAGCAATGATCGTTGCAAATCGTAAATCGCTTGAAGAAATTCTCAGCATGCTCAAGCCCTTTAAGAAGGTCTTGCTCGTAGGTTGTAATGAGTGTGTGACCGTGTGTGCTGCCGGAGGAGAGAGAGAGGTGGGAGTCCTGGCCTCAGAGCTGAGACTTTCTCGTGCGAAGGAAGGCCAGGAGATCGAGATCAAAGAACAAACCCTGGAGCGTCAGTGCGATCATGAATACATTGATCAGGTTCGCCCTTTTGTGGCCGACTATGAAGTGATTTTATCGATGGCATGTGGGGCAGGGATTCAGTATGTGGCAGAGAAATATCGGAACAAGCCAGTGTTGCCCGCGGTGAATACGACCTTCCTGGGCGTCACCCTGGAGCAAGGGATATGGAGTGAGCGGTGTCAAGGGTGTGGGGAGTGTGTCTTGCATTTGACGGGAGGGGTTTGTCCGATCGCCCGGTGCGCCAAGAGTTTGCTCAACGGTCCTTGCGGGGGATCGTCAAAGGGGAAGTGCGAAGTGGACAAAGACACGGATTGTGGCTGGCAGTTGATCGTAGACAGGCTCAAGGAGCTTGGGCAGTTGGATCGTTATGAGGAGATCATCCCGGTGAAGGATTGGACGACCTCCCGAGACGGTGGGCCGAGGAAGAGGATCAGGGAAGACCTGAGGCTATAAGACCTAAGCTCAAAGCTCAAAGTTCAAGGCTCAACGTGTAAGACAAATTCTTAACCTTGAGCTTCCAGCCTTCAGCTTTGAGCTTTTAAGAGGCGGGGATGAAGACCAAATCAAATATCGAGCGGATACTCGAAAGCGGTGGGTTTGTGGTGACCTCGGAATGCGGGCCTCCAAGGGGGGCGGATCCTGAGGTCGTCAGGAAAAAAGGAAATTTGTTGAAGGGGGTCGTGGATGCCGTGAACGTTACCGACAATCAGACCTCGGTTGTAAGAATGAGCTCCTTTTCTTCATGTATCATCCTCAAGGCGATGGGGTTTGATCCTATCTTGCAGATGGTCTGCCGGGACCGGAACCGGATAGCGCTTCAGAGCGACATCCTGGGGGCAGGAGCCCTGGGGATAAACAACATTCTCTGCCTCTCAGGGGATCATCAGAAATTTGGGGATCATCCGAGGGCGAAAAACGTTTTTGATATGGACTCGATCCAGTTAATCAATACGGTCAAAACCTTGCGGGATGACGGGAGGTTCCTGGGAGGTGAAGAGGTCAAGGGGAAACCAGTCTTATTTATCGGGGCAGCAGAGAATCCCTTTGCGGACCCTTTTGAGATCCGGGCGGCACGGTTAGGGAAGAAGGTGAAGGCAGGTTGCGAATTTATCCAGACTCAGTGTATCTACAACATGGAAAGGTTTGAAAAGTGGATGGAGATGGTAAGAGCGAAGGGCCTTCACGAAAGGTGTGCTATCCTGGCCGGGGTCACCCCGTTTAAGTCGGTGGGGATGGCGAAATACATGAAGAATTCGGTGCCGGGGATGGATGTGCCGGATGAGATGATCGAGAGGATGAGGGGAGTGCCGAAGGAAAAGCAGTCGGAGGAAGGGATTAAGATTTGCGTGGAAACGATTCAGAGGCTAAGAGAAATTCCGGGGGTTCGGGGAATTCATATTATGGCGATTGAGTGGGAGGAGAAGGTGGCGGAAATTGCAAAGGCGGCAGGGCTGTTGCCCAGGCCCCAAGTCTAAGGAGCAGAAAGCAAGGAACAGAGAGCAGAGAGCGGAGAGTAAAAAGTTTTTAATCCCACGCCCTCTGCCCGTGCCCGTTGCGAATCAAAAAGGAGGGGGAGGAAGATGGCAAAGAAGATTTTGATCATTGATGATGATCCGGATTTGGTGGAAGCGGTGACAATGATTCTCGAGTCTAAGAATTATGACGTGGCCGCTGCCTACGGCGGGATCGAAGGCTTGCAAAAAGCGAAGACCGAAAAACCGGACCTGATCGTCCTCGACGTCATGATGCCGGACAAGGACGGGTATGCCGTGTGCAAGGACCTGAAAGCAGATCCTCGCATGAAGAACATCCCCATCCTTCTTCTGACGGCAGTCGCCTCCAAGATCTCTACGACCCGCTATACCCAACAGATGGGACTTGAAACCGAAGCGGATGATTACATCGATAAACCCGTAGAACCCGAAGTTTTGGTGAAGCGAATTGAAGGCCTTCTTTCAAAATGAAAACGGTTAACGTTAAAGCTCTTTCGAAGGGATGGACCCGCGCTGAATACGGTCCAAACGACGGACGGGATGGCCTTGAGGCGTTTGTCGTCGTTTAACCTTCGGCATTTTGCAATGTGGCAGCGAGGTTCTGGATGACCCAGATTCTTGTCATTGATGATGAGCAGATCATGAGAGACGGCTGCTCACGCATTCTCTCGAAGGACGGATGGTCTGTCTTCTGCGCTGAGAATGGAGCCCGGGGATTGGAGGAAATGAAGGGCCATGCGGAGAATATCGATGTGATCCTCCTCGACCTGATGATGCCCGGGATGAGCGGGATGGAAGTGCTCGATCAGATCCGGGCTTACGACCCGAACCTTCTCGTCATCGTGATCACGGGTTACGCCACGGTAGAGTCAGCGGTCGAGGCGATGAAGAAAGGGGCGTATGATTTTATTCCGAAACCCTTCACGCCAGACCAGCTTCGCATCGTCGTCAGAAGGGCATTGGAGAGGAGAACGCTCCAAAAAGAGGCCGACTTTCTTCGAAAAGAACGGGAGAAATCTCTGCGGGACATTGCGACCGAGAAGTCCAAGATCAAAACGATCATCAATTGCATGGGCGACGGTGTGTTGGTGTGCGACCGGGATAGTTGCATCGTCCTCTCCAACCCGGCAGCCAGCCGGATGCTGAAGGCTCCCGAGACTTGTCTTCTGGGCAACTATCTGAACCAATGCCATCTCCCGCGGGATCTGTCTCATACCATCGAGGAAAGTCTGCAGACGAAGGATATGAGTTATACGTCGGTTTCTCAAGAATTGAGCGTTGGAGACCCCGGAGAAATCTTTCTCCGTGCGCATACCGCCCCCGTGCGAAATGATCTGGGTGAGGTGATGGGTTCTGTGACTGTCCTTCAGGACATCAGTCATCTGAAGGAACTCGATAAGATGAAATCCGAGTTCATCGCGATGGTCACCCATGAACTTCGTGCACCCATCGCCGTCGTTGAGCAGCAACTCACCGTCATCCTGAATAAAATGGCGGGTGAGGTGACGGAAAAACAGGCGCAGCTTCTTTCCCGCGCCAAAGAAAGAACGAGGGGGCTCCTCGACTTGATCAGAGATCTCTTGGATCTTTCCAAGATCGAGGCTGGAAAGATGGTTCAGTACAAAGAACCTCTGTCTTTGCAAGAGGTCATCCAACGAGCGGTGGATTCGATGAGGAGTGAGGCTGAAAATAAAAAGATCGATCTCCAATTCTCTTCGCCTTCTGACATTTCATTAATCCATGCCGATCGAAATAGCATGGAGGGAATCTTCACCAATCTGATCTCCAACGCGATTAAATACACGCCCGAGGGAGGAAAGGTTTGGGTCCAACTCGACGAAGAGGGTGGGTTTGTCAAGGCCGATGTGTCCGACACAGGCATCGGTATTAGGAAAGAAGACCTCCCTCGAATCTTTGATAAATTCTACCGGGTGAAAACAAAAGAGACGAGCCGGATCGTCGGAACGGGGCTTGGGCTTTCAATTGTGAAGAGCATGGTAGACGCCCACCTGGGCTCCATCACCGTCAAGAGCAAAGAAGGAGAAGGAACGATCTTTACGGTCTTTTTTCCAAAAGAATCGAACCCGTCCCCTTGTAGCCCCTGAGTGGGGACACAGGACCGTGTTCGACGTGGTGAACTTGGTTCTTTATTATGTTAGGATTACTCCAGGCTGAATATTCTACGCCTACCACAGGGTAGAGAGGAGAAATGATGACGGTCGTCTTTTCAAAGGAAAATCTAAAACTGAGCGATGACCTTCGAGCCATGACCGGGGAGAACGTCATGCTCTGCTATCAATGTAAGAAATGTACCCTGGGCTGCCCGTCTGCTTATGCCATGCGGATGAAACCTCACGAACTGATGAGAGCCGCTCAACTGGGTCTGGCCGAGGAGATCTATTGGTCGGGCACCATCTGGATCTGTCTTTCCTGCGAAACCTGCAATACCCGCTGCCCCCAGGACATTAATATCCTTCGGGTCATCGATGGATTGAGGGAGATGTCGAAAGGGCTTGAATACTATAACCCCTACCCCGCCCTCCCCGCTTCGCATCGGATTTTTATGGCATTTGTCAAGCGTTTCGGGAAGGTCTATGAGCTGGGTCTGGCCCTGCTGATCAATTTGAGGATGCTGACCCCCTTTAAAGACATTGACATGGCCGCTCCCATGCTGTTGAAGGGAAAACTGAAACCCTTTCCCCACAGGAGTCATGGGGCAAAAGAGTTGCGGCACGTCATGGCGAAGATAAGAAAGTTGGAGCAACAGCAATCTCTACCCCGTCAAGCGCACGGCGGGCACTAAGAATTTCTATGGCGGCCGTCGGAAATCAATTCTCGAGTCATGGAGTCTAAACGATGAAATTTGCCTACTTCCCCGGATGTTCTCTCAGCTCTTCCGGATATGATTATGACCTCTCCTTGAAATACGTCATGAAGGCGTTGGGAATCGATCTTTTAGAAGTCAAGGATTGGGTCTGTTGCGGAGCCTCCTCCGCTCATGCGACCTCTCACCTCTTATCGATTGCCCTTCCTGTTCTGAACCTTTCTCACGCAGAAAAAGAAGGCTTCGATAAACTGGTCGCTCCCTGTCTGGCTTGCCTTTCCAGGTTCAAGGCCGCCAATGTGGAACTGGAGCACGATGCCGAATTGAAGAAAAAGATTTACGCGGTTTTTGACTATCAGTATCGAGGGAAAGTCAAAGTCTACCATCCCTTAGAGGTTTTCCTTGAAATGGGCATGGAGAAAATCCGTGAAAGGGTACGAAAAAGCCTGAAAGGCCTGAAGGTCGCCTGTTACTATGGGTGCGTCCTCACCCGCCCCCCAAAGGTTTGCCGGTTCGATAATGTGGAGGACCCTCAAAGCATGGATTCCATCGTCAGGACCCTGGGTGCGGAAACGATCGACTGGTCCTTCAAAACAGAGTGCTGCGGCGTGTCGATGACGCTCACCCGGTCGGATATCGTCCTCAAGCTTTCGAATAATATTCTTCGTGAAGCAAAAGAGGCCGGGGCCAACGCGATTGTGGTCCCGTGCCCGCTTTGCCAGGCAAACCTCGACGGCCGTCAAAGACAGATCGAGGAAACCTACAAAACCCGCTATGGAATTCCCATCCTTTATTTCACCCAGCTGATGGGCCTCGCCTTCGGCGCCTATCCCAAAGAGGTAGGTATTCAGAAATTGATCACCAGCCCCCGCGAGGTGTTGGGATCGCTTGGCCTTATGTAAGAAAAATCATTGCAAAGTTAGCGATGAGCAACGATTAATTAGCATGGAAGGCCTTAAGAACCCACTGCTCATTTAGCCACGCCGAGGCGTGGCTAACTTTCCAGTTTGCATTGAGCTTTTTTTCAATCATGGCTAAAGAAGAGATGGAGAGTAAGGATAAGACGAAAGAAATACTGTCAGGCTTCGGAAGCAAGAAAGAGAACCTCATCCCGATCTTGCAAGGCATCCAGGAGGCGTTGGGATATCTTCCGCCCGATGCCATGGTCGAGGTTGCCCGGTTTCTCAACATCCCAGAGATTGTTGTTTACAGTGTCGCGACTTTCTATAATCAATTCCGTCTCACCCCTCCTGGTAAGCATTCGATCCGGGTATGTATGGGAACCGCCTGTCACGTCAAAGGGGGGCGCATTACCCTGGAAGCATGGCAGAGAAGATTGAAAATAGGGCCAGGCGAAACGACTTCTGACCGAGAATTTGACCTCGATACCGTGGCTTGCGTGGGCTGCTGTGCCATGGCGCCTGTCACCGTTGTGGATAAGAAAGTGGAGGCTAAAGCCGATCCCACAAGAGTAGATGGGATTCTACTTTCGTATCAACTCCAAAAAGAGAAAGAAGAAAAGCCATCGTAAGGGCAATTCCTGAATTGCCCGTGTTCATGCGGCATATGACCTCAACATTTGGAGAAATAAAGAAACAGGCCCAATCCCGCTGGCAGGCGATTTGGAATGACAACACTCCCGTCATCCTGGTCGGGACCGCCACTTGCGGGAGAGCGGCCGGCGCGCTCGAAGTCCTCAAGGCTATTAAAGAAACGGTTAAGAAACAGAACCTCAATTGCCTCATCTATGAAGTGGGCTGCATGGGGCATTGTTATGCGGAGCCTGTTGTCATTCTTAGAAAGCCAGGGTTCCCCTCCATCTGCTACGGCCGCGTCAGTCCGGTTTTGGCCGAGAATTTGATCAACAATTTCATCCTGAACGATGATCCGTGCCTTGAGTTTGTTCTCGGAGCTCTCGAAGAAAATGAACTCATCCCCAGTTTCTTAGATTTTCCACGATCGAAATATGAAAAACGAATCCTTTTAAAAAATTGCGGAGAAATTAACCCGGAAGAAATCGCGCATTATATTGCGAAGGGCGGATATGAAGGCCTGTCAAGAGCTCTCCAAATGAGACCGGAGGAGATTGTAGCGGAGGTCAAACGGTCTCAATTGCGAGGCTTGGGCGGCGCAGGGTTCCCGGCCGGAGAGAAGTGGGACGTTTGCCGCCGCTCGGACGGAGAACCAAAGTATCTCATCTGTAATGGCGATGAAGGCGACCCGGGCGCTTTCATGGACAGAGCGATCTTAGAAAGTGATCCTCATTCGGTCATAGAGGGAATGGTCATCGCAGGCTATGCCATCGGTGCCCGCCACGGCTATATCTATGTTCGCGCCGAATACCCGCTGGCTGTGAAAAGAGTCCAGGATGCGCTTTATCAAGCGGAGAAATTTAAGTTTCTGGGAGATAATATTCTGGAAAGTGACTTCAACTTCGACATCAAACTCTTTCAAGGCTCGGGGGCTTTTGTCTGCGGCGAGGCAACCGCCCTGATCGCTTCCATCGAGGGAAAACCCGGAATCCCCCGCCACCGGCCTCCGCGTGTGGCTGTCCAGGGTCTTTTTGGCAAACCGACCGTCCTCAATAACGTGAAAACCATCGCCTATGTTCCTCATATTCTTGAGAACGGAGCGGATTGGTTTTTGCAAATGGGTACCGGAAAAAGCAGAGGGACAGTTGTCTTTGCTCTCGCAGGCAAAGTCGTGAACACAGGGTTGGTCGAGGTGCCCATGGGAACCACGCTTCGCCAGCTCATTTTTCAGGCGGGGGGCGGCATCCCTAAGGGGAAACGTTTCAAAGCAGTTCAAATCGGTGGCCCATCGGGCGGATGCCTTCCGGAGTCAGCGCTCGACCTCCCCATTGATTTTGACTCGCTCCAGGAGAGTGGAGCCATGATGGGCTCCGGCGGGATGGTCGTTCTCGACGAGGATGACTGCATGGTTGAAGTGGCCCGCTATTTTCTCGACTTTACGCAGAAGGAATCCTGTGGAAAGTGCACCCTGTGTCGTTTGGGGACGAAGCAAATGTTAGACATCCTCGAGGAGATCACCCAGGGTCGTGGAAAAATGGAAGACCTTCAAACGCTCGAGGATTTGGCGCAAGATATCAAGCAGGGATCCCTCTGTGGCCTGGGGAGAACGGCGCCCAATCCCGTGCTTACAACCCTGCGGTATTTCCGCGAAGAATACGAGGCCCATATTAAAGAAGGGCGCTGCCCGGCAAGAATGTGCCAGGCCCTGATCGCTTATTACATCCTTCCCGAGAAATGTGCCCGCGGATGCGATGCCTGCGTTGGCACGTGTACGGTTGAGGCTATTTCCACTGACAAAAAGAAGAGAATCAAGGTGATTGATCAGGGAAAGTGCGTTAAGTGTAATACCTGTCTGGTCGCATGTCCTCCGCAATACGATGCGGTCGTTAGACTTTCACCTCCAGACCAGATTCCAAAGGAGGGCTCCTCCCCCACTTCCACCCTCCCCCAACAAGGGGGAGGGGATCTGTAGTCAATTCGCTCTTAACCTCCCTCTCCCCTGGCGGGAGAGGGAAAGGGTGAGGGGGATCCCAAACTTGTCATGAAGAACCTATCTCTGACGATCGATGGCAAAAAGATTTTGTGCACCGAAGGGAAGATGATCCTCTGGGCGGCACTGGAGAACGGCATCTATATCCCCAACCTTTGTGCCATCCAGGAAAAAACGGAACCTTCTGCCTCGTGTCGCCTCTGTTTTGTGGAAGTGGAAGGGAAGAATGAACCTGTGGTTGCCTGCGCCGAACGAGTTCAGGAGGGCATGGTCGTTAGCACACGGGGGAAAAATGCCTTGAGGCTTGCCCGCACGGCAGTAGAGTTGATCTTGGCAAATCACCCTGTTGACTGCGGCCATTGTTTGAAAAACCGATCCTGTGAACTTCAGAGAATCGCTCATCATCTTGGCATAAAGCTCACCACGAAACGATTCCGAAAGATCGAAAGAAACCTTCCCATCGACGAAAGCAGTCCTCTCTTCAACTACGATCCCAACAAATGTGTCCTTTGTGGCAAATGCGTGTGGGTCTGCCAGGAGAAGCTTGGTGTCGGAATGATCGGTTTTACCCGAAGGGGTTTTAAGCGACGGGTCTCTACCTTCCAGGACAAACCGATTGGCCAATCCATCTGCGGCGAGTGCACGCAGTGCGTCACGACATGTCCGGTCGGCTCCATGACATTTAAACCCAAAACTTCCATTTCTCACGAAGCACTAGAATAACCCGGACCCACTTTTTGTTTCCTGAAATCCTGTTTTTCAATCCCTACTCTTCTACGCAAGCGGTAAAAACGGAATAGATGTCGGATTTTGATTTCTTTTTCAAATCGCAACCTCCGAGGAGTTACGGATAGTGGCAAGCTATTCATGCCTTTGTGGATTCCATAAAAACTCCACTAAAATAGCATTGTTCTCAGGCATAGAGGTGATTGTCTTGCAATGCCGGAAGTCCCAGCGCCGTTAACTTAACCCTCTTGAGTTCCTTGACAATGGAGTAGGGGATGACCAAGTTTAGTTTAGAGAGGTTATTAAGTAAGAGTTAGTCTAATGGTTACGATGAAAAAATATTCACATTCCCACATGCGGCTTACTCCGCAAAGGATGGCAATCTTCGACTATCTGGAGGGTAACAAGAGCCATCCTTCAGCGGACGATATTTACCGGGCTGTGGCGAAGAAATTTCCCACCATATCTTTAGCAACTATCTATAACACGCTTTCTGCCTTAGAAAGGCGTGGGAAATTACTCAAACTTACTATCGATCCGAGTAAGGCGCGCTATGATCCCAATACGTGTCCGCATCATCACCTGATTTGCAATCTCTGCAAAACCATTGCAGACGTGGACACCCGCTATCGCCTTACCTTACCGGATACTGACTTCGAAGTGACAGGAAGTCATGTGGAGTTCTATGGGACATGCCCAAAATGCGGGAGCGGTAGCCGTAACACTGAAAATTGAAGGCAGACGTAGGCTTTATCTTATCATGATGTGAGAGGGGGGCCAAATGGAGGTCTATGAGACGAAGGAGTCCCACCACTTAAGTCCTCTGTGTAAAGTGGCAGGTGGGACGATCCGACTCCTGAAAGGAGTTCTTTATGAGTTACAAAAGCCTCTCCAGAATATTAGGTTTCGTCACGGTCTGTTCCATCCTCATCTCTGCGCGAGCTTTTGCAGAACAGTCAAAAGACCCAACTTTCACGGAACAACAACTTTCTTTTTATGACGGTAGAAATGGGAGACCTGCTTATGTGGCGGTAGACGGCATCGTCTATGACGTATCAGAAAGCTCCTATTGGAAGAACGGGATTCACGAGAACATGCATCATGCCGGTATGGATTTGAGCTCTGATATAGATAAAGCGCCCCACGGCAGAGAGGTTCTTAAAAATCTGCCCCGCGTTGGCACCCTAAAGGAAGACAAACGAGGAGTCCCGTCTTTTGTGCTTAGTTTGATTCGGCACTATCCTGTCCTGCGCCGCCATCCTCACCCGTTTGTTGTTCACTTTCCCATGGTTTTTCTGTTCGGTGGGGCTCTATTTATGGTTCTTCACCTCGTCCGGCCGGAGACGGTCCCCTTTGAACAGATTGCTTTTGCCATGCTAATTCTGGGAATTATCTTTACGCCCCCCGCAATCGTCACTGGACTATGGAGCTGGTGGATCGTCTACAATTTGGAGGTACACCCAGAGATTCTGTACAAAGTCGTTTTGGCAATCATTCTTCTCTTAACAGAGGTAATGTGCCTCTTGCTCAGAATTGGACACCCCTTCGAGAAGAATGTAAGAGGCTGGGTCTATTTCGGTCTGATGCTATTCATTGCGGCTAATGCGCTCACGATAGGATATTTCGGGGGCAAGCTGACGTACGGATAGTGGGAATAGGAAACGCTTCCACTTAAAGATAAGAACAAGCTATGCGTACCTTTTTTTAGTCAAGAGGGTCATAGATAGAGACAATAGAATCATTGTTTCATCAGCTTCACGGAAAGGAGGCTAACCCTATGGCAAAAATACTCTTTCATGTTCTGGTGGGTTCGGAATCTCCGACCCGCGCCTGTTTCCCTTTTCTCCAGGCCATTAATCATAAAGAGCGAGGTGACGAGATCAGCATTGCACTCACAGGTGACGCAGTTGTTCTCATCCGTGATGCGGTCATCGATTCCGTGGTTCCCGTAGGCTGGCCACCTCTCAAGGACACTTTTGAGAAGATCGTGCGATACGGTGTTCCGATCTACGTCTGAAGAGCATGCTCGTCGGCCCGTGGGGTCACCGACTCTGACCTTGAAAACAAGAATGCCCGTTTCATTACGTTAGAGCAGCTTGCTGAAATGTATGTGTCAAATGATAAAGTGGTTGTCTTTTGATGGGGGGGACTGAAAACGCACGGAGGTGGCAAGATGGTGCATAATGAAAAGCGTCAAGTTCAACCCGAGGAGCTGGAAAAACTGCGTGAAGAGATTGGGAACGTGAAAGAGTTGGAACATGAATGCAGGCGGACACAGGAGGCACTTGAAAAGGAGCGCAGCCTTGTTTCAGCAATTCTTGATACTGCTGCTGTCTTGGTAGTGGTACTCGACACGAAGGGGCGAATCATCCGTTTCAACCACGCCTGCGAGAAGGCGACGGGATACACCTTCGATGAGGTGCAGGACAAAATCCTTTGGGATCTCTTTATTCTTCCAGAGGAGGTAGAACCCGTAAGAGGCGTGTTCGACAACTTAAAGGAAGGCCAGTTTCCCAATGAATTTGAAAACTACTGGACGACAAAAGATGGAAGTCGCCGTCTGATCGCCTGGTCGAACACGGCCCTTCTCGATGACCACGGTTCGGTGAAGTATGTCATTGGGACCGGGATCGACATCACTGAGCGAAGGCGTGCAGAGGAGGCAATGAACAGGTTGAACAATGATTTGAGATGCCAGGCTATTAAACTCGAAACGATCAACAAGGAACTGGAGGCGTTCAGCTACACGGTTTCCCACGATCTCCGTAATCCTCTTCTTGGAATCCACGGCTTCTGTCGTATCCTGCTGGAAAGACATTCCAGCAACCTCGATGAAAAGGGACAGAAATTTCTGCACACGATCCATTCGAGTACACAAGAAATGTTGAAACTTGTCGACGATCTTCTTGCTTTTTCCGTTTCCGGGAACCAGCAGATGAAATCGTCGAATATCGACATGAATGAGCTTGCAAGGGCCATATTTGACGAATTAAAGGGAGTTGCCGCTGAACGGACGTTGCATCCGCTCTTCGGAATGCTTCCGTCCGTGTGTGGAGATCAGGGGATGATTCGCCAGGTCTTCCTTAACCTTATTTCAAATGCGATCAAATTTACAAGGCCAAGAAAGATCGGGATCATTGAAATCGGAGGTCAATTCACGGGGGATGAAAATATCTATTATGTCAGAGACAACGGGATAGGCTTTGACACGGAATCCTCCGATAAATTGTTTATGGCGTTTCAACGACTCTCCAATGGTAAGAACTTTGACGGAACCGGCCTTGGGCTCGCCATTGTCCAGCGTATCATTCATAGACACGGTGGGAAGGTATGGGCCCAGGGAGCGATTGGCAGGGGAGCAACATTTTATTTCTCTCTTCCACAGACTCCCCCATGCGAAGGTCAGATTAGAAACAGTTAAATTCTATTTTCTGCGCACAGCAAGAAAGGAGGTGATCAACCATGGCCGAGATTAAGATGCCCCATCCGGCTCACGAGCAGCACCTTTGTCTCCTACAAAATGTGGGATATCCTACCACAAACCTGGAAGAATACAAGAAGCTGATCAAGGGCGGGAGATACTTTTGCAAAGGCTGTGGCCGCGTAGCAGCAAACGAGAAAAACCTCTGCTCGCCTGAAAAACTGTAATCAGCCTCAAGTATGCCTCCAACGCGGAGGCATACTTGAAGGATCAGCCTTATAAGAAAGAAGGGAGAACAAAGGATGGCAGCGAAAAAAGAGACTGGGACTAAAACTTATAAGTGTGGAACCTGCGGACTGGTAACGACTGAAAAGGGTCATCTGTGTAACCCTGAGCCGGTCAAACGAACCTACACCTGCCAATACCATTAGGGAATACAGAATTTATTACGTACAGCTGCTATCTATCCTCTGTTTTCAGACTCTTGAAAATGTTTCAATTTGATTCTCATATATTGAAACAGCATGCATGATTTCTACCAGCTGAACGAAACCGCTTCGCGGTAGTTTAAACCGTTAGCTCTTTGACGACTGAATAGGCTCTGGCGAAGGAGGGTTCTTCAGAAATACCCTACCTCTTCTTCATGAGGCCAGCAGTTCCAGCCTGTTCTCTTTTCTGGTGAAAGGTGGAGGTTATTAAATCCACTATTAAAGAAAGGAGAGCAGTCATGGGAAGATTGTACGATCAGATGAAGAGGGATTTGGAGTTAAGGAATTTTAGTCCTCACACAAGGCGTACCTATTTGGCCTGTGTCAGGAGGTTTGCCCTTTACTTTCACCGATCCCCCGAAGCATTGGGGGACCCGGAGATTCGAGAGTACCTTCATTATCTTATCAAGGAACGGAAGGTTTCTCAGGGGGCGGTCACGCAAGCCTATGGGGCGTTGAAGTTTTTTTATGAGACGACGCTCAAGAGGGATTGGGAGGGGTTCCGGATTCCCAAGGGGAAGATGGGGAAGAGGCTTCCGATTGTTCTCTCTCGACAGGAGGTGGAGGCTCTCTTTGGAGCGATCAAGAACCTAAAACATCGGGCGATCCTGATGACGATCTATTCGGCGGGTCTACGGATCAGCGAAGCCCTTCACCTGAAGCTTTCGGATATCGACAGCCAGCGGATGACGATTCGGATTGAACATGGAAAAGGGAACAAAGATCGATATACGTTATTGGGCAAGCGGAATTTGGATATTCTACGAGAGTACTGGAAAAGGTACCGGCCCCGGGACTGGCTGTTCTGTAACCCTTCTCGCAAGAGACCTCTTTCAACGACGGCCGTTAGGAGAGTCTTTACCAAGGCCCTTCGTCGGGCGGGGATTAAGAAACACGCCATCGTACACACCCTACGGCACAGTTTTGCGACTCATCTCCTAGAGGCAGGGACCGATCTTTACCATATTCAGCATCTGTTGGGCCATACCAATCCTAAGACGACGGCGGTTTATCTTCATCTGAGTCGAAAGGAATTGACCCAAGTCACCAGCCCCTTAGATCTTTTGGAGGAGCCTGAGAAGCCGACCTGATCGAGAGGTTTGCTTCTCATGAAACGCTTTTTAGAAGTCGCCGATATCTTCCGGGCCTTTGGGCCAGCTTATCGTGAAGCTCATAAGCTGCCTCTTCGACATCTTCGGGCCATGCGGGCCATCGAGATTTGCCGTACCGCAGAACTGGGGGGGCATCTGGATCAATGCGACCACTGCGGGACGGTTCGGATCTCTTATAATTCCTGCCGGAATAGGCACTGCCCCAAGTGTCAGTGTCTGGAGAAAGAGCGGTGGCTTGTAGCAAGAGAAAGGGATTTACTTCCCACTCCCTACTTCCACGTGGTCTTTACCCTCCCTGAAGGGCTTAGGCCCTTGGCTTTGAGGGATCAAAAGGTCCTTTACAACCTTCTCTTCAAGGCCGCCTCCGAAACCCTCGCAGAGCTGGCTCGGGATTCAAGACATCTGGGAGCAGAGATTGGGTTGATGGCGATCTTGCATACCTGGTCCCAACCCTTGATCGACCACCCACATCTGCACTGCCTGGTGACCGGAGGAGGGTTATCTCTGGATGGAAGTCGATGGCTCCGTTCGAAAAAGGGCTTCTTCATCCCGGTCAAAGTGCTCTCCTGCCTGTTTCGAGGCAAGTTCTTGGATGGTTTGAAAAAGGAGTATGACGCGGGGGAACTCAGCTTTCCAGGACAGATCGAGGAGTTGGAAGAAGCGTCTGCTTTTAAAAGATTTCTCACGAATCTTTATCACCAATCATGGGTGGTTTACTGTAAGCCCCCCTTGAAGCATCCCGAAAAAGTGATGGACTATCTGGGCCGGTACACGCATCGGGTCGCCCTCTCCAATGATCGATTGGTCAACATGGAGGACAACCGGGTGAGCTTTCGATGGAGGGATTCGGCGGATAACAACACAATCAAATTGCTAACCCTGGAGGCCTTGGAGTTCATTCGCCGTTTTCTGCTTCATGTGTTACCCGAACAGTTTGTCAAGATTCGGTATTATGGGATCCTGAGTCATCGGAGCCGAAAAGGAAAACTTCTGCGATGCAAGAAGCTTCTGGGGGTGTTGATCCCGGAGCAGTCGAAGGAGGTTCTCAAGGAAACATGGCAGGACATCCTGACTCGGATTATGGGGGTTGATCCCAGGCTTTGTCCCAACTGTGGGAAGGGGAAAATGATCCAGAGAGAAACCTTACCACCTTGTCCAATAGGCCTAGCAGATGACCTCTTACCTCACCCTGGCTGTCCTCCCTAAAAGTCTATCTTTGAGCAGGAGCTTCGGTGAATCCAAACCGTACAACGAGCCGCCCAAGCAGACGCAGAGTTTTGTCCTTTCCCTGTAAAAACGATGTCTATTCGCCTATAGGTGCTCTTCAGATGCCAGCCCACATTCAAAACACTTCCGTTAGGATCGCCAGAATCTCAAAGAACGACATCGATTAGCCCCTCGAAGGAGCGAAGTTGCTCGATTGAATCCCCATAGCTCTGGCCCGCGGCTTCGCTCATCTAAATTGTATCCGGAATTACGCTCCGCTCCACTCCGGATACAATCTTAACCGCTATCTGCAATTTGTTGCTGCTCCGCTCATCTTCTACCTCTTAAAGTCGTAATTCTTAAATTTCAGCCTGCAATGTGAGATTTCAATTCTTTGTTTAGAAAATACTGTAATATTCTTGCAAAAAATAAGGCATTCACCCCATTTATCTGTTCAAACGACACTGGTAATTATAGAGAAAGTAAATTTCCGGTCTCCGGCAGGTCTGTATGCCAGGAGTCGAGAATCCATGCAATTCCAAAAGATTATTTTTCCCAATAGCAAAGTTGAACTGATCCGGTGAATTTCGTGATAGTCCGGCAAGTGCGAATTTCGTAGCGGTAAGAAGCTGTTGGTTACGAAGACAAGTTCACGACTCGACAATCGTGTTTCTAATTTTCTTCCGGAGATGTTGGGCCAATCCCTTTTCAAGTAGTGGAAATACTTTTCGTTTCTTGCGAGCGAGGAAGATGGCGTCGTATCCTTTTCTCGCCTCCTCCACGGCTGCGGAACAGATATCCTCCGATTCCACAGAATGAATTTCTATCGCGATACCTTGCTCCCCAGCCTTTTCTTCCAAAACCTTTACCTTTGCCCTTCCCTGCTCCAAGACCTCGTTCCGGATGTGCAGGAGGAATTGCCGTTTCGAAGGCCGCGTCGCAACAATATCCTGATGGCCGTAATGGTATAAATTCGAAGTCAGAATCTGCAGCACAACCAGTTTCTTGGATGTCGATCTTGCGTAGTTGAAAGCCGACTCCTCTGCATTCCCATTATCTTCTCCCTCCAGAATCAGAAGAATCCTGTCATTTGCCATTGTATCCATTGATACTGCTGTAGGGGCAACCCATCAATGACCCCCACACGGATCTGATGGCCACGAACAGCCAGCTAATAGAGGCCGATGGCCTGCAGGAACCAAAGCAACAACACCGTTCCAAGCCCCAGAACGATCGCGATGTACTCATCTAGCCTGTGACGCAAACCCTTTGCTGTGGACTCCCGTTTAACCTTTTTCAGGTCCTCTTCAAGGATCTTTTCTTTATTCACTTCTTCCATGGAACACCCCTATTTGACCATGTTAGCTTTCGTCAGGATGAGGATGATGGCGAGACAGATCCCTACCCTGATCAATCCGGCCCCGTAGCCGATGAGAATTCCCTTGGGTCCTGCTTTCTTCATGTCGCCCAGCTTCGTTTGGAGCCCCAAGCCCACAAAACAGAGCGTGAAGAACCAGTTCATCACTTTCTCCATGGCCTCACTTGCGGGTACCGGCCAGAGGTGAAGGCAGTTGCCGATCCACACGACGATGAATCCCAGGATAAAGATCGGAAACTTATCCTTGGTGACCTGCCACACATTGATCTTCGATTCCCTGAATTCCCTCGTCAAGGTCATAAAATAGACAAAGAGGACGCCGGCGGGGATCAGAACAACCCTGCCGATGTTCGCAAATCCTGCCACTTTTCCGGCCGCAAAACTGAAGTTGAACCCGGTAGCGATCACCTGGTTCGAATTCGGGACCCCTGCGGCACACAGAAGTCCGAAGGCATAGTTGGAAAGCTCCAGAAGTCTGCCGAAGACGGGGAGTCCAAAGAGGCAGGCAAAACCAAAGGTCACCGAGACCGCAATTGCATAAGCCACTTCTTCGCTCTTGGCCCGCACCATCGGCGCAATAGCGACACAGGCCGAGACCCCGCACATGGAGAAGGCCGCCGAGAGGAGGGCCGTCAGGCTGTTTCCTAGCCTAAAGTAGCGGCCGAAGAGGGTGAAGACCAGTGCTCCCCCGAAAACCATGATGATCATGAGCAGGACACTGATAACCCCTAATTTCGCCAGGTCGCTCAGCATATATTGTGATCCCAGGAGAATGATGCCGACATTCATAAAGACGCCCGTGTAACTCAGACCCACCTCCCAACTCTTGGGGACTCCCACGACATTGCGGATCAGTATCCCGGCGGCCAAGCCGATCACCACGTAATTGAAATGAAGCAAATCGATGAAAAGCCCCTTTCCGTAGATCGGAGGGAGGACCGC
>Ga0335070_10002961_pt1 | contig 19799 bp, 20 predicted proteins | sample Lox_Sample_13_FD_206722 | JGI IMG/M metagenome (GOLD analysis project Ga0335070, IMG submission 206722) | Soil microbial communities from Loxahatchee National Wildlife Refuge, Florida, United States - Lox_Sample_1.3 | ecosystem: Environmental > Terrestrial > Soil > Wetlands | place: USA... | reverse complement strand
GGCCGGGTTCCGAATGCGACCGACCTCACTGCTGGCGCGGGATCGGAGATCTCAGCCTTGGCCGAGGCGGTGGGCAAGCTCGTGGTATTTCTCGTGAACCCCCGCACCGATCTCCGCCGCCTCCACCTTGTCGAAGAGCACTGCAATGTCACCCTGTTCATCGACGGGCAAAATGCGGTCCGCCATTGGGAAGAGGACGTTGTCCTCCTTGGAGATGTGGTTGCGCAGCAACTCGACGTAGCCGAGCAGGGCCTCCGCGAGGTCCGGCCCGGCGCCAGCCTCTCCGCGCTTCACGCGTTCGAGCGCCTCGGCGATCGCGCGCACCGCGACCCGCCCGAGTTCGTGCTCGTGGAGCATCACGGCGAGCGGACCGGCTTCGAGCGGCATCCCTTTCCCATGCATCGCCGGGAACAGGTGCTTCTCCTCCTTGCCGTGGTGGCAGCGGTCCACGAACGTCCTGAAGAAGTCGACCATCTGCTCCACGGTCTCAACGTGCACGGCGCCGCCGGCCCGGATCGAGCCCGCCTCGCGTTCCGCCCCGGTCAGGACCAGCAAGACTATCTGATGTTCGTGTTTCAGGGTTTCAGTTGGGCTCATTGCTCCTCCCTCCGGGGGGTCTGTGTGTGCCATGGTGACACAAACTCAGCTGGTGGGGCGGGATCCCGCACTTGCGCTTCACGCGCCGGGCGTGTATGATTCGTCCCCCCGATGTCCGGGGGACGTGGAGGGTTGCATGAAGGAAGGAATTCACCCGGCGTACCACGAGGTCGAGGTCCACTGCGCCTGTGGGAACACCTTCAAGACGCGCTCGACGAAGAAGGAGATCCGGCTGGAGATCTGCTCCGCCTGCCACCCGCTGTTCACCGGCAAGCAGAAGCTGATCGACTCGGCCGGCATGGTGGAGCGCTTCCAGCGGCGGTACAGGAAGGGCGAGAAGGCCTGAGAGCGCAACGACGCGGAACATCCGGCAGCCGGGGGCCGCGTCCCCCGGCTGCTTCTTTTCTGTCCCGCCGCACGGTTTCGCTTGCCGGAACCTTCTGTGAAAGGTAGACTTCCGACGTGAACGGCATGCTGCAAAGGCTCGACGAGGTGACCCGCCTCTGGCAGGAGCTGAAGAACGAGCAGGCCAGCCCCCAGGTACTCGCCGACCGCAAGCGCCTCCTCGAGGTGTCCAAGAAGCTCGCCGAGATCGAGCCAGTGGTCGAGGCCTACCGGGCGTACCGCCGCCTCCTCGAGGAGGAGCGTGGCGCCCGCGAGATGTTGACCGCCGAGAGCGACCCCGAGCTGCGCGCACTCGCCGAGGAGGAGGTGCGACGCCTGGCGGCCGAGCTCGCCGACCGCGAGAGTGCACTCAAGCTCCTCCTGCTGCCGAGCGACCCGAACGACCGCCGCAACGTGGTCCTGGAGGTGCGGGCAGGCACCGGCGGCGAGGAGGCCGCCCTGTTCGCCGCCGAGCTGCTGCGGATGTACACCCGGTACGCCGAGAGCCGCCGGTGGCGCGTCAACGTGACGGACCTGTCCGAAGCCGGCATGGGCGGGGTCAAGGAGGCCGTGGCGCTCATCGAGGGGGAGGGAGCGTACTCCCGCCTCAAGTACGAGTCGGGGGTGCACCGGGTCCAGCGCGTCCCCGCCACCGAGGCGTCGGGCCGGATCCACACCTCCGCCGCGACCGTCGCCGTGATGCCGGAGGCCGAGGAGATCGAGATCGAGGTCGACCCGAAGGACCTGCGCATCGACACGTTCTGCTCATCAGGCAAGGGCGGCCAGTCCGTGAACACGACGTACTCGGCGGTACGGATCACGCATTTGCCCACCGGGGTCGTCGTGTCGTGCCAGAACGAGCGCTCGCAGCTCCAGAACCGGGCGCAGGCGATGCGGATCCTGAAGGCGCGCCTGAACGAGATCGCCCAGGCCGAGCAGCACGCCAAGCTCTCCGCGGAGCGGCGCTCGCAGGTCGGCAGCGGTGACCGCTCGGAGAAGATCCGCACGTACAACTTCCCCCAATCGCGCGTGACCGACCATCGCATCGGCCTCACCGTCCACCGTTTACAGGAGATCCTCAACGGCGGCCTGGACCTGCTCCTCGACCCCCTGATCGCCCACTTCCAGGCCGAGCGCCTCGAGCGCGACCTGGCCTCCGCCGGATGAGCCTCTTCGCGCGGTCACTCAGCCGTCCACGGGTGCTCGGCGAGGTGAGCTTCGCTCTGGGGGCGGCCGTGGTCATGGGTGGCGCCGGCGCGCTCGTAGCGCTCGCCACCCCACCTCTGCGCCCGTTCCCATGGGCATCGCCTCTCCTGCGCCTGTTCCTGCAGGTCGGCGTGGGGTTCGGACTGGGCTGGTGGGGTGGTCTGATCTGGAGCGTCGGCCTCGCCTTCCACGCCCGCCGCTTCGCGCCCCCCCCGCCGCTGCCCACGCTGATGCGGGCCACGTGGCTCGCCGCGGGGCTGTTCGCCGCGGTCACCCTCGCTGTTCACGTCGCGGGAGCGTCGGCCCTCCTCGCGATCGGCAGCGGCGCGGTCGCGTGTACGTTCGCAGCCCGGGCCCTCGTGACCAACGCCGCCCGGCGGCGGCAGCCATGACAGTCGCCGGGCTGCTCGCAGAAGGTGGCGCAGCGCTCGACGCGCGCGAGGGGCTCCCCGATCCACGGCGGGAAGCGCGGTGGCTGCTGGCCCGCGCGCTGCGCTCCACCGATTCGTGGGTGCTCGCCCATCCGGACGAGGAGGTGCCCGCCTGGTGCGTGAACGTGTACCGCGGGTGGCTGGCGCGCCGCGCCGCCGGGGAGCCGGCCCATTACATCGTCGGGTCGTGCCCCTTCTGGCGGCGCCAGTTCACGGTCACCCCGGCGGTCCTCATCCCGAGACCGGAGACCGAACTGGTGGTGGAGTGTGCGCTCACGCTCCCCCGCTCTGAACGTCCCCGCATCCTCGACGTCGGCACCGGATCCGGCTGCCTGGCCGTGACGCTGGCCCTTGAGATCCCGGGAAGCCGGACCGTCGCGACGGATCTCTCCGTCGCGGCCGTGGAAGTGGCGCGGACCAACGCTCGCCGCTTGGGCGCCGAGGTCAGCTTCGCCGCTGGCGACCTCACGGGCCACTTCGACGGGACTTTTGACGTGGTGGTCGCCAACCTCCCCTACGTGACCGACGCGGACATCGCCGGACTGCCTGTCGAGATCCTGGACTACGAGCCGCGCGTCGCACTGGCGGGGGGGACAGACGGTGCCGACCTGCTGAGGTTGCTGCTCGCCGACCTTCCCCGCCTCCTGGCGCCTGACGGCCTCGCTCTCCTGGAGATGGGGCCATGCCAGCGCGCCAAGCTCGAGAAGGTGATCACGACGAACGGCATGGTGGAGGTCCATCGGGGTCTCGATCACGCCGGTATCGAGCGCGTGCTGGTGCTGCAGAGGCAGTGACGGCCAAGTCGAACGTGGTCCCTACGCGCTTGCGCCCCGCCGTGCGCTCGGTTGTGTCTATGCGCCCGCTTGGCCGATTCCCGTAGCGTCGCCCGCACGCTCGACCTTGAGCATCACCCCGATCCACAGCAGGGCGCCGACGAGGAGGTACTGGTAGGTCCAGGCGACCGTGTTGGTCACGAGGACGGCCAGCAGCGCGAGCGCGAGGAAGCCCAGGAGCTGGACCAGCGTCCTGAGGCGGGCGCAGGCCCAGCCGAAGATGGCGGTCACGAGACCGATGCCGGCGAGCGCAACGGCCGTCGCCCCGCCCGCCCGAGCGATCCAGGGCGTCAGGTAGAGGCTCGTCCTCGGGAATCCCCCCTGGTGCGCCCACGAGCTCAACGTGGCGCCGTAGTACGCGACCGTCTGCTGCCAGAACGACGCGAGGTCGCCCCTCGACGCCACGCCCACGACCAGGGCGCCGACCGCCAGCGCCGGACCCACCACAGAGAGGCCGTGCCGCCACGAGCGCGACCGAATCAGGAGGAGAAGGACGAAAGGCAGAAAGAGGACACCCCACTGGTGCATGCACACGAGAACCGAGAGCGCCACGAGCTCCGCCATGGACTCCCCACGCTCAAGCACAAGCAAGACGACGGCCAGGGCGACCCAGAACGGCGCCTCGTAGAGTTCGTGCCGGAAGTGCCAGTAGGGTGAGAGCGCGAGCAGGATCACGCCCGGCAAGAACAGGGGGTTGCGACCGAAACGGCGAAACAGCAGCACGAAGAACAGCGCCTCGCAGGCGAGCGTGATCAGTCTGGGATCGAACCGGAGGATAGCGGCCGGAGCGTAGGCCATCACCAGCCCAGGGAACCGAACCATCTGCGTCCACACCCCGCTGTCCAGCAGGTAATCCCTGTAGATGTTTTCCCCCGCCACCAGGGAGCGGGCGGCGCGCTCGATGATCGGCAGCATGTCCGATCTCTTCGCGTCGATCGGGAAGCAGACGAGGGGGTACACCTTCAGGATCAGAGCCGCAAGCAAGACGCCGCAGAACCGATTTCTCTCCCACAAGAGCGCCAGCGCGAGCGATGCGCACAGCAGCAGGCCGGCTAGGAGGACCGGCCTGCCCACGTAACCAAACTCGGCGAAGCGCCTGGCGTTCAGCGCCTGCAGTGCCGCGATCAGCACAAGGCTGACCGCCACCAGGGCGAGTTGCGCCTTATCGCTCAGCCCGATCTGGCCGACCGGCGACCCGGGCCGGATCACCACGACCGCCAGCCACACCGAGGACGCAATCAGGACGAGCGTCTGGAAGAGCACCACGGCGCTGAAAAGGTGAGGCTCGACGGTCTTCGAGAACGGAAAGTGGCCATCCCCGCGCAGGAACAAGTTGAGGAAGAAGATGACCAGCAGGCCGGTTGGCGCCCAGCGCTGAAAGGACTGCATCGCGCCTCGAGGTGCTTTCACGGGGGTCGATCGTATCAGGCTGGAGATGGCTTCGCCGCCCGTCGGTCAGCCCTGCAATGCCTCGACAGGGGTGAGACGGGCCGCGGCGAGCGACGGAAAAACCCCGGCGAACAACCCGACCGCCACGGCGAAGGCGACCCCGAGCACAAGGCCCAGCGGTGCGAGCGGCAGGCCGGCCTCGAAAGCCCCGGACGCCACCTGCGTGATCACGGCGCCCACCAGACAGCCGACCGCCGCACCCAGGATCGAGAGGGTGGTGGACTCCACCATGAACTGCAGCAGGATTGCGCGGTCGGACGCACCCATGGCCTTGCGCAGGCCGATCTCGTACAGGCGCTCGGCGAGCGAGATCCTGAGCACCGAGTAGATCCCGACCCCGCCGACCAGCAGGGAGATGCCGGCGATCGAGGCGAGCACGATCGTCCAGTTCCTCATCATGACCCGGATCTCCTTTTCCGCCTTGAGGATCTCGTCGGCAATGTTCTCCACCTCGAAATCGGAGATCCCGTGGTGCGAACGGCGCACCAGGCGCTCGAGTTCGGCCTTGACAAGGTTCAGGTTCTCGGCGTCGGGGGTCTTCACCGAGAGGATGGTGATTCCTTCGCCCCCCTGAAGGTAGGCGCGGAACGCCGAGAGGGGGACCAGCACGCCATTCATCTCGCGGCGGGTCCAGCCCGAGTTGGCCATTTTGTTGCCCAACTGCTTCTCGACGCCGACCACCTGGAAGAGCGCGTCCCCGACCCGCACCGGCTTGCCCAACGGGTCGTCGGTGCCGAACAGGCGCTCGGCCAGTTCCACCCCGAGCACCGCCACCTTGCGCGATTCAAACTCGTCGGACTCCTCAAGCCAGCGGCCCCGGCCCACCTCCCGGTCGTGCACCCTCCCGTAGGATGGCGTGATGCCGTACACCCGCACCCGGCGCTGGACACCGCGCGCGCTCACGACCAGGTTGGTGATCCGCACCGCGGCGATCGAGTCAAGGGAGGACGTCCCACTCTCCACAACCCCGAGGTCCCGCGCGGCGAGACCCCTTGAGTAGGTGCGCTTGCGAAACTCGATCGGGTCCTCGGGATCACGGGGCGAGACGAACATGACGCCATCGAAGCCCAGGCCACGGATCCCCTCCCACACCATGGCCTTGACGCCGTCGATGATCGTCACGTTCACGGTGACGGCCGCGGTGCCGAGAACGACACCGATCAGGGTCAGGAACGAGCGCAGCTTGTGCGCCCACACTTCGGCCAGCGTCGTGCGGACCGCCTCGAGCGGCGCCGCGCCGCCGCCATTGGCCCCGATCTCGGGCAGCCTGGCAGACCCGAAGACCGGCGGCGGGTGAGGCGGTTCAGCAGCGAGAGGTCGATCGTCCACGCCGGCCTCACTCGTAACGCAGCGCCACGACCGGGTCGAGGCGCGCAGCCTTCAGTGCCGGGTAAAGGCCGAAGATCACGGAGACGCTCCCGGCGCAGAAGGCCGCCGCCACGATCATCGCCGGGGTGAGAACCGCGGTCTGGTCCAGCAGGTAGGCGATACCGTGTACGAACCCGATGCCGATTCCTAGACCCACCGCGCCCCCGAGGCCGGTGACGATGGCGCTCTCCACGAGGAATTGCACGAAGATGTGCCACCCCTTGGCCCCCAGGGCCTTGCGGACGCCAACCTCGCGCATCCTCTCCGTGAACGACGCGAGCATGATGTTCGCGACCACGATGCCGCCCACCACCAGCGAGATGATGCCGCACGCCAGGAAGGTAAAGTCGTACACCTTGCCTTGCTGATTCATCTGCTGGAGGCGGTCCTGCCGGTCGTACACCTGGAAGTCGTCCGCCCCATGCCGGTTGGTGAGCAGGCGTTTGAGCCCGGGAACCGAGTCGTCGTGCGCTTTGACGGAGCTCAGCCGCAGGCCGATCTCATCGATCTTCCGCGACCCCGCCCCGACGACCCGCACCTGCATCGTGGTGACCGGCACGATGATCACCTCGTTCATCCAACCCAGTGCGTTGTAGGTGTCGGATTTGTTCCAGTAGAATTCCCGATACTCCAAAACGCCGGCGATGCGAAAAAGGTGGTCGCCGATTCGCAGGTTCTTGCCGACCGCGTCCTCGGTGCCGAAGAACTCGCGTGCCCGATCCGCGCCGAGCACGCACACTGTCGCGGAGGTCGCCACGTCGTCACCGGAGATGAACCTCCCACGCTCGACGAGGAGCTCGTGAAGGTCCGCATACGCGGGCCCCACCCCGGTGATGTAGTAGGACTTCGACGCCCGCATGCTGCGGATCAGCAGCGTGCGGCCAACCTTCGGCTCCACGATGTCGAAACCGGGGATCGAGGCGCGGATCACCTCGACGTCGTCAAGCGTCAGCCCCCGGCTGGCCATCTCCCGGGCCGAGGACCTCACGGTCTCGACCTGCTTGGGCCACACCATGACCTTGAGCACGCCGCCGGACTGCGTGTAGAACCGCAATGCTTGCTGCCGCTCCCCCGCAGTGAGCCCCATGGTTCCCACGACCGAGGCGACACCCAGTACGACTCCGACGGTTTGCAGCGCGGTGCGCCCCGCGTGCATTCGGACGTCGGCGAAGCCGTCAGCGATGACCTCGATCAGGTTCATACGCTACGCCGCCCGGGTTTCCTGGTCGTGGGCAATCCTCCCGTCCACGATCCGAACGATCCTGTGCGCGTGGGCGGCCACCTGCGGGTCGTGGGTGACGATGATGACGGTCTGCCCACACCCGTTGAGCGCGTCGAAGATATCCATGACTTCACTGCCGGTGGTCTGGTCGAGGTTGCCGGTCGGCTCGTCGGCGAGCAGCAGCGCGGGCTCCGTCACAAGGGCCCGTGCGATCGCGGCGCGCTGGCGCTGCCCGCCCGAGAGCTGGTTCGGCCGGTGCTTGGACCGGTCACCAAGACCGACCTGGTCTAGCGTCTGCATGGCGCGCTCTATGCGCTTCTCGCGCTCGAGACCACCGTAGAGCAGCGGCAGTTCTACGTTGCGCAGGAGGCTCGCGCGCGGGAGCAGGTTGAAGTTCTGGAAGACGAACCCGATGAACCGGTTTCTCACGACCGCCAGGCGGCCAGCGGAGAGGTGGCTCACCTCCTCCCCGTCGAGCCGGTAGCTGCCCCTGGTCGGCGAGTCCAGGCACCCGAGGATGTGCATCAGCGTGGACTTCCCCGACCCCGACGGTCCCATGATCGCAACGTACTCGCCGCGCTCGACCACGAGGTCAATGCCGCGGAGCGCGTCGACCGCAATCTCACCGGTGTCGTAGGTCTTCCAGATCTCGCCGAGCTCGATCAGCCTCTCGCTCACCGGTTCTCCTCCTTCTTCTTCGGTTTCGTCGGGTCCTCGAGCGCGACCTCTTCGCCGTCCTTCAGCCCTGCGACGATCTGCGTGTGCGAAAGCGATGAGAGGCCAGTTTCGACCTTGCGCTCCTCGAAGGCCTTCTTCCAGGCCTCACGAGGATCGGGGGTGGCTTTAGGATCGGCCTTCTCACCCTTCTTCGATGCGGCCGCTTCGGCGGTCGCGGTCTTGGCGCCTTTCCCCTCGCCCGGCTTGCCAGGAGCAGCCTTCTTCACGTACACCACCTCGCCATCCTCCCGGCGGAACACGGCCTCGACGGGCACCGCCAGCACCTTCTCCGCCCGGTCCCCCTTGATCGAGACGTTGGCGGTCATGCCGGTGCGGAGCTCCTTACCCTGGTTGTCGAGCGTGACCTCGATGTCGAACACCTTGACCTGATCCTGGAGACGCGCCGCGGGCGCGATGCGCGAGACCTTCCCAGGGAAGCGCACCTTGGGGTATGCGTCGAGCGTCACCGTGACCGGTGCCGCCATCCTGATCTTTCCGATGTCCACCTCCGACACGCCCACCTTCACGATCATCTTCGAGAGATCGGCGACTGTCGCGATCACCGTGCCCGCGTTGAAGGAGCCGGCGCCAGTCACGGCCTCCCCGTACTCCACGGCGCGCGTGATCACCACGCCATCCATCGGCGAGGTGATGTTGAGGAGCTGCTGAGGATTGGTGGAGAGCGGGATCCCCGACGACTCGACGATGCGGGCCTTCTCGCGGGCCGCGGCGAGCGCCTCCTGCGAGGACTTGTAGCGCGTCTCGGCCGTGCGGAAGACGTCCTGCGAAAGCAGGCCCGCGTTGAGCAGTTCGAGCTTGGCCTTGTAGTCGGTCTCGGCGTCGGAGAACTCGATTTCTTCCTGGTTCACACCACGACGCACAGCCGCCAGCGTCTGGGCCTGGTTCACGTCGGGCTCGATGGCGGCGAGCAACTGGCCCTTTCGAACCACGTCGCCCTCGCGCACGGGGAGCTCCGCGACCTTGCCCGAAAGCGCAGACTTTACGTCGACCTTGACCTCAGGCTCGACGGTCCCGATCTCCGTCACTTCGACCTGAACGTCGGCGATGGTCACCTTGCCGACCGGGGTATCGGTCTTCACCGGAGCCGGGCCCCTGGAGCGCGAGGCGAACGCCACCGTTGCGCCGATCACCACCACACCCAGGGCAATCCCGAGCAGCCAACGCTTCTTCTTCTTCGTCACGACTACCTCCAGAACTCGACATTCCCAGTACGCACAGGGCACCGTCGGGGTTCTGTACCGGCGAGTAACCGCGACTACGGCCCGGGCACGAAGCGCTCGAGACCGGCCTGGCCGAGGGCGGCGAGCGCCCGGCCGAGGAGCCTTCCAGGAACGAGGAAGTGGTCGGTGTCGTGACTTGAGAACACCATCACCGGCACACCCACGTCCGCCAGGGTTCGGCTGGCGACCGCCAGCAGACCGATCGTCTCCAGGGGCAGGACGGCTTCGACCGTGAAGGCGCGCCACCCCTCGGAGGCCCGCTCAACGAGCGGGCCGAGTCCCCGCACGATCTCCTCGGGGGCCAGCAGGCTTACCTCGTCGTGCCCCACGACCAGCGCCACCGGGGCGTCGGAGGCGGAAAGGCGTGGGAGGGGCTCTGGTACGGCCAGCAGGCGGGCCACCGCGTACGGCTGCGGCCAAAGCCGCAGGCCCACCGGCTGCTTGTCGTGCGCTTCCATGAAGAGGCTGCTTCTCTAGTAGGCGTCCAGGATGAAGTGGAGCGGGTTCTGCTTCTCCCCGTCCTTCCACACCTCGTAGTGGAGGTGGGGTCCGGTCGTGCGCCCTGACATTCCGACCCTGCCTATGGCCTGACCCCGGGTCACCTTGGCACCCTCCTTGACCAGAAAGCGGTCAAGGTGGCCGTAGACCGTGATGTAACCGTACCCGTGGTTGAGCTTGAGCATCCTGCCCAGGCCGTTCTCGCGGTTGGCGAAGACCACGATGCCGTCGGCTGGCGCCGTCACCAGCGTGCCGAGCGCGACCGAGATGTCCAGGCCCTCGTGGAACGCTGGCCGGCGGGTGATGGGGTCGAGGCGCGGCCCGAAGCCATCGGTGATCACCCCGATCACCGGCGCCACGACCGGGGTGTGCGACAGCATCAGCGCCTCGTCGGAGAGCTTCCGCTCGACCTTCGCAAGCTGCTGGTCAAGCTGCTCCTGTCGGCGCACGAGAGTCTCCGGCGCTGCCGACAGGCGGTCGAGCGGTCCGCCGCTGCCGGCCCCAGCCCGGGTGCTCTCGATGTTCGGCGCGAAGAGGTCCGGGACCCCGGCGGCGATCGCCAGCGTCTTGGTGCGTTCTTCGAACTGGGTCAGCCTCGCCTGGACCTGGCTTACGGTCTCGGCCAGCCGCTGGTTGCTCTTCCTGAGCACCTTGTTCTCGGCCTGAAGGGAGCGGTACACGGCCCGCTGGTGCAGGAACGTCCCGGAGGCTGCAATCGAGATGATCGAGAGGACTGCAACGGTTATCCCAAGGAAAATGAGAGCCTTAAGGAGAGCGGGGGAGATCTGGAGCTTGAAGACCTTGCCGTGGGCGTGAGGCACGATGATGACGGTGCTGTGACGCTTCTCGGCCACGCTACTCTCCTCCTTCTTCAACCAGAATGAAGACGGCCCGCCCCTCACACCCGTCGCGTGTAGCTTGCCGTTTCTGAATCGTGACACACGATTCGCGACGCTGTCAAGCGAACGTTGCAGAGAACGCCAAGTATATGAAAAATAAGTGAGCAAGGTCACACGCCGGGGGTCGCAGAAGGGCCCACCGGCGAGGGAGGCACCCGATGCTGCTGGCCGAGTTTTCCCTCACGCCGATCGGCAGGGGGCCGAGCGTCAGCCTGTGGGTCTCGCGTTCCATCGACCTCATCGACCGCTCGGGGGTTCCGTACCGACTCGGGCCGATGGGAACGTGCGTCGAGGGCGAGTGGGACGAGGTCATGGGGCTGCTGAAGGCGTGCTTCGACCGCATGGCCGAAGACTGCGACCGCATCAGCATCTCCTTCAAAGGCGACTGGCGGAAGGGCGCCTCCGGGCGCCTGACCGCCAAGGTCGAGAAGGTCGAGGCGACTCTTGGCCGGCGGCTGAAGACCTGAGGGGCCTTGCCGGCCCTTTCCCCGCTCGTTTTGATGAGCCTCCCAGCTTGAAAATGTGGCTTTCTTGCCTCTACCGTGGCGTTTCTTTGCCCCGGGGGTGCGCGGCCGTTCGGTTAGTACGTCTGTTTGACGTTAAGCCCTGGAAGTACGGAGAGGAGAGCCCGATGAGCAACGAACAGGTGGCACCTGCGACGAAAGGTGTTACGGTGAAGTTACTTGCAACGGTTGACCTTGGCCCTGAGATCGAGGGCATGGCAGGTCGCCAGCTTCGAATGCGTATGGTGACCATCGAGCCTAGAGGCGTCTTCGGCCCGATTCATGACCATAAAGGCAGACCAGGCACCGTCTACATACTGCAAGGAACGATCACCGACCATCGAGATGGAGTCGCTACGGACTATGGGCCGGGAGTGGGCTGGCCCGAGGATAGGAACACCACACACTGGCTTGAGAACAGAGGGACGACTCCGGCGGTCGAGATTTCGGTCGATATAGTCAGGCAAGAGTAAGCTCAGGCCCGACATCTAACACGGTTGGGCCTACCACGCGGCTCAACTGGACGCGCTTCAGTCCGCTTCGCCTCCTTTCGCGCGCCGGTTCGCCACAACGTTGCGCAGACTGAGAGGCTGGCGGGAAGCGGAGGTCTTTCGTGCTGCCAGCAACCATCCTCCTAGTTGGGTTACTTGCGACGAGTACGGGGAAAGAGACGCCCACACCTGGCCAGGGGTCGGTACGGATCCAGGAGGGTCTGTTCGACAAGACCATCCAGCGCCGCGTGACAATGAGATTCTTGCTGTATTTGCCGAATGGGTACGGCCGAGAGAACGTGCGGTGGCCGATAATCTTGTACCTGCACGGTGCGATGGGTCGCGGCAGCGACTTCGAGAAGATGTCCTGGTACCCACTGCCTCGGCTGTTGCGCGAACCTGGTCATGACCTGCCTTTCGTGGTCCTCATGCCGCAGTGCCCTTTGGATGACAATTGGGGGGACCCGGAGGCGCTCCTCGCCCTGCTGGACGAGGTCAGCGCGTCCCATGCGGTCGATCAGGACCGTGTCTATCTTGCGGGCTACAGCATGGGAGGGACGGGCGCGTTGCGCCTTGCCTTTGCGCATCCCGAGCGATTCGCCGCCGTTGCGTCGATGTCGGGCTTCGCCGACCCGTATTGGGCGCCGCGGCTCAAAGCAGTCCCCATCTGGGTCTTCCATGGAGCGAAAGACAATCGTGTCCCGCCGAGCGAGTCGGAGCAGATGGTCGCGGCGCTGAAGGCGGAGGGCGCCGATGTGACGCTCTCACTCGACCCGGAGCGTGGCCACTCTCCCCCGAGCGACGAGGAACACCTACGGCTCTTCGACTGGTTCTTGAGCCATCGCCGAGGGGGTCAACGACCCCCGACCGACGCTACGAGGCCGTAGCCGATACATCCTGCGTACTGGCCGTCGCCCAACAGTGGTTTGCAGTGGCCGCGCTTTCGCTGCTGCTCAGCCGCGCACTGAAACCCAGCGTTAGATTCCCAGCGGCCTAGATCGGCCCTCGCAAGGAAAGATCGCCACGGCCTGTTTATCCACCGCGCCAGAAGAGCCGCGCGCAGGTGTCATTCTGCGGGCGTGGGCCCTCAATCCGCCCTGCGGGTGCCAGCGGCCATGGCTCCGGTGGCTGCGCGTGCGCGGCCGCTGGGCCCACTGGTCATGCCGCCCCTTCCCGCCCTGATAGAGTTCAGGTCCTTAGCTGATGCGCGAAGGGGGAATGATGGACGAAAAACAGGAACTGCTGGCCCATTTTCTCGCCGCGTTGGCGTACCGGACGCAGAAAGCGCTGCGCGACGCGCCGGCGGAGTTCGCGTCGTTTCGCGCCGGCCCCAATGTGCGCACGCCGCACGAGCTGGTCTGTCACATGAACAGCGTGCTCGGCTACGCGACCACCTTCTTCCTCGGCGGCAGTTACCGCGTCCCGCAGCTTCCCGATTTCGGGCTCGAGATCGCGCGCTTCCACGCGACCCTCGCCAACCTGGCCCGCCTGGTGAGGGAAACCGCGGATTGGAAGGGCATCACGCCCGAGCGCCTTCTGCAGGGTCCGTTGTCGGACGCGATGACGCACGCCGGGCAGCTCGCCATGCTGCGGCGTCTGGCCGGGCATCCCTTGCCGCCGGAGAACTTCGTCTTTGCCGAGGTGGACCCGGCCAACCTGGGCCCCGACCAGCCTCCCCCGGTCTCGCCGGACGAAGAGTGGCCCGAGCGCCCGTAGGCGGTGGTCAGAGACCCTGCGCGACTGACGAGGCGGCGCCGCTCACATCGTGGGCAGGTACCAGCAGATCACCTTCGGCTCGGTCATCTCCTGCAATGAGAACTTGATCCCCTCGCGCCCGAGCCCCGAGTTCTTGATCCCTCCGAAAGGCATCGAGTCGAGGCGGTAGTCGGTGGAGTCGTTGACCATGATGCCGCCGGCGTCGAGGCCCAGGGCGAGCTTGAACGCCATGTCCACGTCGCGGGTGAACAACGCGGCGTGCAGCCCGAACAGCAACGAGTTGGCCTCGGCGAGCGCCTCCTCGGCGCTCCCCACCGGGTAGAGGTTCACCGTCGGCCCGAACACCTCCGAGTGATGGATCGTCGCGGTTTTCGGGACGTTCTCGAGCACCGTGGGCTGCATCAGCGCGCCGGTGCGCCCGCCGCCGATCAGCACCTTGGCGCCGGCCTGCTTCGCCTCGGCCACCCAGCGCTCGACGCGCTTGGCCTCGCCCTCGGTGATCATCGGCCCCATGTCGGTTTCTTCTTTCATCTTGTCGCCGATCTTGTACTTGCCCGTGAACTCCACCATGCCGTCGCGGAACGCGCCGTACACGTCCTCGTGGACGTAGATGCGCTGGACGCCGATGCAGTTCTGGCCGGCCGCCCAGAACGCCCCCGACACGCAGGTCTCGGCCGCCCATCGGATATCGGCGTCCTTCCACACGATCACCGGCGAGTTGGAGCCCAGCTCCATGCCGATCTTCTTGATCCCGGCGAGCGTGGTGATCCGCTGGCCGGCCTCCAGGCCGCCGGTGAACGAGATCATGCGCACCCGGCCGTCCTTCACCAGCGCGTCGCCGATTTCGGCGCCGTGGCCCGTGAGCGTTTGCAGCACCAGGGGGGGCAGCCCGGCCTCCACGAACGCCTCGGTGAGCTTGAGCGCCGACAGCGGCGTCACGGTCGCGGGCTTGAGGACCACCGCGTTGCCCGCCGCAACCGCCGGGCCGAGCTTGTGCGCCACCAGGTTCAAGGGGTCGTTGAACGGGGTGATGGCGAGCACCACGCCGATCGGGACACGCTGGTAGTAGCCGACTCGCTTCTCCCCGCCCGGGAACGAGTCGAACGGGATCGTCTCGCCCTGGATGCGCTTGGCCTCCTCGGCGGAGATCGTCAGCGTGTTGACGCAGCGCCGCGCCTCCTTTCGCGCCTCGCGGATCGTCTTGGACCCCTCCCGCGCGATCGTCGTGGCGAACTCCTCGAGCTTGCCCTGGACGATCGCCGCGGTCTTGAACAGCACCTGCGCGCGATCGTAGACGGTCATCCTCCGTGCGACCTCGAACCCCTTCACGGCCGCGGCGAGTGCCGTCTCCACATCGGCGGAGGTCGCACGGGGGACCGTGTCGATCAGGGAATTGTCGAACGGGTCGCGGACCTCAATCGTCTTGTCTCGGTCCACCCACTGGCCGGCGAGGAGCATCTTCATGACCGCCTCCGGACGATGTGCAGCAGATCGGTGAGCATCGAGAAACCGGTCTGGGCTTTGCCCGCCCCCGGGCCGACGATCGTCACCTCGCCGAGAGCGTCGGTCTTGATCGCCACCGCGTTGGTTGCTCCCATGACCCCGGCGAGCGGCTGCGAGAGGTCGACGAGGCGTGGCGCCACAGCGGCCTTCACCGCCCCGCCCTCGCGCCACACCCGCCCGATCAACTTGTACCGCTTGCCCTCGGCCTTGGCCCTGGCGATGTCGGCGGCGGTGATCTTGGTGATCCCCTCGCACGGCGAGTCGGTCGGCTTGAGGCCCGCGCCGAACACCACATTGGCGAGGATTGTGACCTTGGCGAGCGCGTCCCAGCCCAACACGTCCGCGTCCGGGACCGCCTCCGCGTAGCCGAGCTCCTGCGCCTTGGTGAGGGCCGCCTCGTACGACAACCCCTCCTCCATGCGCGTGAGAATGTAGTTGGTCGTGCCGTTGAGGATCCCCTGCATCTCCAGGATCTCGGCCCCGGCAAGCGTCTCGCGCAGAAGGTTGAGGACGGGGGTGCCGCTCATCACAGTGCCCTCGAAGAGGAACTCGACCTTGCGCTTGGTCGCGAGTTCGGCGAGTTCGCGGTAGTGGAGCGCGAGCGGGCCCTTGTTGGTCGTGACCACGTGCACGCCGCGCTCGAGCGCCGCCCTGATGTGGTTCGTGGCGGGTTCACCCGTCTTGATGTCGGTGTAGGTGGCCTCGAGCAGCACGTCGGCCTCCGCCTGCTTGGCCATCGCCAGCGCGTCCCACCCCTTGCCCCGATCGAGCGCTGCGAGAGACTCGCCCTTGGCGACCATCGCGAGCGCCTTGGCAAGGTCGATCCCCTTGGGGTCGTACGCGTTTCCCTTGAGGGTGTCGGCGATGCCGGTGACCTTCCAGTCGAACCCGTACCGTTTCTTGAGCTCGTCGCGCTTGGCGAGCAGCAACTCCGCAAGCCCCTGCCCGACCGTTCCGAATCCGAGGAACAGCAGTCGCATGAAAGCCTCCTAGATCTTCGCCAGTGCCTGGTCGAGATCGGCGATCACATCCGCGGGATGCTCCGCACCCACACACAGCCTCACCATGGTCGGTGGGATCCCGGCGAGCTTGCGCCCCTCTTCGCCCTGCTGCGAGTGGGTCGAGATGGCCGGGATCGTCGCGACGGACTTGATGCGTCCCAGATCCGTCGCGCGGTAGATCCTCTGCAGAGCATCGAAGAAGCGGCGTGTGTCGGCCGCCGAGCCTTTGATCGTGAACGACATCAGGTGCCCGAAGGTGGGCTCGTCGCTGTCCACCATGCGCAGGTACTTCCTCGCGCACGGGTTCAGCGGGTGTCCCGGCAACCCCAGGTAATCAACCTCCTCGACCTTGCGGTGAGAAGCGAGGTAGCGCGCGACCTCCATCGTGTTTGCCGACATACGCTCCACCTTGATGCGGAGTGTGCGCAGCTCGTTGAGGAGGAAGAACGCGGAGTGCGCCGACATGCACGGACCGGAGTCGCGGAACGGCCAGAGCTTCAACCAGGTTGCGTAGTCGGGCTTAGCTTCGTCAGAGAGGTGGTGGCTCGTGAGATTGTGCCGCGCGATGATCGCTCCGCCGATGGTGAACCCTCCGGCCCCGATGGTCTTGGTCAACGAGTGCACCACGACATCGGCGCCGTGCTGGATCGGCCGCATGAGCGCCGGAGTCGCGATCGTGGAATCCACGATGAACGGGATACCGTGGCTGTGGGCGAGGTCGGCGATCGCCTTGATGTCGAAGCACGCCTGCTGTGGGTTCGAGGGCATCTCGCCGTAGAGGAGGCGGGTGTTGTCGTCCACGAGCTTCTTCCAGGCGTCGATGTCCCACGGCTCGGTCACCCACCGCACCTGCGCCCCGCGCTCCCGCATCCGCAGGTTGAAGAGCTGGAAAGTACCGCCGTACACCTGCGCCGCCGAGACGAAGTTGATCTCCTCGTGCCCGTCGCGCTGCTTGGCAAGGAACGGCTCGACCGTCTGCTTGATCGCTGCCATCCCGGAGGACGTGCACAGGCCGGAGGCATCGTCCTTGCACCCGTACGCCTCGAGCAGGGCGAGGGTCTCCTCAAGGTAGAACACCGTCGGGTTGTGGATGCGGGAGTAGCACCAGGTGGGGATCAGGTAGCCGAGGCCCGCCTCCATCTCGTCGCTGTCGCGGTACGCCTGGGAGGTGGACGGGAAGATCGGCTCGATGATGCCTCCCTGTCCCTCGCCAAACGCCTCCTCCACGCCGTACATCCCGTGGACGGCAATAGTGTCGAACTTCAGGGCCCGGACCTGCGCCCGAAACTTCCTCCGCCTCGCTGTCAGCTCGTTGGCCTTCTCGATGTACCGCTGGATTCCCGGGGAAAGCTGCTGCTCCATGGGCTCCTCCGCTTCCTGGTACGGCCCAGCGGTGTTTCGGGGCGGTGCGGCTCTGGCGAGCCTTTCGGCCGACCCTGAGGCAGGCGAGTTGTAGCACCGAATATGTGAAACCTCAACACAAGGGACCGCGGGCCGCGGCGGGACCCGTCATTGACGGTTCCGGCCGGCTCTGCGCGCTTCTGGATACCGGCCTCAGACGCTGCCGAACGCTGCGAATGCCTGTTCCAGGTCGGCCCGCAAGTCCTCCACGTCCTCGCACCCCACCGCGAGGCGCACCAGACCCGGGGTTATCCCCTGCCGAAGCTGCTCGTCGGCGGGCACCTTGGAGTGCGTCATCGATGCCGGGTGCTCGATCAGCGACTCAATACCCCCCAGCGAGACTGCGAGCACGATCAGCCGCAGGGCGTCGAGGAGCTTCCGCCCCGCCTCCACCCCGCCGCGCAGCTCGAAGGCGATCACCGATCCGGGGCCGTCCATCTGACGGGTCGCCAGCTCGTACTGCGGGTGCGAGGGAAGCCCCGGGTACCGCACCCACGCCACCCCGGGGTGGCGCTCGAGCCACCCGGCCAGCGCCCGCGCGTTCTCCTGCGCGCGTTCGACGCGCATGCCGAGGCTGCGGATGCCGCGCAGGACGAGCCAGGCCTGGTGGGGGTCCATGGTGGTCCCGAAGGATCTGGCCGCGTCTCGGATACCGGCGAGCAGCTCCGGTGTGCGCGCGACCACAATGCCGGCCACCACGTCCGAATGGCCGTTCAGCGACTTGGTCATCGAGTGCAGCACCACGTCGGTCCCGTGCTCGATCGGGCGCTGGAGGTGCGGGCCGGCAAAGGTGTTGTCCACGACCAGGATCGCTCCTCCCTCGTGCGCGGCGCGCGCGGTCGCCTCGAGGTCCACGAGGTCCAGCGTTGGGTTCGCCGGAGTCTCGACGAACACGAGGCGGGTGCTCGACTGGACCGCGGCGCGCAGCGCCACGATGTCCGTCGCGGGCACGAACGACGACGCGATCCCGAAGCGAGCGAGGTGCTTCTCGATCAGGATCCGGGAGGGACCGTAGACCGGATGCGTTCCGACGACGTGGTCGCCCTGGCGGAGCTGCGCCAGGAGCACCGTGGTGATCGCGCCCATCCCGGTGGCGGTGGCAACCGACCCGCACCCGCCCTCGAGCTCCGCCACGCACGCCTCGAGGGCCACGATGGTGGGGTTGTTTCCGAGCCGCGTGTAGATGGGGCCGTGCGAGGTCCCGGCGAAACGGGCCGCACCTTCTTCGACGCTCGGGAAAGCAAACGTCGAGGTTTGAAAGATCGGGACCGAGACCGCCCCCTGGTACGCCTCCGGGTCCAGTCCACCGTGAATCGCCTTGCTGTGACGCCCTTTGACGCCCGAGACCATGGTTCCCTCCCCCGCGCAATCTATCAGGTCTTGTCGGGCCATCGCCGCCTCACCGTCCGCGCGCGCCGATACGTTCTCCCCATCCGCACCAAAGCAACCACTTGGCGGGCTCATGCCCGTGTGATAACTTTCGCCGGCCGGGAGCCAACGTAGCTCAGCCGGTAGAGCAGCTGATTCGTAATCAGCAGGTCCGCGGTTCGATCCCGCGCGTTGGCTCCAGAAAACAATAGAGTTCGGCGAGCGCCCTTTGGGGCGCTTTGCTTTACTATCGCGGAACTGTGGCACCCGCTGCCTCGCTTGAGTCTGACTGCGCATCTTGGACTGCGGAGGTTACCGAAGGCCCCTGAGGCCAGGGTCGGTGCCCGTTGCGGCCAGTGCACTCAAACGGGCGCAATGGTCGCGAGCTATAGTGGCGCGGCTTTCGGGAGAGGAGAGGTCATGCGCAGGATTGTTCTGGCGATCGCGGCTGGGATCGTCGGTGCCGCAATAAGCGCACCGGCTCTGGCCCAGCTCAGCGAGGGTGAACGCGCCGCCGCGCTGCTCACGCGCTATCGCGTGATCCCCGGCATCACCTATACCACGCAGAGCAACACCGATCTGAAGCTGGATCTGTACCTGCCACCGCGCGAGCAGGGCGCGCCCCTAGTGCCGGTGGTGATCGTGATCCACGGCGGGGGTTGGATCGCGGGCACCAAGGAAGGCTCGCAACTGCAAGTGCTGCCCTACCTCGAGATGGGTTATGCGGCGGTGAACGTGGAGTACCGGCTGGCCAAGAGTGCGCTGGCGCCGGCGGCGGTGGAAGACTGCCGCTGCGCCCTGCGCTGGGTCCTGCGAAACGCCAAGCAGTACAACCTCGACACCAGCCGCATCGTGCTGACCGGGGGCTCCGCGGGCGGGCACCTGGCGCTGATCACCGGGATGCTGCCGGCGTCCGCGGGACTCGACCGTGAGTGCACAACGGCGGGTGACACGGGCTGGTCCGACGCCGG
>Ga0335070_10002960_pt1 | contig 19801 bp, 21 predicted proteins | sample Lox_Sample_13_FD_206722 | JGI IMG/M metagenome (GOLD analysis project Ga0335070, IMG submission 206722) | Soil microbial communities from Loxahatchee National Wildlife Refuge, Florida, United States - Lox_Sample_1.3 | ecosystem: Environmental > Terrestrial > Soil > Wetlands | place: USA... | reverse complement strand
TTAAGGGTTTGACTACACAAGAGGATTGATGTTTATGGAATTTAAGCCCGTGCTCATCGTTTTATTGATCGCCGCCGGCGTGGCCGCGGCCGGATGCTCGGCGCCCGCCGCGACGCCGACGCCCACGGCTACTCCGAATGCCACGGCCGTGCCGACGCCCGAGGCCGCCGCCGTGCCCTCCGAAACCCCGACTCCGGCGCCCGTAGCGACACCAACGCCCACGCCGACCCCGTGGCCCGTCTATTCGAACAACTCGCCCGTGTCGGTCTCGAATATCAAGATCACCTGGGATACCACCGGCTTCGAGGGGCAGGCCCACGAAACGGCCACCATGACCCTGAATAACGTGAACAAGGATAACCTGGTGCTCGACATCGTCCTGCTCTACAAGGTGACCACGCCCACCACCGTCATAGACGCCGATGGCACCGTGCATAACCTGACCAACACGATCACGAAGCCCCAGAACATCGGGGTAATGCAGTGGGAGGACCGGAAGGATGTTTCGTTCGACGTCTACCACAACAAGAACGTGCCCGCGACCGTCACTATCGTAGCCCAGTGGCGGGGCGGCCAGGCGACGCTCTTCGAGAAGACGCTTAATATGGCCGACAACAGCTTCGGCACATACGAGTTCTAACAGGGCAGGGCTTCCTGCCCCTTCTCTTAAGCCCCCTAAGCCTATTAAGAATGCTCTAAGACTTTTTCAGCCTCAAAGCTACTCTAAGCGGGCATGAAGCTACACGAAGGCATTAATAAATATTTAGAAATCGTTAGTGCGGCCTGGTGTAAACGTGGTGCCGCCTGGTGTAAACTTTGTGCGGTTGAAAAAAGTGCTAGTAAGCGGCACTTTGGTTACACCAGGCCACACGGAATTTTTATTTAATCACCAGGCGGCACCAACTTATTTTTAATAAGTCTTAGAGAACTTAGAGCCCGCTTAGAGTAGCTTTGAGGCTGAAACCGTCTTCGTGCATTCGTATGATGTTTAGAGGGCCTTGGCAAGGAGCAAACGGCTTAAGTACGAGCAAGCCCTTCTTTTTCGGGGAATGGAAATGCGCTGTTTAATGTGCGAACGCAAGTATTGCGAAGAGCATGGCGACTCAGAGGAAGGCTTCTGCAGCGAATCCTGCAGGCAGGTCTACCAGCTTCTCTATAGTGCCAGCGAAATGACCGCCGCCGCTAAGTTAAAAGCTTAGACTGAAGTCTTTTTTATTTTGCTGTATTCCATAACGCTTTAACGTGTAGCGCGCATAATGTTCACATATATGGATTTTCACTGCGTCATGGTCCGCTATGGCGAGATCGGCATCAAGAGCGAGCAGATCCGCGCCAAATATGAGCGCCTGCTCATCGGGAACATCGAGGCGATGCTCCGCGAGAATGACATTCCGTTCGACGATATCGTCCGTGAGCGGGGCAGGATATTCGTCAACAGTGCGGACCCGAGAGCTCCGGATGCCATAGCCAGGGTATTTGGCGTCGTCTCCGTGAGCCCCGTGGCTGTAACGGGCACCGATATAAAGGAGGTCCGGGAGACGGCGGCCGCCCTGGGCCGGGAGACCATCGGGGCTAACAGCTCGTTCGCAATCCGGGCCCGCAGGACCGGGGAGCAGCCCTATACGTCGCAGGAGATCGGGCGCATGTGCGGGGACGCGGTCTTCGAGGCCGTCCGGGAGCGTAACCCCCGAGTTGACCTCTCGGATCCGGACCATGAGATATTCGTGGAGATGAGGGAAAGCCAGTCATATGTCTTTTCAAAGGTCATCAAGGGCGTGGGCGGCATGCCGCTGGGCTCCCAGGGAAAGATGATCGCCCTCGTCTCAGGCGGCATCGATTCGCCCGTGGCTGCGTGGCTCATGATGCGACGGGGCTGCGACCTCATACCGGCCTTCTTCAACAACGGCATGTTCTCGGATAAGGATTACACCGAGCGGGCCATGGACACGATAAAAAAACTAAAGGCCTGGGCGCCGGGCCACTCTTTCAAGGTCTACGAGGTGCCCCACGGCGACTCGCTCCGGGAGTTCATCGAGAAAGGCAACATCAAGTATACGTGCGTCTTCTGCAAGCACATGATGTATAAGACGGCCGTCGAGATCGCCAGGCGCGAGAGCGCCCACGGCCTCATCACCGGCTCGTCTCTGGGCCAGGTAGCCTCGCAGACGTCCGATAACCTCATGATCGAGCATTATTTGATCGACTTTCCCGTCTATCATCCTTTGATAGGGCTGGACAAGAATGAGATCGTCGAGATCGCCCGGAAGATCGGCACCTACGATATTTCCGTGCGCCCGGCGACCTGCTGTAAGGCCGTGCCGAAACACCCCTCCATCCATGGGCGGCTCGAGGAGATCGCTAGGATCGAGGCCGAGTTCGACATCAGGGCGCTGGCGGAAAAGGAGCTCTCCGGGGCGATAGTGACGAAACTGTAGGGGTGCCGGGTTGAAGGTGGTCGTGGTCGACATTTCGGGCAGGCACAGGATGGCGGACGGGCGCTACCATCTTGTCTGTGTCGCCGTCTCGGCCGTCCTGTCGCCGTTCGACGTCGATAAGATCGAGGACATGCGGATCTGCCAGGAAAAAGCGGACGACGTATCCATGGATACCATTGTCGACCTGATAAAAAAGGCATGCACACGGTTCCGGGGCACAATCATTACGGAGCCCGGCGAGTTCTATAATTACCCGGAGTGGCGGGTGGAGGCCATCCTGGGGAGAAAGTTCAAATACGCGGAAAGCGTGGGCGAAAGAAAGGCCATAGAGGTGGCGCACCACGTTTCGCTGGCCGTCCACAGGATGCTCCATGAATAGCGACGAAAAAGGCGTTCTACTAGTAAAGCGGATACAGCCCGGCACGGATGGTAGCCTGGAAGAGCTGGAAGAGCTGGCGCACTCCGCAGGCTATGAAGTGCTCGGCGAAGTGACACAGGTACGTACCCCGGATAAGGCGTTCGCCGTCGGAAAGGGCAAGGCGGAAGAGATAGCGGAACTTGTCGCAGAGCTGAAGCCTGAAAAGGTGGTCTTCGACGAAAAGCTCAGCGCCGTCCAGATCTACAATTTATCGAAGCTCTGCAAGCTCGAGGTCATCGACCGTTTCAATCTCATTCTCGAGATATTCGCCAGCCGGGCCCGGACAAAGGAGGCAAAGCTTCAGGTCGAGCTGGCATCGCTCATCTATGAGCGGCCCAAGGCCCGCATGAAGGTCACGCTGGCCAGGAGGGGCGAACAGCCAGGCTTCAAGGGCCTCGGCCGGTATCAGGCCGACGTCTACGAGAGCGAGATCACGGGCCGGATCGCAAAAATACAGGCCGAGCTGGACATCATCCGAAAACGCCAGCACGAGACGCGGAAGCAGAGGAAGGAAAAGGGCTTCGACCTGGTGGCGCTGGCCGGCTATACGAATGCCGGCAAGAGCACTCTCATGAACGCCCTGGTAGGCGAGTCAGTCGTCGCGAAGGACCAGCTTTTCACCACGCTCGTTCCCACGACCCGGTCGCTCCAGATCGGGCAGCGCAAGGCGCTTCTGACTGACACGGTCGGCTTCATCAAGTACCTGCCGCACTTCATGGTCGAGGCGTTCCGCTCTACGCTCGAGGAGATCTACCTGGCCGACGTCATCATCCTCGTCGTCGACGTGAGCGAACCTCCGGAGGCCATCGTGGACAAGCTTGTCACCTGCCACGATACCATGTGGGACGAGATCGGCCCGGTGCCGGTCATCACGGCCTTAAATAAGAGCGATCTTATTACGCAGGAAGAGCTGGAAGTGCGAAAGCAAGCCATCGTGCACCTTGCCCCTAACCCCGTCGTCATATCGGCGAGGACTGGAGAGGGGCTGGACGAGCTGAAGCGAAAGATCGGGAAGTACCTGCCGAAGTGGGCCTCCACCGAGGTCACGCTGCCCCGCACCGAGGAGGGCTTGTCCATGCTTTCCAGGCTCCACGACGAGGCCATCGTACACCACGTGGAGTACGACGGGAACACGATAAAGGCGAACGTCGAGGCCCGGGAGAGCGTGCTGAAACGTCTGGGGAAGCTTCTCGAAGGCTCGGCACCGGTCGTAAACCCTTAATACGCCGCCGCCATTATTTTAATCATGAAGATCTCGGTCATCGGAGCCGGAGCGCTGGGCACTTTTTATAGCGCGATGCTCTCCTCGTCGGGGCATGACGTAACCCTCGTCTGCCGGGAGAAGGACGCTGATATCCTGAAGGATGGTATCCGGGTTACTGGCGCCAGGGAAATTACCGCCATGCCATCGATCGCCACCGCAACTCCGGCTTCTGACGTCATCTTCGTCACGGTAAAAGCGTATGACGTCGCGGAGGCCGTAAAAGGCATATGCCCAAAGCCCGGGACGATCGTCGTCGTCATCCACAATGGCCTGGGGCCGGACGAGACGGCCACCTCGATCCTGGGGAAAGGCCACGTGGCCGCCGGCGTTTCATACAGCGGCGTGACGTTCTTAGAGCCAGGCCGGGTGAGGCTGGCGGGCTATACGGAGACCGTCCTGGGATCGGTGGAGTCTGAAGTCCGCGGCAGGCTCGGGATGGTCCGGGACCTGCTGGAAAAGGCCGGCCTGAGGGCGAGGGTGGCGGACGACATCCGGGCGGCGCAGTGGGAAAAGCTGTACGCCAACATCGCCATCAACCCCTTAACGGCCATTACTGCCATGAACAACGGCATGCTCCTCGAAGTGCCGGAGCTCAAGGCGCTGGTCGCCGGCATCGTAAGCGAGGCCGCCTCGGTCTCGAGCGCTTTGGGCATAAAGACGGGCGTCGACCCGCTGGAGAACACCTTCAAAGTGATAAGGGATACTTCAGGTAACCGCTCTTCGATGCTCCAGGACGTTTCGCGGGGCAGGCGTACGGAGATCGATGCGCTGAATGGCAGGGTGTGTGAGCTGGGGCGTAAAACGGGCGTGCCCACGCCGTACAACGATGCGATAACGGCACTGATAAGGGGGATCGAATACAAAAACAAGGTACGGGGCAGATAGAACCCCGTAAAATCCTTTAGATCAGCCTTTGCGAGGCCAGCTTTATGTCCTCTTCCTTGACAGTCTTACGGCCGGCATGCTTACATAGCTTGATAGCTTCTACGGAAACTTTCATGCCATAGTCCTCTAATATCGATGCCAGCGCCTCCTTTGCGTCCTCGCTGACCCTGTCAGCGCCCGCATTCCTTATTATCCTGTCAACTGAAGCTACGGGAAGTTCTTTCATCATATTCCACCTCCTATCTCGAAAATAGGGGATTATTTGATTATATATTAGTTAAAAACCGTTCTATATATAAGTTATGGTAAATCGAGGGTTTTTTCGGTTTATTAATTGCTTTTTAAACTCTTACGGGCTTTATGAGGATTTTATCTGAAAATATTAATTGAGAAGGTTTATGCCCTATGGCCCGTAATATACGAGCGAATTCGAGGCGGAAAGATGGTTAAGGCGACGAAGGTCACGAAATCCGGAAAGTCGGCCAGGGCGGCCAGGTCAGTCAGGGCGCCGGCGAAGCCGGCGAAGGCGCCCCGGGCCGCGGGAACGAAGCTCAATAAGGCGAGCCTGGACGAGATGTTCAGGGCGGCCGTCGCCAGTAACGAGTCGTTCAAGGCCACGGACGACGATTATGACCGGGCCATCGAGCACTTTAACGGGGTCATCAAGATGCTGGACACGATCATCGCCGTCGACTCGAACTACCGGGATGCCGTGAATTACAAGGGCATGATGCTTTACGGCTGTGGCCGGATCTCGGAGGCCATCGAATGTTTCGAGCTCATCATCAAGAACAATCCCGCGGATAAGGAAGCGCTGAATAATAAGGGGATCTGCCTCTACGGCCTGGGCCGGGACGAGGAGGCGCTAAAGTGCGTCGAGGCGGCCATCGCCATCGATAAGCGCTATGCCGACGCCTACATGAACAAGGCGGTCATACTCTGCGGCCTCGGCCGCATGGAAGAAGCCGACAGGGCCATGCGCAAGGCGAAGGCGTTCGAGACCCTGATAGGATAAAACTTTTGTTTTTTGCGCGTTTTTAGTATTATTAGTTTTTATCTGTTAAGTGCTCTCGCTTTTCTCCGTCAGTGGTTCCGCGTTTGTTATGCGATCGTTTGCCCTTTGTTTTGTGTGGTTCGCTGATTTGTCCGGTTTTTCAACACGAAAACACGAATTATTTTTTAGTCCCACGTAAGGGGCACGAACCACACTAAGATGGATGCTTTCACGTCAAAACACTAAACAACCTCCCAAAGGCACGAACTTCACTAAATTAACTTGAAACACTAGAAAAAGCATATAAAATAAAGTATAAGGAAGGATCATGCCGTTCTCGTGGTTCAATCCTTTGGTGAATTTGGTGCTCATTCGGGAGGTTGTTTCGTGTTTTAAGCGCCAGGCATGGAACTTAGTGATTATCGAGACTTACGTGGGATAAAAAAATAATTCGTGTTTTCGTGTTGAAAAACCGAGGGGCTGTACGAAAGTGGAAAATATGAAAGGACCGCTAAACAAACACGGAACTACTGGCCTCTGTGGTTATGGACACTCCAGGAAGGCATATCGGTAGGAGATGAAAATTTTCAACCCATAAACGCGCAGGAGGCAAACTTTTTTAAGCGTAGCTGTGCAGGCCCGGTATCAGGTAGGATACGCCCAGGTAAGTGAAAAGTATCGCCAGGAGCCCCAGTAGCGCGATGAACGCCGAGTCCTCGGGCTTCATGCCCGCCCGCCGGGCGAGAGGGTAAGCCGCATAGACTAAGGCCGTGATGAGCGACCAGGTCTCCTTGGGGTCCCATGACCAGTAGGCGCCCCAGGCCGCCTTCGCCCACATTGCGCCCATGACGATGCCCAGTACAAGCAATGCCAGCCCCGCGATAATTAGATTGTAAGCGATCGAGTCGAGCCTTTTTATTGTTCTATCGTCGCCCCTGCCCAGTGCTTTCAGCGCGATGAGGGCGCCGGAGGCGATGGACGCTACGGATAAGGCGGCGTACGCCAGGATGACGACGGGCACGTGGATGAGCAGCCAGCCGCTCTCAAGCGCCGGCGAGAGCGACGGGTTGGCTTCCCAGGACATGGCTGAAAATACCAGCAATACGATGGCCACGGCGGCCAGCGGAAGGTACAACGCGGGCGTTTCCTTAAGGCGATAGCAGTAAGCGGAAGCGACGCCCGTAGCCAGCGCCAGCAACGCGGCCGTCTCGTAGAGAGTCGCCCACGGGGGCCGGCCCAGCGTATACCAGCGCAATAAAAGCGCGCCGATGACGAGCAGGCAGCCGGCGAAGGAAATATACGATGGTATCTTACCCTTTTTCAGCAGGAGCGTCGATAGGGCAAAGACACAGAACGCCGCCGCGCCCGCCCACAAAAGCCATTCTTCCATAAGCGTCGTCTCACAAGTTTTATATCCTGTCCTAGTTATACTCGGATTACACAAAAAACCATTGTTAATTTAAATAAATAACGGTGGAGCATGGCGCCAAAATACTATTTCACCACCAGGGACCTGCTCACGGTCGCCATCCTGGCGTCTCTGGGCGGCGTGATGTCGACGTACGTGCAGTACCTGGCTAACGTCATCAACCGCCTTGCAGGCGTGCCGTACGGCGCCGGCGAGATAGTGGCCGGCCTGCACATCTTCTGGCTCGTCCTGATGGTGGCCATCACAAAAAAACCCGGCGCCGGCGTCGGGGGAGGGCTTCTCAAGGGCTTAGTAGAATTCCTCTCCGGGAGCTCCCATGGCATCTTCGTCGTGTTCATCTCGCTCCTGGAGGGCATTTTCGTGGAGATCGGCTTCTGGCCGTTTAAGAAGTACCCGAAGCTCTCTTACTTTACCGGCGGTATCCTGGGCTCCTTCGCCTACGTGCTCGCGAGCCAGCTTCTGTTCAACGTCTACCCGAACATATTCCTGTTAGCCGCGGTCGGCCTGCTTTCCATCGTTTCAGGGGCGGTGTTCGCGGGATACTTCAGCGTGGGCATCATGGACAATCTCGAGGAAGCGGGCATCGTGCGCCGGGAGAAAAAGCCCGAGAAAAAGGGCTTCGGGTTCACGGCGACGAGGGTCGTCGCCGTCATCCTGGCGCTGCTCATCGTGTTCTCGGCGATATATTATTTTGCCCTGGTCCGGCTAAAGGGCGATCCGCTCCAGTTCACCGTGACCGGCGCAGTGGCGTCCCCGAAGGACTATTATCAGCCGTCCTACGCGTCGGAGTTCGTGACCATCAACGCGAAGCTCGACGGGGCCGTCACTCACCTGCCGGCCCAGAACTACACGGGGCTGCCCGTGCGGTACGTGCTCCGGGACGCCCGGGTAGGCGCCGGCGCGAAGACCCTGGACGTGGTCGGCTCCGACGGCTATACGCAGTCGTTCAACGTTTCCGATATCATGGACAACGACGACCTCATCATCGTCCAGGAGGACGGCCATCTGAGGCTGGTCGCCCGCGGGTATCCGGGTCAATTATGGGTCGATAAGATGAAAATGATAAAAGTGTATTGAGGCTTTACTATGAGGAGATCAGGAATCGCTATTGTATTTATCGTGATGGTCATTATGGCTATGTCGCTTGGATGCACGACTGAGAAGAAGCTGAGCTTTAACGTTAAGGGACAGGTAGATAAGCCCGGGACGTACGACCTGAACAGCTATAAGGACAGGTTCGTGACCATCACGGCGAAGCTTGACGGCAAGGTCACGCACCTGCCGGAGGCGAACTATACGGGCGTCCCGCTGAGGACAGTGCTCTCCGACGCCGGAGTGAAGAGCGGCGCTACGAACGTCACCATCAGGGCCTCCGACGGGTACGCCCAGACGTTCGACCTTGCCAACGTGACCGCTAACGATAACGTCATCCTCATCAACGACAACGACACGGTCCGCGTCATCGCCAGGGGCTTCGCGGGAGGCATGTGGGTAGAGCAGGCCACCGAGCTGGACGTATCCTGACCTTATGATCTCGATCAGGGGCCTGTCGTTCTCTTTTTTTAACTCTGACAGGAAAGCGCTGGACAGCATCAGCCTGGAGATACCTGAAGGGCAGTTCCTGGCCATCACGGGGCCATCAGGGTGCGGCAAGTCCACACTGGCCCTGGCCATGGGCGGGTACATCCCCCACGTATTCGAGGGCCGGATGGAGGGCTCTATCGAGGTGGATGGCAAGCGCACGACGGACGTGGAACTGTCCGACATCGCCCCCCTCGTGGCCATCGTGCAGCAGGACCCCGAGTCTCAGCTATGCACGCTGAACGTGCGGGACGAGGTGTCGTTCGGGCCCGAGAATCTTCTGCTGAGCGCGGATGAAGTGAACCGCAGGGTCGATGAGTCTCTGGCCCTTGTCGGGGCCTCATACCTGAAGGGCCGGGAGATCCACGAGCTTTCCGGTGGAGAGAAGCAGCGGGTGGCCATCGCTTCCTTGCTGGCCATGCATCCCCGGGCGCTGATCCTCGACGAGCCCACCTCGAACCTTGACCCGTCCAGCACAGCGACCGTCTTCTCTGCTATCGAGCGCCTTAAAGAGAATACGGGAATGACCATCATCGTTATCGAGCATAAGCTCGACAGGCTCATGGGGCTTGCGGACAGGCTGGTCGTCATGGAGGCAGGCCGGATCGTCATGGATGGAGAGCCCCGGGAGGTCGTTGGCAGATACCGGGAGCAGCTAAACTCTATCGGCGTCAGGCTGCCTGGCCTCGATTGCCCGGCCTTCGCGGCGGACGGCGGCACGACGAAAAAGACGCCAGTTGTGGAGGTTAAAGGCCTCCGCGCGTCGTACGACGGCAGGGAGGCGCTCCACGGCATCGACATGCAAGTGAATAATTCGGAGATCGTGGGCATCATCGGGCCGAACGGCTCCGGCAAGACCACCTTCCTCAACGTGCTCATGGGGCTCCACAAATTCGACTCGGGAAGCGTTTCGGTCACGGGACTGGACGTGGGAAAGTCCCGGACGTCCGATATCGCCCGGCGCTCGGGCTTCATTTTCCAGAACCCCAACCACCAGATATTCGAGAGGACCGTCTACGCCGAGGCCGCCTTCGCCTTAAGGAACTTCGGCACGGGAGAGGATGAGGCCGCCCATCTCGTCGATCCCGTCCTAGAGAAGTACGGCCTGGCCAAATACAGGGATAAGCATCCGCTGGGCATCAGTTTCGGCGAAAAGCGGCGCCTGAACTTATGCTCGGTCCTGCCGCACGACCCCACGCTCATCATCATGGACGAGCCCTTCGTCGGGCAGGACTACGCCAACGTGACACGCATGTGCCGCGAGCTGCGAAGGCTGAGGGACGGGGGCAAGGCCCTCGTGCTGGTCTCGCACGACATGGATATGGTCTACAGGTACTGCGACCGCATCGTGCTCCTCAAGGACGGCATCGTCCTGGTGGACGATAAGCCGGAAGCGGCAATGCGGCGCATAGAGGAATCAGGAATGAAGGACTATGTGCCGGAGGGCTGCAGGAAATGAGGCTCCGTTACGAGGGGGGCTCTTCTTTTATACACCGGCTGAACCCGTTGACACGCCTGCTGGTGCTCGTCGCCTACAGCGTATCCATCTTTATGTTCAGCAGCCTGACGGCCGAGCTGCTGTGTTTCCTGGCCATGCTCGCGATCGCCGCATGGCTCCGGTCCAGGACGCTGGCCTCGCTGGTCACGTCTAAATATTTCATCTCCTTCGCCCTGCTCATCGTCGCCGTCCAGGCGCTGTTCACGGGCGGAGGCGGCCTCATCGTCAGCGTACCCCTCGTGCTTTTCACCGTGAACATCACGACCATGGGAGTCTACAACGGGCTTCTCATCGCCTTCCGCTTCCTCACCATCATCCTGGGCAGCGCCATCTTCATCGTCACCACCGAGCCGAACGAGCTGGCCTACGCGCTCATGAAGGCGGGCCTGCCCTACCGCTTCGGGTTCATGATAGTCACGGCCATACGTTTCCTGCCGGTCTTCGAATCTGAGGCCGGCACCGTGAGAAATGCCCAGGCGGCCCGGGGCCTGGAGATCGACAGCGGAGGGATAAAGAGCGTGATAAAAATCGTACGGTTTACGCTCATGCCGCTGATCGTCTCGGCGCTGTCCAAGGTGGACGTGCTGGTCATCTCCATGGAGAGCCGGGCGTTCGGCTACAGCCGGGCGCGCACATTCACGCGGAGCAGGCCGTTCCGGGCGACGGATGCCGTGATTAGCGCTACGGCCGTCGCCATCGTGGCCGTTCTGGCGCTTAACCTCTGGCTCCACTTCCTGACCATGCCGGCGTCGCTCACTTTTCCATGAAAGCAACTAATATCGATTGCATCATGTTTATTATAATACAGATGCTAATTACTTTGCTTATTACACCTTAAGACAAAATGGGGTGAAACTATGAGGTATAATGCATCGATACTATTGATTCTTACGGTTGTTCTGGTAGCCGCGGCTCTGAGCGGCTGCACTACGAGCACGAACACTAATACTGCGACACCGACCACGGCGGCCCCGAGCGCGGCCGGCGGCGATAATTCGGGCCTCAAGGCGGGCCTGACGGACGTGCCGAACTATAAGCTCCAGGTAGTTGGCGGAAACACGAACGTGACGCTTGCGTATGCCGATATTAAGGCCATGGGCTTGGTCGAGAAAGACGGGGTCGTCATGATCAACTCTGTAGGCACCGAGACGACAAGCGATTACGTGGGCGTGCCCATGATGGATATTATCAACAAGGCCGGCCTGCCCGCCGGGGACTATAACTTCAAGATCTCCGCGTCCGACGGGTACATGAAGGTCTACACGAAGGCCCAGCTCGAAAAGTCCATCCTCGGCCTGAAGGAGAACGGCACGGCGCTCACCGATAACATCAACAAGAACTCCATCCGCATAGTCGTGCCCGACGAGCCGGGCGAGATGTGGATGAAGGTGCCGGTCAAGATCGAGCTCACCCAGGCCGCCGGCTCCAGCACAGAGCCGTTCGTGCTGAACATCACCGGCGTCACCGCGAACGCCATCGGGCTGAAGATGTCGAAGCTCCAGTCGTACCCGGTCAAGTCCCTGACGGTGCCCTTTAAAAACAACACGACGCTGAGCGTTTCCGGTCCGTCCCTGAATAAGATCCTGGACGACTACGCGGCGAACACCACTGCCACGAAGGTCAGGTTCATCGCGTCCGACGGCTACAATAAGACGGTCAACATGACCGACATCCGGGCCGACAACGATGCCATCATCGCCATCGACCAGCAGAACGGCACGCTACGGGACATCCTGCCCTCGCAGCAGTTCTCCACGTGGGTCAATAAGCTCGCCACCATAGAGCTATCGTGATCAGCCATGGAAAAAGCGTATAAGTTCCTGATCGCCGGCCTGGCCATCGGGCTTGTCTTGGCCGCGGCGGCGACCTTCGCGTATACGTCCAGCACGCAGCCCCAGCAGCTCGACTGCAAGCAGTGCCACGAGGGCCACGGCAGCGTGGTCGCGCCCGACGTCAACATGAATGGCACGCTGCTGCTGACCGGAGATACGCCGCAGGACGAATACGTGGTCATCGACGACATCTTCAAGCTCAGGCAGATCGAGATCACCACGCTAAAGCAGCAGGACGGCGTAGGCGTCCCATCGAAGGGGGTCTCCGTCTATGATTTCCTGCAGGCGCACGGCGTGACCGGCTTCGACCGGCTGGTCTTCTATGCGGACGACTATGAGATGACACTAAATAAGAGCGAGATGAGCAACGAGACGATATTCGTGCCCATGGAATACTCCATTCGCGTGCTCGGCCCCAACATGCCCGTGAACGTGTGGGCAAAGAACATCCGGGCCATCGTCGTGGTGGGCGGCAATTCCGGCGACTCCATACAGCTCAACGGGAAGGAGCTGACCTACGGTCAAATGATCGATGATGGCATGGACAGCCTGGTCTACAGCAGCAAGACGACCGGATACGCGGGAACGGACCGCGATTACCAGTACCAGTCGGCCTTCGTCGTGCCGGGCATCCGCCTTGATAATCTGCTGGCGAAGGAAGGATTCGCGGGCTACTCGAACGTGACCATTAAGGGCCCCGTCGTCGAAAAGACCTATACCCGGGATGAGACGGCCGGGCTGCTCGTCACCCGGGACCAGGGCAAGATCAAGATAGCGTCGAGCGATAAGGCCCGGGCAAACTGGATGGGCGTGGAAGCGATAACGGCGGAGTAAATGGACGTTAAAAAAATTCTCCCAGTCCTGCTCATTCTTTTTTTTATCGCCCTTTCGGGCTGTATTACTGCGGGCAGGGAGTGGTCGTTCGCAATCAACGGCGATTCGTCGAAGAGCGTCAATAGCTCGCTCTATGAAAAGCTGGCGAACGACACGAAGACCTACGACGGCGTCACCGGCATACCGCTCGAAATATTCCTCGCTTACTACGGCGTATATCCGGTCACGGCCATATCGTATAATGGCACGGTATATAACTGGACAGATGCCGCCTCGGCGGCGAGCAAGGACATCCCCATGCTTGTTGAGCCCAACGGCAGCGTCTACTATGCCGGCAAAAGGGCTATGCCCACGGACATTAACGTTACGCTTGCCGATAAGCCCGGAGTGTCCACGCTGGACGTCGCGCCGTCTATCCTTTATGCCCTGGACGCCGGGGGCAGGGACGACCTGATCCACGAAAAGGCGAGCAGGGTCGTCCTGTTCTATCTGGACGCTTTCGGCTACGAGCGCTATCAGGACGCCCGGCAGAGGGGCCTGATCAGCAATATATCATCTCTGGGAGAGCCGGTAAAGGCTGTATGCGTCTACCCATCCATCACCCAGAATAACGCGAAGGCCATGGCCACCGGGCTGGCGCCGAACCTCTCCAGGGGGGATTTCCGGTCTTACCTGCCTTATAATGACACGGTCTTCGACATCCTCGAGCGCAAAGGGCTCAAGGCCGTCTGGGTCGACGGCAACAGCCCGCCCGTAGCCGTGAACGATACGGTGTTCGCCCTCGACGAGAACGGCGACGGCTCCGCTGACGACGAGGTCACCGCGGCGGCCATCGACGAATACCGGGCAGGCGCCGACTTTATGGTCGTCCACTACAAGGATACTGACCTGGAAATGCACGAATATGGCCCCTATTCGCCCGAAGGGCTGGCCTCGGTGAAAACGGCCGATGTCGAAGTCGGCGAGGTCCTGAAAAGCCTGGATAATGGCACGGTCGTGGTCATTTACGCCGACCACGGGTGCCATAACCTGACGGGCGGCGGCGGCAACCACGGCACTCTGCTGCCCGACGACATGTACATACCGCTCGTTATCGGCGAGGCGTAAAAGGCCTCGAATCTTCGATATCCCGGGCCTTTTTTAATAACAGCTCCCTCTGGCCCGGACGGAACTCTGCGGCCTGTCTCAGGGAATTAGCGACGAAGGCGTCGATATTCTTTAGCGCTATCCCGGAATCCCCCTCGTAGCGACCGATGAATCGCCGGCCGAGTGCATATTTTTCCTCCGAGAACATGGGCTCGGTATCGAGTAAATAGGCGAGCGCCTCGCCCACGTCCTCCTCGGGCCGGCCCCGGTGGGACAGCTCGAAGTCGATGCCATAGATGCGGTCGGAGACGAGGAAGTTCTTAAAGATCGCGTCCGACTTGACCAGCACTTCATCGCCCGAGCGGAAAGCCCCGTGAAAAGCGGCCAGCCAGGCGGCCACGCCAAGCGCTTTTTCGCCCATGGACGGCGTATTCAGATAATCGTTGACGGACCTGCCGGGTATGAGCTCAAGGAGGAGCGCGTTATCGCCCACGTCCACGACTTCGGGTACCGCGATCCCTGCCCTTCGAGCCGCCCGAAGCGTCCTGGCCTCGTTCTTGCAGCGGCCGTTCTCGTAAACCTTTAAGACGAGGCGCCATCCGCCCCGCTCGACCAGGTAGACCTTATTTTTCCGGCTGTGGAATTGCTCCACGACCGTGAGGCCTTCAAAGGGCACATCAACCATTTAAGCCACCCTGAGCCAGGACAACGTACAGGTCGGCGACCCTTTTTTCGCCGGCCCTCGAAAGGTTGAGGTAGCAGAACGGGCAATAGGTAACGACGGTGCTCTCGTTCTCCTCCAGGATCCTCCCGGCCCTCGCGCCGGCAAGCATCCGGTCGAAGGACATTACGCCGCCGCCGGCCCCGCAGCAGGCGCCGGTCCCGTCTTCCCTGGCACCCATGAGCATGCCGTGGGCCGTCTCGCTCTTCTCTTTGGCGTGGCACGGGTCGTGTATCGTCACGCCCTTTGCCGGCACCTTCATATCCTTGAGCAGGTCCATGGCCAGGGCGACATCGACGTCGAACCCGCCACGCCCATTATAGTATTTATTGAAGGCCGAGTAGCAGCCGGGGCATATAGTTATGATGCGCTTCACGCCCGTGTCCCGGAAGGCCTTGATATTTCTGTCCACGGCGGCATTTCCTGCGTCGATGTCGCCTAAATTATATAGCGTATATCCGCAGCAGGTCTCGCCTTCCAGGAGTTTATACTTAATGCCTTTTTTATCGAGCAATTCCCGTGCGGCCGCGAGTATCTCCGGGGCCTTGAAGCGCGCCGTACAGCCCTTGAACAGCACGGTATCCGTATCGGCGCCCTTCAGCTCCCCGCCGTCCGCCGAAATCGCGATGCCATAGGGGTTCCCGTATGCGGCAACTGAACCTTTAATCGAGGCAAGGTGGGCCGGCACGATGCCTTTTCCCACGGCCATGGCGCGCGTGCTACGGTTAAACCAGGCCATCCAGCAGCCGTTGCACAGCGTGCACCGGTACAGGCGGCGCACGTCCTCGTCGCTCAGCTTTCCCGTGGCGGCCATCTTCAAATAGCGTAAGATCGCCCGGTCTGGGGAGTAATTCGAGTCCATCTCTTTTTCGAGGACAGGGCAGCGGCATCTCATAATGATCAGGAAGGGGCAAACGATATAGCCCATGAGGGCGGCGGCCGCCAGGGCCAGCAAGATAATGGTGCTCGCCGGCACCAGCGGGTCCAGCGTGCTGTATCCCAGCAGGTCCCTGTATTCAGTCTGCGCCGGCAGCACCGTGAGCACGGCGAACGCTAAGAGCACGATGCCCGCGATCAGGCGGTACTGCGGGCCCCAGTGCTCGAACTTGATGCGGAACGTCGTGAGGAATATGAGCATGGCGGTGCCGATGAGGATGAGCGTGCTGAAGGGGGCGAAGGAGCACAGCGAGTTATAGCCCATGTAGTTCGTCCTGTAAAGAAGGTGGCTGGCCGGGTACTGCGCCTCGTGGCAGCTGTGGCACGCGGCCTGCGGGCCGAGGAGCCAGGCGTCCGGCACCATGGTCAGGAGGCCGGCGAGAACGAGCAGCAGGCAGGCGAACAGGGCCAGCTTGCGCTGCATTTCAGGAGCCATAGGAGCGATGTTTAACCCCCATCCTATTAAATATTTACCATAAGCCATGACAAATAATGCTTCGGAAAATTGAAACTGTTAACTAAAACTCAGGGATGTTTTTTCGATCCCGGCAATCGCTTTTACTTACGCTACGTTTATTTATTCTGCATAAGTAGTATATGGAAGAGGTTTATTATGTCCAATAAATTATTGAAACTCTTGATCATAACAATGGTCTTTATAGCCATTGCAGTGCCGCTGTCCGGCTGCACGAACCAGGCCGGCAACGCAACGGCGACGCCGGTGCCTACGACGGCGCCCGTACAGACGCTGAAGCTCGCGACGACCACGAGCGTGAACGACTCGGGCCTTCTCAACTACATCCTGCCCGACTTCGAGAAGGAGAATAACGTCAATGTCCAGGTCCTGTCGGCGGGCTCCGGCCAGGCCATCGCCTACGGCGCCAGCGGCGACGTGGACGTGCTCATCGTGCACAGCCCGGCGGCCGAGACGACCTTCATGAACCAGGGCCACGGCTGGAATAGGACCCAGTTCGCCCATAACTTCTTCGTGATCGTCGGCCCCACGAGCGATCCGGCGGGCATCAAGGGCCTGAACGCCACCCAGGCGTACGATAAGATCGCCCAGGCGAAGTCGACGTTCGTCGCGAGGGTCGACGCGTCGGGCACGGATACAAAGAACAGGGATATCTGGAATAAGACCAGCCTCAAGGCCGTCCCTTCGAACGTGACCAACACCTGGTATAAGGCGACCGGCTCGGGCATGGGCGATACCCTGCGCATGGCGGACCAGCTTCAGGCCTATACGCTGAGCGACATCGCCACCTACGAGTCTCTGTCGAAGAGCCTCAACCTGACCATACTGGTGGAGAACGACCCCGTCACGCTCATCAACAAGTACGACGTGATCGCGGTCAACCAGACGGAGTACCCGTCGGTCAACTACCCGATGGCGAAAAAGCTCATCGACTACCTGGCGAGCCAGCCGACGCAGCAGAAGATAGCCGAGTACGGCCAGGCCCAGTATGGAAGGCCGCTGTTCTACGCCGACCTGCTGAACAACTCGACGTCGAGCAAGTAATATCATTAAGCATGGCAGCCCGAGGGCGCTCACCTCCGCCCTCCCCTTTTATTTCGATACGATTATGCCCCGCGGCATCCTATATCCATCCAATGATTGATACGCATACTCACGTGGATACCAGGCCCTACGAGGACTTCGAGGCCATGGCGCTGGCCGGCATAACTGACGTCCTGACGCTCGCCCACGACCCCATGCGCATGAGTACCAGCGTGGTCATTAAAGACCATTTCGAGCGGCTGTTCTCCGAAAAGTCGCGTGTCGGGAGGTCCGGGCTCCGCCTCCATGTCTGCCTGGGCCTGCATCCCCGCATACGGCCGGATGACCCGGATAAATGTCTCGAGCTACTCGAATCGTACCTGGCAAAGGGTGACAGGAAAGTGCTCGCCATCGGCGAAACCGGGCTTGAGACGGGTAGCCCATTCGAGATCGGCCTGCTCGAGCGCCAGCTCGACCTCTCGGTAAAATACCGCTTACCCATCATCGTCCATACGCCCCGCTCGAATAAGCTCATGGTAACGAGGGACATACTGGATATACTCTCCACCCGCCCGCTCGATAAGAAAAAGGTCGTAGTCGACCACGCCGACCAGGAAACAACCCCTCTTATCCTGGACGGGGGCTACAACGCCGGCCTCACGGTCCAGCCCTCAAAGCTCACGCCGCATCAGGCGGCCGATATCGTGGAGCGGCTTGACGCGGGCATGCTGGTGCTGAACACGGACGCCTCGTCGAACCCGACGGACGTTTTAGGCGTGCCCCGCACCGTACACCTTTTAAAAATGCACGGGGCCGTCGAGGATAAAATAAAGATGGTCGGCGAGCTGAACGCCCGGAAGATCTTCGGCATCGTCCCCCCGACAGAGGCAATGCGATAGCGGGGCTCATGTTATAATGCCTTTAAAAAAAGAAAAGAGGGATGGTTCAGTGCATCCCAAACAATCCCTTGAACCAGTTCACGATGCCCGTTATGAAGTCCGGCGCCGGCGGCTCAGGCTGCGGGTTGAGCTCCACTGCCTGGCCAGAATCGCCCTGGCCATTGTTCCCTCCGATCGTGTTGATGTCCTGGTTGATGGTCGAGCCGCCGGACGATAGCGAGCCGGTCTTTGCGGCCGCTGTCGTGGTTATCGGCGTGATGGTCGTGTTGCCGTTGTGCAGCGTCACCTTAGCCCGCCACGGTTCTCCCGCTGCGGCCAGCCTGCTGTCGAGGGGCGTCAGGTCCATGTAATAGACCAGGTCACCGCTCGTGTCCACGGTGCTGCCCGCGGGCGGCAGGTGGAACACAAGGCCGTCGTCGGACTTCACGTCCTGGCTCGCGCGGACCTCGAACTGGATGTTATCGCCCGGGGCCGTGCTGTAGGAGTTCATCCACCAGCAGTTCACCATGCTCGGGTTCGGGTCGGGGCTGCCGTCCGCCGCGGCCGGGTAGGCCACGACGTTCACCCAGACGACACCGCTACCCCCGGTCCTCTGGATCGTGACCAGCGCCGAGCCGCCCTTGTTCAGGCTGTACGCGTCGGCATCGAAGCTGACCGTGGCCTGCTGCGGAGGCGCGTTCAGGTCGGGGATGGTAATGGTGGCCATGAAGGGCACGCTCTCCTTCGTATTCTCGGGCGATAAGGGCTTGAGCACGATATTGAAGTATTTTCCCGCGAGACTGTTATCGGCCGGTATCTTCAGCGAGATCTTCATCTCCATGGTCTGGCCCGGCGAATCGCTGGCCCCCTTCACGTTCGACCACCCGGCAGCGGCGGGATCGATGTTGCCCCTGAGCCCATCGATCTCGTAAAATACCATGCCGTCGCCGCCCTGCCTGATGATGTCCACGGTCAAAGTGCTGTCATTATTGGCGATATACCCCATGGAATCCAGACACAGGCTCGCCGGTGACCCGACTGCACCGGGACGGGGCGAGGGTATCTGCGTGTCGGGAGGCAGCGGCGTGACCGTCGTAATGTCGCCGCCGGCCTGGCCCGTGTTACCCGGTACAATATTGCCTGGAATGATATTGGGCGGGATATATGTCTTCGGAACTAAGGCACCCGGCGGGAGCCTGAGTATCGGTCCCGGGGTGGGCGTGGGCGTGGGTAAGTTCGCGATGATCGACGGGTTGATGTAAATGGGCGGTATTATCACGATAGGCCCAGGGGTGGGCGTGGGCGTGGGCGTGGGTAATTTCACGATGATCGACGGGTTGACATAAATTGGCGGTTTTATCACGATGGGCGCCGGCGTTGGCGTCGGCGTGGGTAAGTTCGCGATGATCGACGGGTTGACATAAATGGGCGGTGGTTTATATACCAGCCCGCTGGCAGTGCTTTTTCCTATGATATCTATCTTTAGTATCGAACCGGCAGCGTTGATAAGCA
>Ga0335070_10002959_pt1 | contig 19806 bp, 12 predicted proteins | sample Lox_Sample_13_FD_206722 | JGI IMG/M metagenome (GOLD analysis project Ga0335070, IMG submission 206722) | Soil microbial communities from Loxahatchee National Wildlife Refuge, Florida, United States - Lox_Sample_1.3 | ecosystem: Environmental > Terrestrial > Soil > Wetlands | place: USA... | reverse complement strand
TCCCATCCGGTGTTGTTTGACGGAAAGCATGGTGACGTTCGGCCCGTCCTCCGTTCCACCGTAAAACTCCAGAAATATCGGGCCCCATTTTTCCAGGCCCCGCTTCAGGAGCTCCAAGGGCATGGGCGACGCAGCGTAGAACATGCGTTTGAGCGAGCTGAGATCGTATTTATCTACGTCAGGCATTGCAAGGAATGACGCAAGGTGCGTTGCAACGATATGGATGTCGGTCGCCTTTTCATCCTGGACTGCCTGCAAAGAGGCGGCAGGATCGAATGAAATCTGCGGCATGATCACGTTGCTGCCGCCCACAAAGAAATAGCCCCAGAAGTTCGACGTGCCTCCTACGTGGAAGAGAGGCATGATCTGGATGTGCTTATCGCCTTGCTCGAGGCTGAGGGCTACGGCGAATCTTCGCGTGTTGTCGATAGAGCGTTTTTGCGTGTAGAGCGCAGCGCGTGGCACGCCTGTTGTGCCGCTGGTGTAGAAAAGAAATACGGGATCATCCTCCTGCAAATCGATATTCGGCTCATCCTTCGGAAAGGTGGCGAGGATCTCGCGGTGAGAGATCATACCGGGAACAGGCCTCTCAAAGGAGATAAAATGCTTGACCTTCGGTATGCGGGGCTCGAGCTCATGCACGAGATCGACGAGCTGCGGACCGACAAAAAGGGTATTTGTTTCGGAGTAGTTTATCAGATAGTCGAGCTCGTCCAATTGCAGTCTCGGATTGAATGGAGATGAGATGTAACCGAACTTCATCGCGGCTCCGTATACGTCCGCATAATCGAGGCAGTTCCATGAAAGCATGCCGAGGACATCGCCCTTCTTCACACCCATTGATGAGAGAGCGTGGATCAGGCTGTTTATCCTTTCGTTGACCTGCGAGAAAGTGATAGACTCCGAGCCGCACTTCATGGCCATCTCATCGGCGTACAGGATAGCATTCCGATAGATGACGTCAGCGTACGTCCCCGTATCGTACCGTGAAAGTTCCTTAAGGACTAATCGTTTCGACATGGTGCCTCCTATACTGGCGGGCTCTAGCTACGGGTTACGAGTTGCGACGCATGCGGTGTTGTTACGGGTTAAAGAAATCCGGGCTGCATTAACTTGGAACTCGAAACACGTAACTCGCAACGGTAATGCGCTATTTTCCTTTCCACACAGGTTTGCGCTTTTCCGCAAACGCTGCGAAGCCTTCTTCGCAATCTTTCGTCCCGAGGATATACGTCTGAATATCATCTTCGATCTTGAGCGCCTCGTCCAAGCTCACATCCATGCCCCTCTGCATGAGCTCTTTGGCGCACCTGACAGCGAGTGGGGCTGCTTCGCAGATCGTCTCGGCCATCTTCTTGGCTTCGGCCATGAGTTCTCCCAAAGGGACCACTCTGTTGACAAGACCTATCCGGTATGCTTCCTGGGCACTTATCGTTTTCCCAGTGAAGAGCATCTCCGCGGCCAACCGCCGTGGAATGGTGCGCGGCAGCCTCGCAGTGGCACCACCTCCCGGACAGATGCCGACCTTGACCTCGGGCAGGCCGAAGCTCGCGTTTTCTGCAGCGATCATGATATCGCACGCGAGCGACATTTCGAGACCGCCACCGATAGTGAGACCGTTACACGCGGCGATCATCGGCTTCCACAGATCCATGCCGCGCATGATGGCAGTGGGTCTCTGCCATTTCTTATCGGGAGTCCTCCGGATCATCGGGAGAAAATCCTTGATGTCTACGCCGGCGCTGAAGACCTTCTCCCCTGTCCCGGTCAGGATGCCCACCCACAGGTTGTCGTCGTCGCGAAACTCCTTGAGGAACTCCGTGAACTGCCGCATAGCCTCAAGGTTGAGCACGTTCATCTTTTCCGGCCGGTTGATCGTGAATATGGCAATCCTGCCATCTTGCGTGTATTCGATCGCTGCCATAGTGCCCCCTTAAAAAATTATGTGCAAGCCGCAATGAATAGGGATGGTCTGCCCTGTGACAGAGCGTGCCTCGTCGGATGCCAGAAACACGGCCATCGCGGCCACGTCAGCCTCTTCAGTTATCCGTCCAAGGGAAGAGTTCTCAGCGATTTTGCTCATAAGCTCTTCAAAAGTTACGCCCATTGCTTGAGCCCTGCCTTTGATGACGCTGATGATCCGTTCGCCTTTGACCGCTGCAGGACTGATGGCATTCACCCGGATCCCGTATTTTCCGACTTCAACGGATACGCTTTCCGTGAGGCCGATAATGCCCATCTTGGAGCAGCAATATGGAGTCCGCATGGGGTATCCTGACCTGCCGTCTCCGGCGCGGCCGCCTTCTGCCGCGATATTGATGATGGCTCCGCTCTTGCGCGGTATCATGTGTTTGAGGACATGCTTGGTGCAGAGCATACTTCCGGTCAGGTCAATCTGGAGAACCTCCATCCAGTCCTCCAGCTTGAGGTCTACGACCGGACACGTGACGCCGCCAATACCGCTGTTGTTGACCAGTATGTCAACTTTTCCGAATTCCTTGACAGCACCGGCTACCATCCGTTCTATCTGCGATTCAATCGTGATGTCTGTCTGGATCGCCTTCGCGTTACCACCCTTAGACGCGATCTCTGCGACAGTTTTCTCAAGATTCGCGAGATTACGTGCCGCGACAACCACGCTGGCACCATCCGCAGCGAAGGCGAGAGCTATGGCCTTGCCTATCCCTTGTCCGCCACCGGTCACAATAGCTACCTTGTCCTTGAGCCTCATGTCTTCCTCCCGTCGAAGGAACTTGTTACGGGTTCCGAGTTACGCGTTCCGGGTTTGGAGAATGATCTTTCTTAACCTGCAACTCGTAACTCGTAACGCGCAGCTGTCTTATTTCATCCACTTCCCTGCGTCTTTAAGAGCCTTCACGATCTTCTCCGGCGTAACAGGCTGCTCCGTGAACCAGATGCCTGTGGCATCGTGAATGGCGCTGATGACCGATGGCGGTGCACTGACGTGTGAGCCCTCGGAAGCCTCTTTTGCACCATACGGTCCGTCCGGGTCGTCGGTGATGATGTCGATGATTCGTATGTCCGGGACATCCGTGGAACGAGGCATTTTGTAGTCGAGGAACGTCGGATTTTGCGTTTCACCACGCTCCATGACGAACTCTTCATAGATTGCCTGTCCAAGCCCTTGGACAGCCCCGCCCTCATTCTGCGTCTCTGCGCCTATGGGGTTTAAGGGCCTCCCGCAGTCGTGGGCGATCAGGAAGTCGGTCACGGTTGTGTGGCCCGTCTCCAAATCTACCCCGAGTCTCGTAGCCTGAGCAGTGAAACTGTACGAAGTACCACTGTTTCCAGAACCGGTCTTGAAATCAAGAGGCTCGAGCCCGTAGCTTGAATATCCCTTTCCCAGGATCACCGCTCCGGATCCCGAGTAGCAGGCTAGCTTGGCGAGATTCTCAAAGGTCATGGTTTTGTCCGGGTTGGACTTGAGAGACACCACTGAGTTTCGTATCTGAATATCCTCCGGTTTTATGCTCCAGGTTTTTGCCGCAGCTTCGAGCAGCTGCTTTTTCACTTCGGCCGCAGCTATCTGCGTGGCCTGGCCAGCCAAAAGAGTTACACGGCTACCGTAGCTGCCCGGATCGCACGGCGTGTACGCCGTGTCAACCCGTTTAATCACGACATCATCCAGCTTCACACCCAACTCCTCCGCAGCTATCATACAGAGTACCGTGTCGGAGCCCTGGCCGCAGTCTGTAGCCCCTGTCAAAAGATTTACAGTGCCATCTTCGCACAGCCTTATGACCGCCCCGCAGGCTTGGTGCCCGAGCTGGCGTGCCCCGCCCGAATAAGCGGTACCCGATATACCCACCCCGAAGGACGTGGAGCCAACCTTCTTCGGTGTATGTTCTCTCTGGGCCCAAATGGGATCCTTTTTTATGGCGGTGAGTGCCTCCTTCATGCCACAGGTTTTCAGCGTAACGTCATTGACCGTCCTGTACACCGTTCCCGGCTTCGGGTTATCGATGGCGTTGCGAAGTCTCATCTCAATGAAGTCTATACCCAATTCCTCGGCGATCATCTCCATCTGGAGATCATGCGCAAACCTGGTATGGGTGATACCGTGGCCCCGCATGGCGGCGCACACGGGGTTATTCGTAAACACCCTATAACCGTCGTACTTAAAGTTTTCAAGCTTATACGGGATCGGTATCGAAGAACCGGCCAGATACATGGACAGGGGGCCGATCGCGGTGTATGCGCCGCCTTCGGCAATCACCTTGGCCTGGACCGCGGTGAGAAGACCGTCTTTGGTGGCTCCCATCTTGCTGTATGTGATCATGGAGTGGCGCCGCTTGGATGTGGAAAGCTCCTCCTCCTGCGAATAGACGAACTTTACGGGCTTGCCGGTCTTCTTGGAGGCCATTACCGCGCAGAAATCTCCGGCAACAGAGTCATTCTTTGTGCCTCCGAATCCGCCGCCGATAAAAGGCTGGACCACCCGTACCTTCGAGAGTGGCAGGCGGAAGCAGGCAGCGAGGTGACGGTAGTGGAAATAGGGGCTCTGCTTGGCAGGCCAGACGGTAATGGAGCCGCTCGGATCATAATAAGCGAGTGACGCAGGCGGTTCAAGGTAACCCTTTGTCACGCGTCCGGTCTTAAACCGGTCCTCGCGCACGATGTACGATTCAGCGAAGGCTTTTTCCACGTCACCATAATTCCAGTGGTATTCAACGCTCACGTTGTTAGGCCGGTAATCATGAATCACAGGCGCCCCAATCTTCATCGCTTCTTCGGGATCGAAGACACCGGGAAGCTCTTCGTAATCGACCTTGATCAGCTCCGTTGCCTCTTCTGCGATCTCCTCGTCAATCGCCGCAACTCCGGCAACAGCCTCGTGTAGATACCTTACCTTGCCCATGGCGAGCGGCGGCTCATCCCGCGTTGTGGCCATGAATCCCCACGTCCATCCACCGAAGTCTTTCGCAGTGATGACTGCTCTCACGCCTGGCAGTCTTTCGGCCTTACTCGTGTCGATATTGAGAATCTTTGCGTGTACAATAGGACTGCGCAGTACTTTACACCAGAGCATGTCGGGTAATGAATAATCGGCGGCGTACTTGGCAGCTCCTGTAACTTTCTCTCGTGCGTCGACCCTGGGTACCCTCTGCCCAATGACTGCGTAATCCATGCTTATCCCCTCGATTTCCGGGAAGCTTCCCTGACTGACTCAAATATCTTGGTATAGCCTGTACAACGGCAGAAGTTTCCTTCCAGCCCCTTGCGTATCTCCTGATCCGTGGGTTCGGGCTTATCTGCCAGCAGGGCCTTGGTGGACATAATCATACCCGGCGTGCAGAAGCCGCACTGAAGTCCACCGATTTCGTAAAAGGCCTGTTGGATCGGATCAAGCTTGTCCCCGTCGGCCAGTCCCTCTATGGTGGTAATCTCTTTACCGTCAGCTTCGGGGGCAAGCACCAGACAAGCGTTGACACTCTTGCCATTCATGATAACGGTGCAGGCACCGCATTCGCCCACCCCGCAGCCTTCTTTTGTACCGGTGAGTCCCAGGTCTTCCCGGATGACTTCGAGGAGTGTGGCGTGAGGCCTGACGGAAAGCTCGTAAGGCTTTCCATTAACCGTGATCCGTATCTCTTTCATAAGGCCTCCTCTTTGAGCTGGGTCAGGGCCCTTTTGGTAAGTACATAGACCATGTCGCAGCGATACTCCCTGGCTGCTCTGTGGTCGTCTATGGGTCTGCATTCGCTTGAGGCTGCACCGGCTGCCTCGGCAATCGACTCGTCGTTGAGCTTTTTCCCGAGCAAGGCTGATTCAGCCCTCGCCTCCCGGATAGGGGTGGGCGCCACTGCGCCGAGGGCGATGCGGACGTCCTTGCAGGTTTCCCCCTCTCGCACAACGAAGGCGGCCACGCCGACCACGGCAAGATCCATCGACTTCCGTGGGGAGAGCTTCAGGTAAACCCCGCAAGACTTGGGAGGCGGCACGGGAATGCGGATTTCTGTGATAAGTTCGTCATTCGCAAGAACCGTCTGGCGTGGCCCCGTAAAGAACTGCGTGATAGGAACAAGCCGTTCCCCTTTTTGATTCTGCAGCCTCAATATGGCTTCCATAGCCAGGAGCGTTGGTGCGGAGTCTGCGGATGGAACTGCACTACAGATATTGCCTGTTATGGTGGCGCGATTACGTACCTGCGGGGAAGCCATCGTTGTGAGCGCATTTGCCAGCATAGGGTAATACTGTCGAACGAGGGGAGAGCGCTCTACGGCAGTGACGGTCGCTGTGGCGCCGATGCTCAGCCCCTTTGTCGCGTCGTAGGTGATCGCATCGAGTCCGGGAATGGCTTTCAGGTCAACGACAACGCGAAGCGCGGCCATTTCTCTGGCCTTGATTTGCGGGATAAGATCCGTGCCGCCCGCAAGAGGCTTCGCATCTCCTTTGTAACTGCCGAGCATGGAGAGCGCCTCGTCGAGGGATGCTGGCTGCAGGTAGTCAAATCGCGTTAATCGCCGATAGAAAGTTGTGATGGTATATACCTCATATTAAGGATTTAAAAAGGTAAGTCGCGTACTCTGGCAACGTATACCGGCCGGTACATATAAGCACCCCGGTCAGTGAAAGTCAAGGCTTTTTTGGGTGCTTTTATAACGTGAAAAAAGTTGAATTCAACTATCAGTCGAGAAGGTTGACGAGATGCACGAGGAAAGAGTCCTGAAGGCTCTTGACAGCTTCGGCAGGCCCCGCATAATTGTTTATGAGGATAGAGAACGCATAGACCCCGCCTTCCCGACCTTTTATGTAACCCGAAAGGTTCAGAACGTGGGTCATGCTCCCTGTCTTGGCCTTTACCTTACCCTCTGCCGGCGAGTTCTTCATCCGATCTCTGAGTGTTCCGTCAATACCTGCAACAGGCAGGGATGCGAGAAAGTAAGAAAAATCTTCGTGCCGGTACATATACTCCAGCAGCGTCACAAGAGCCGACGGCATGACCAGGTTCATACGCGAAAGGCCCGATCCATCGTATATGACTACTGAACCAGGTGGAATGGTCATCTTCGTGAGGGTCGCATTCACAACTTCTGCAGCTGCTTTTGCTGAACCATCATTGCGGAAAGTTTTTCCTAGAGTTCTAAAAAGCAACTCTGTGTGCAGGTTCCGGCTTGTCTTGTTGATCTGGGTGATGATCTCTCGAAGAGGTGGAGACGTGTACGAGGCCAGGACCTTCATCGATTCGTACGAGATGGGTTCGGACAGGGACCGTTGGTCGGTGATTGTTCCGACAACCGCCATCCCCTTTGATCTCAACATTTGTGTCAGATGAGCGGCGGCAAAGAGCGCGGGGTTGTGAATAGTCACGAAAAATCGGTCTGCTTCGGTATTGGCCGGTATCCCTCCTGAAACGGTCAGGAGGTTACTTGCAGGTTCCCGTGAGATCTGGAGGCTCAGTTCTTCTTCGGGAAGAGCAGTCACGGCCCGACTCCGAATTGTCGCATAGCCTGACGCATCTTCGACAGAGATCAAAGGTGTGTCTCCGGCAGCGGCACCGGGCCGCACAGAAACGGCAATGCAGTTGTCATTAATCGATAGGGAACTTATCTCCGCAGAGTAACAATGCATGTCATCACCCCAGGCCCAGCCTATGCCCAGATATTCTTCGCCAAAGAGGCTCCCATCCCCCACTATGTTGCCTCTGATCTGCTTAATGCCCAATCTCAGGAGCGCCTCAGCCCAGCCACTGAAGATTTCATCTGCACCTCCAGCATGAAACCGTCCTGAAAGTGTCGGATCGCCGACACCCCTGATGATCAGGTTTCCGTTGAGCAGTCCATCCCGGATTTCGCCATCCGCGTAAAGGTTCGTAGTATAGCGAAATTCGGGACCCAGCAGAACCAGGGCCGCGGCAGTGGTGAAGAGCTTCATGTTAGAGGCGGGGATGAAAAACTTTTCGTCATTTGATCGAAAGAGATAACTCCCATCTGTAAGTGATTTTATGGCGATACCTGTGTGAGCCCCGCGAAGGACGGGGCTCTCTGTAAGGCTCTCGATGCTCCTGTGAAGCGGTGTGGCGCAAGAGGCCAACAGGGCTAGGCAGACAATCAAAGTAAGGATTCGAGTCTTGTGACGCTTAGTCCCCATCTGCATGCCTCAGTCCACATTATACAGCATCTACTGCGCAGCGCGCACTCCACGGCTGTCCGCCTACCTTTCAGTTTCGATGCCGGACGGGCTCATCATTGAACAAATAGACTGAGATGCAACCTATGTTTGGCGGTAACCAATCGAACCAATCAAGCCAATAAGACCAATGGAACCAATAGAACTGGGTTTGAGGCTGAGGGGTTGTATCCCGAGCCTTTTTGACTTGACAAGTACAGCCGCTTATCCCATAATTTCAAAGTTCCGCAAGGCCATCATACGCAGAAGGCTAGAACGGTGCGGTTGTGGCGAAGGATTACATGCCGAAGAAAAGCCAGGACGCGTTCCTCGAATTCCTAAAGAAAAAACGAAAAGAAGTTTCCAGGTTACAGAAGCAGGAAGAGCGGGATTACCGGAGTCCTATTCCTCTTACCTATGCTGAAAGAACGGCGAAAGAGAAGAGTTGGTTTTCCCTGGGTGGAGTTTTGATCGGCGGGATGCTCCTTCTTTTTCTGTTGAATGGTATCACCCTGGTTTTCCTTTTGAAAGAACGAAGCAAGACTGCAGAACTCGCTTCCGTGGTTTCTCAAACGGAAAAGGAACTCACATCGATCAGCGAGGAGGTGCCTCGTCAGACTATAAGGAACACTCAAAGCTCCCTCACTGAAACGCAGAAGAAACTGCGGCTGGCTCTGGGAGATACGAAGATAACCGGGCCGACGGCTGACATGGTGCCTGAGAAAAAGTCGATTACGCCCGCCGTCAAACCTGGGGAAGAAAGGCCTCCCCTGGAATCTTCCTCACCTGCTCCGGAAAAAGTTCCTCCGGCGCCTGCTGTGGAAAAGCCCGGCACAGCCGCTGCCACACCCGGGCCCTCTGTTCCGGTCGCACCTGAAAAACCTGAGAAACGGGTGGCCGATCTTTCCGTGCCGCCTGGGCAGTTGCCTTTTCCTTTTGTTTTCGTCGACTCCGGAGAACAGCTGGTGCTCGTTGAGAAGAACAGTAGGACTCTTTTTCATTTACGTTCCGTGGCAGGAAAGCTGACTCTCGCAAAGGCGTATCCTTGCATAGTGGGGAAGAACATAAAGGATAAGGCGAAAGTAGGCGATATGGCAACGCCGGAAGGTATCTATTTTTTTGTTGAATTTATTCCGGGTAGCAAGCTTCCCAAAAATTATGGGATGGGAGCCTTCGTCCTGAATTACCCGGATTTCTTGGACAAAAAAGAGGGAAAAACCGGAGACGGAGTTTGGCTGCATGGTCATGACCCGAAGAAACGATTGGATGAAGTGGAGTCCACCAAAGGGTGCGTGGTGATGGATAACGACGCTCTGCGTGAACTCTCGACTGCGATTAAGCTGGGCACGACCCCTATCGTTATTGTTGACCGCCTTGCTTACAGGAGTGCTGATAATCAAAAGAAAGCGGCTCAGGATATCATTTCGTTTATCGCGGCCTGGCAAAAAGCTTGGGAAACGGTCGATATGAAAAAATTTTTCCGGTTCTACTCACGTGACTTCAAGACGGCCGACGGGATGGACCTTGACACGTTCGCTAGGCGCAAAGAGCAGGTCAGCAAAGGGAAAAAGTTCATCCAGATACGGCTTGACCGGAAGGCCGTCTTGCTCTCTCAGAAGGACCAGGGCGATATGGCAGTCGTACGCTTTCGTCAGATCTACAGATCGAGCAACTTCAATGGTGTTAGCATAAAATCACTCTATCTTAAGAGAGTCCAGAAGGGTTGGCAAATTGTGGGCGAATCCACGTTGTCCTCTTAAGTATCCTTCAGTCGGCCCGCGTTTCTAGTGGGGCTCGCGTCGCCCCCTCCACCAGCAAAGCCGTCGGAGCCTCCCCCTCTCGCTCGCCGTGCTCGCTAGATAGATTTCCATGGACCACCTGTGTGCAAGTACCCGGCTTGCCCCGTGGAAATCTATTAGCCAGGTGAGTCTGGCATCCCGTTTGCATTGATTCTCAGTCACAGGGTCCGCAGTTTCTCCGAAAAGGTCGTCAATTGGCTTTGAGGAGTTTGGTGCGTCCTTGCAGAGAGAAGAAGCGAACGAGAAGGCGGCATGCGCATACTGATTGTGGATGATGACTTCATAAGCCGCAGACTTCTGCACAAGATCCTTTCAGTGCACGGGGATTGTGATATCGCGATAGACGGAGCTGAAGCTATCAAAGCCTTCGAGTTTGCCTGGAGTGAAGGCAAGCCGTATGACCTGATCTGCATGGACATTGTCATGCCTAACATCGACGGTCAGCAAGCCCTCAGAACGATACGCGAGTTAGAGCGGGAAAGATCGATACACTTTGCGCACGAGGTAAAGGTAATCATGACCACCTCACTCACAGACCCTGAAAGCGTTGCAAACGCCATTTACAAAGGGGGTGCCACTGCGTACCTGGTTAAGCCGGTCAGTAGATCTTCCCTGGTTAATGAGTTGCAGAAGCTTGGGCTCATAGAGAGAATAACGTCTCCCGAGGAATAGGGTATGGCCAAGAAGAAAGGCGGAAGGCCGATCAGTCGAATACGATTGATCCCGGGTTTGCTTCTCGCGATGACGCTGATGACCGCGGCTACGTGTCTGTATGAAGTCCTCGTATCCTTGTGGGGAGGGGCTCCCGTTACTGGTCGTACCAATCATTTCATTGGGATAGCTTTTTTCACGCTTGTTGCCTGGCTCATTGTGTACTACCTCCTGGCGCGCTATGAGGCTCTTTACAAAAAGACCCAGGAAGAAATTGCCGACCGGGAACGTGCCGAAGAGGCACTCCGGCTGGTACCTACGATGCTGGAAAAACAGGTTGCCGAACGAACTGTTCAGCTCGCGAAAACGAATACTGAACTGCAGCGGGAGATATCGGAGCGAACGAGGGCAGAAGCGGAGCTTCTGGCGAGCAAGGCCAAGCTGCAGTTAATTACGGACCAGATGCCCGGCATGGTCTGGACCACCGATAAGGATCTGCGCCTTACCGAGATCGCTGGTGCAGGCTATCCCGGGCTCAGGATCGATACGGCAAGATTTCTTGGAAAAAGGCTTCACAGGATCTTCCGAGACGGGGAACAGGGTAGCGAAAGGCTTGTAACCCATCTGATGGCGGTCGAGGGAAGGTCTGGTCGTTACGAGATAGGACTTCGAGGCCACCAGTTCGACGTAAGAGTTGAGCCTCTCCACGATGGTACAGGACGGGTGATGGGGACTATCGGTATTGCCCTCGATGTTACATCGCGCAAGAGATTGGAAACTGCCGTAGAAAGGGCTAAGGAATATGCTGAAAAGCTCATTGAGACCGCGAATGTGATGATCATGGAGCTTGGTCTGGATGGGACCATCAATATTTTTAACGAAGGTGCGGAGCAGATCACCGGTTATTCCAAGAATGACCTCGCGGGAAAGAATCTATTAACCCAGGTTCTGCCCCCCGGCGAATACAACTACGTGAGGGAGAAGTTTAAGGAATGGCAGGATGGGAAGCTGCTACTCCCCATTTCCTTCGAGAGCGTGATATTTACCAAGTCAGCGACTGAGCGTTTCATTTCCTGGCAGGTCAACGAAATTCGGGATCAGGATAAACCCGTAGGTGCCATATGTTTTGGCATAGACATCACAGAACGGGTGAGGGCTGAGCGGGAAGTCGCGTCAAGAAACCAGGAGTTGTTTGCCCTTCACCGCATTTCAGAAATCATCCTTGGAACGGAGTCGATAGACGAAGCCTACCAGGCCATCGTAGAGGAGATCTGTCTTGCTACCGGGTTCCCGGTTGGATCGATCGAGATCTACGATGAAACTCGGCAGGAGATGATTGTCAAAGGAATGACTGGTGCGTCTCCCGGGCCTGGTGGCAACAGCAGGGGGCTCCTTGGTGAGGGTTTCTCCTCACTTGCACTAAGAACCCGTAAACCTGTCATCGAAACGGCAGCGCTTTCAAAGCCGGAATACGCGCATGGTCTGGTTAAAGAGCTGGGCGTTCAAACATTCGTTTGTCTCCCGATGGTTGTTAAGGATCGCTTCATCGGTGCTCTCGTACTGGCACATCCTTCAACGATAGAGGTGGGCGGGAATCTTCTCTCCTTAGGCCTTAGCCTTTCGAACGAGCTGGCAGTCTTTACGCACCGCATCCAGATCAACGAGGCATTGAAGGAGAGCGAGGAGCGCTACCGCAAGCTTGTGGAACACTCTCCCGATGCAATTATTGTCCAGGCGGATGGGACGATTATCTTTGTCAATGCTGCAGGGATGAAGCTTCTCGGTGCAACCTCTGAAGCGGAGGTTCTCGGTAAACCCCTCCTGGACTTTGTGCACCCGGATTCGGTTTCGCTGGTCAGGGAGCGGGAGGATCTTCTGGAAGGAGGAGCGGACCTGCCATTCGTTGAGGAAAAATATATTCGCCTCGATGGGCGAGTCATTGACATAGAAGCTTCTACGGTCAAATTCTCATTTTATGGAAAATCCGCCGTTTTAACTCTGGCAAGAGAGATTACCGACAGAAAACAAGCGGAGGAGCAGATCAAAGCTTCTCTGAAGGAAAAGGAAGTCTTACTGAAGGAGATCCACCACCGGGTTAAGAACAACCTTCAGATCGTATCGAGCCTGCTTTATCTGCAATCCAGAAAGACTTCTGACGATCAAGTGCTCTCCGTGCTCAGGGAAAGCCAAACCCGCGTAAGGTCCATGGCGCTTATCCACGAGAAACTTTACCAGTGCGATGACCTCGCGAACATCAACCTCGGAGATTACATACGAAGCCTCACGAGTTATCTTCTGAATTCGTATGGTGTCGCATCCAGTATGGTCAGACTGAAGATCAACGTGGAGAGCGCGCCTCTTGGGCTTGACAGGGCCATTCCCTGTGGATTGATCATCAACGAGCTCGTGTCAAATGCTCTCAAATATGCTTTTCCGCAAGGAAGAAAAGGGGAAATTTTTGTGAACCTTCTTCGCGACGGGGACGGAAAATTGATGCTGATGGTGAAAGATGACGGTGTCGGGTTGCCGGAGGATCTGGAAATTGCTGATGCGCCATCCCTCGGTCTACAGCTGGTAAACACGCTGGTAAGACAGCTTGATGGCACTATTGAGGTAGATAGAAAGGGCGGCACGGAATTCAGGATGATCCTTTCATGAGGGGCGGGAGATAACGCATGGCCGGTGAAAAGATACTCATTGTTGAGGATGAGGGCATTGTAGCCCGAGAGACGGAGTACCGGCTGAAGGATTTGGGCTACACCGTTTGTGGAGTCGCAGCCTCTGGGTCGGAGGCGATAAAACAGGCAGAGAAATCGCGTCCGGATGTGGTCCTTATGGACATCATGCTGAAAGGAGAGATGGACGGGGTCGATGCCGCCGAGCAGATTCATTCCACATTAAGTGTCCCGGTGGTTTACGTGACCGCACACGCAGACGAGACCACGGTGCAGCGTGCGAAGCGCACGGAGCCGATGGGATATCTTCTGAAGCCTTTTAACGAACGCGAGCTCCACGCTGCCATAGAGATCGCCATTTACAAGCATACCACCGAAAAGATAGTCAAAGACAGGGAGCAGTTACTGGCCACTACCCTGAAGAGTATAGGCGATGCTGTCATAGTCACGGACCTCGCAGGTGCTGTTACCTTCATGAATCCTGCTGCTGAGCTCCTGACGCGGTGGAAGCTGAAAGAGGCGTCAGGACTACCTGTGACTCAGGTCTTCACAGTGGTGAGCGAGACGACCCATACACTCGCGCAGCATCCTGTCATGCGTGCCCTCTCGGAGAGTATCATTACAACGGCTCGAAACCACGTGCTGACGAGCAAAGGCGGTAGAGAGATTGGCGTGGACGGCACAGCCACACCGATAGTGGACGACGCAGGTGGGGTCCACGGCGCGGTGCTCGTCTTCAGGGAGGTTGCAGGATATCGGAAAGCTGATGAATCGCTCCGCATCACCCAGCACTCCGTTGATCTCCTGTCAGAAGCTGTTGTGCGTTTCGGCTCGGACGGCAGGATTTTTTATGCCAATGATGCTGCCAGTCGAATGCTCGGCTATTCCTGGGACGATCTTACCTGGATGAACATGCAAGATCTCGATCAGAGCCTCAAAGGATCGCGCTGGGATCTCCACATGGAGCGATTGAAGGAAAAGGTCACTCTGACATACGAGACAAGCCTTCAGTCTAAGAAGGATGGTCCTGTGCCCGTAGAGATAAAGGCCCATTATTTTCTGCATGATCACGGCGAGTTTGTTGTGGCGCTGCTTCGCGATATTGCCCAGGAGAAGGCTCTGCTCGACAGCAGGCTGAAAGAAGGCGTTTACGCACGAGGGCTTATTGACAACGCTAATGTGATGATCATCGGGCTTGATCGCGAGGGTGCCATCCGCACCTTCAACAAAGAAGTAGAGGTTGTAACAGGATACGCAAGAAGCGCTCTGCAGGGGAAGAATCTTTTCGAGGTAATACTTCCCATATCAAAAAATGTCTCTATCTGGCGCAGCTTTCTTGACTGGCAGGCAAGCAGGCTCCAGCTCCCCGTGATGTTTGAGACTGCTCTTGTTACGAAATCGGGCACAAGACGTCTCATCTCCTGGTGTATCAACGAGACGAAGGATGAACAAGCTATTACCGGCCTGGTGCTGGTCGGAGTTGATGTCACTGATAGCAAACAGATGGAGCAGCACCTCGCTCTTCGCAACGAAGAACTCCTCTCGCTCAGGCGCGTTTCAGAGATCATGATGAAACCTAGCGTGTCTGTGGAGGATGTTTTTCAGGCGGTGTCAGAGGAAGTAGCCGCCGCAATCAACTATCCCTTCGTGGCAATAGAGCAATACAACGATGAGATGCAGAGAATGATTTTGAAAGGGGTGAAGAGCCTCATACCTGTGCCGCCAAACATGGAGGTTCCTCTCAGTGAGACCCTCTCAGGCGTGGCTGTGCGGACAGGCCACCTCCTTGTGGAAAGGGCAGCTGCGAAGAGGCCGGAATACGCCAACGGATTTCTAAAAAAGCTCGGGATCAGCACGTACATATGCGTCCCGATCACGGTCAACCAGCGAGTTTTCGGAGCTCTGACTCTGGGACACACGGAAGCCGCCGATGTGTCTGATCAACTTCAGCACTACGTGATCGCCGTTGCCAATCATCTTGCCTTGTTTCTCTGTTCTAGAGAGTCTCAAAACGGCAGGACAGGCAGCGAGGAGGCGTTGCGTGAATTTTTTGGAGCGTGGCCTGAGGCGGTTTTTGAGTGCTTGGACGGAACAATCAGAGCAGCGAACCAGGCAGCCATAGCGCTGGTCAAGGCGGCGAGCCGGGAAGCGATTGTTGGCAAGCACTTGCTCGAGCTGATTGACGAAGATTATAGAAGTCTGTTGCAGCCATATCTTCAAGAGGGTGCTCACCAGGTAGCCCCACTTCCGTTTACCGATGTCCGCATGCGTGCACTGGACGGGTCTCCGTTGAATACGGAGCTCGCAATGAGAATGGCAGGCCTGCTGGGGAAGGGCAAGGTAGTGGTAGTGGCTCGTGACATAAGTGAATGTAGGGATCGGGAGAGAAAAGCTCACGCCATGGCGGAAGAGTGGCGAAAGCTTGTAGATGAACAGCCTGATGCTGTCGCGGTCCTGCAGGGGGACACATACGTGTACCTGAATCAGAGGTGCGTCGAGCTGTTTGGCTACGACAACCCTGAAGAATTGCTGGGAAAATCAGTGAAACTGAATCTGCATGCGGAAGATGCTGAGCGCTTGATTGGCGAACAGCAAGCCACAGCACCCGTCAGCAGACTTGAATTTAAGGGGATTCGAAGAGATGGCAGTTCATTAGACGGCGAAGCGTTTATGAGAACGATCCCCTACGAAGGCTCGGGGAGAACATGGATCAGGTTCACGGATATTTCTGCAGGAAAACGGAAAGCCGTCCAACAGAAGGAAACTGATGCTCGATTCCAGCGGGCTTTTGACATGGCGACGGTTCCGTTGCTATTGCTTGACGAGGCTATGAGCATTCTCGATTTGAACAGGGCGTGTGAAAATTTATTAGGCATTCGCAAGGATGAGGTGAAGGATAAAATAAACCTGACGGAATTTCTCGCTGGCGAGGATGCGGAAACTGTCAGGCGCGAGATGAGCCAGGTAGGAAACGGGTTTAATGCAGGCTCTCTTTCCGAGCATCGCCTTATCCGCAAGGACGGCGTAGTAAAGAATGTACAGGTCGGACTCTCGGCCATGCGGAGCAAAGGGGAACGCATAGTGGCCCTCATGGAGAGGGTACAAGCATCGCAGGAAGAAGTGTCGCAGAAAGCGGACGAATGGTACCCTGCCATTTTTGAAAAGATTGGTACGCCAGCATTTATTGCCGGACAGGATTCAATCGTCTATCTGGCGAACGAAGAGTTGGAGAAAGTGTGTGCCCGTTCGAGACAGGAGCTTGAGGGCAAGAAGAGCTGGCACGAATTTATCGTAAAGGAAGACCTGCCTGGTGTTGAGGAGTACTTGAGGCTGTTGCTCATCAATCCCGACCAGGCCGCCCGACGCCACGACGTCAGAGTATTGAGCAGTGATGGCGCAATTAAAGAGATGCGACTGACGGCTACCCCAATCGCGGGGTCAGACAAGATCGTCTTCTGTCTCGTTGACATGAGGGAGCGTAAATGGGCAGAGCAGGCGTGGTTGGAGAGCGAAAAGAAGTATCTTCACGTCGTAGACACGGTTCTGGAAGGTATCTGGGTACTCGATGCAGATGGCAGCACCACGTTTGTCAGCAATCGCATGGCGCAAATACTCAAGTACCACCCTGATGAAATGATAGGAAAACGCTTTTTTCTCTTCATTGATGTGAAGAATGCGGAAAAAGCTGGTCAGCGATGGGAGCGGTGCAAGCAGGGCATAAAGGAAGAGTACGAAGCTGAATTCATCGGCAAGGACGGAAGACCGGTTAACATGAGGATCTCCAGCGCCCCTATGTTTGACGATGCAGGCACGTTCCACGGTTCAATGTTCTGCGTTGCTGATATTTCGGACAGGAGAGCGGCAGAGGAAAAAATCAAGGCTTCGTTACAAGAAAAAGAAGTCTATCTCAGAGAGATCCATCACCGGGTGAAGAATAATCTGCAGGTTGTTTCCAGCCTGCTCTATCTGCAATCAAAAAATGTTAGTGATCCCAAGACACTCGAGATCCTTCTGGAAAGCTTGGAACGTGTGCGTTCTATAGCTCTCATTCATGAGCAACTCTATAAATCAACAGATCTCGCGCACGTAAACTTTGGAGACTACTTGAACAGTCTCACCACGAATCTTTTTCAGACGTACGGTATAGAAGGCGGAGCAGTGAAGCTGAAGCTTGAGATAAATGAGCGAGTCTCGCTCACTCCGGACAAGGCCATACCATGCGGCCTCATCGTCAACGAGCTCGTCTCAAACGCTCTGCGACACGCATTTGTGGGCCGTGGTGATGGCACAATTCATGTAGAACTCCGTCAGAACGACGACGGGACAACATCCCTGATCGTTGGTGACGACGGCATAGGTTTGCCCTCATATATCGATTTTCGTCATACACCGTCACTTGGCCTGCAGTTAGTAAATACCCTTGCGAATCAATTGGGTGCAACAATAGAGCTCACGCTCAAGAAGGGAACCGTTTTTACCCTTACCTTCGCTTAGTGTGATTGCTCCGAGAGGACGGAATGGAACAGAAGAGCATACTTGTTGTCGAAGATGAACAGATCGTAGCGGCCGAGTTGAGGGAAATTCTTGCAGGCTTGGGCTACCGGGCTGTGGCTGCTGCGTCGACAGGTTCAGAGGCCCTTGCGAGGACGGAGGAAACGCACCCTGACCTCATTCTCATGGATGTTAGAATTAAGGGCGACATGGATGGGATAGAGACTGCGAGTAGGATCATGGCCCGCTGGGATATTCCGATTATCTACGTCACGGCTCACGCGGATCAGGAGACCTTGCGCCGGGCAAGAGTGACGGAGCCTCTGGGTTATGTCTTGAAACCTTTCGGTGAAAGGGAATTACAGATTGCAATCGAAATGGCGATCTATAAACATGGCATGGAGAGACAACTGAAGCAGGAAAGACAGAGACTTTCGGCGATGCTTGACAGCATCGGGGACGCTGTAATTGCCACTGACGCGCAGGGGTTTGTGACGCTTATCAATCCGGCAGCAACAGCGCTAACGGGTTTGACTGAGGCCGAAGTTCTGGGACGGGACATAACAACAGTATTTAACATCGTCGACGAGGGTGCCCGGATGAGAGTTGGTGGTGGTGCGACGAAGATCTTGGAGGCTGGGAAAGACATGATAACGGCCCACTATGCCTCCCTGCTAATCACGAAGTGTGGCAAGGTTGTCCCGATCGATGGTACGACAAACCGCATAGTTGATGAAAGCGGGGTCGCACAAGGGGCCATCTTTGCCTTCCGTGACGTCACCGCCCCGAGTAGACAGACGGAAGCGGCCCGCACAATGCATTTCTCTATCAACCAGGCCCCCGACCTTTTATTTCAGATCGCGCCAGATGGCCTTATTCTGGAGGTGAATGAGACGGTATGCAACATGCTCGGCTACACGAGGGATGAAATCTTTAGCAGGAACATCTACGAGATGGAGATATACTCAAGCGAATCTCAGTGGGGGCAGCTCTGGGAGCGGGGAAGGCGAGAGCGTGTCCTTACGTACGAAACCTCCTACTGGACCAGGGATCACGGACCCCTTCCCGTCGACGTCCGGGCTTGCTATGTGCGGTTCATGAGTAAAGAATTTCTCTTCACCATCGCTCGTCCGATCGCCCAGGCAGAAGGCCTGGCCACGGGAAAGCAGCGCACGGGTACTGACTTTCGCAGCGCCTGATGCTGCTTCTCATTTCAAGCTCTAAATTCGAATATCGAAATCCTAAACAAATCAGAATGTTCAAAATTGCCAAACAAGACAATCATCATGCAGGTGGTGTGTTTGGAACACTTGATATTCGGGGATTGGAGATCGTTTAGATATTCGAGATTAGGATTTAGAATTTGAGACACGTGATCGCTCGGTTCATTTTGACTTCGTAATGTATACGCGTTAGATTCTTGCGCATGTCAGCGAAATTTACGCCTGGAGTCTCGCCATCGCCCCGTCAGGAAGGGCCCGCACGGTGGTTTTTCTTCAGCGGCCACAAGCTGCTCGTGAGTGGGGAAAACAGCAAGCCGGATATACCCGTACTTCAGGACGGGCCGCAAGACCTCGGTCTGGAGACAGTACGCCTCCATTTCCTTGGCAGCCTTGATGGGCAGCCGTGTTATGCGGCGGAAGTAGCGGAAGGCATCGATCCTCCCGCGGGGATGCTTTTCAGTGGCCTGCGCAATCTTTTTGATTCCCTGGACGATGCACTCTATCGTCTCGCCGTGGTTGCAGTCCAGGTGGTAGACTGGGACAGGTTGCACCAGTTCTGCGGCCGCTGTGGAGAAAAGACTGTTTATAAAGAAGGTGTGAGGGCCAAGGAATGTCGGCGCTGCGGTTTGATCAGCTTTCCACGCCTTTCTCCTGCTGTGATCGTTGCTGTTGAGCGGGGCAGAAAGCTCCTCCTGGCCAGAGCTAACCGTTTCCCGGCTCATTTTTACAGCGTTCTTGCAGGTTTTGTGGAGCCTGGTGAAACACTGGAAGAGGCGGTGGCGCGGGAGGTAAAGGAAGAAGTGGGTGTGGAGGTGACAAATATCAGATACTTCGGAA
>Ga0335070_10002958_pt1 | contig 19810 bp, 16 predicted proteins | sample Lox_Sample_13_FD_206722 | JGI IMG/M metagenome (GOLD analysis project Ga0335070, IMG submission 206722) | Soil microbial communities from Loxahatchee National Wildlife Refuge, Florida, United States - Lox_Sample_1.3 | ecosystem: Environmental > Terrestrial > Soil > Wetlands | place: USA... | reverse complement strand
CCGGGCGCGTCATTCACCTCAACCGCCGTTTTCTCGAGCTTCTCCGCGAGATTGCGCACGATTTCGTAAGTTGCCTGCGAGGTCGCCAGGCCCCGGATGATCTCCACCAATTTCATCACTGGAACCGGATTGAAGAAGTGCATGCCGATCACGCGATCGGGACGCTTGGTGAGCCCACCGATCTTTGTAATCGAAATTGACGAAGTGTTTGTGGCGAGGATGATCTCCGGCTTCATAATCACGTCGAGATCGCGAAAGATCTCTGACTTGATCTCGAATTTTTCGGTGGCGGCTTCAATGATCAGATGACAATCCCCCAGTTTCGCGCGGTCGAGGGCCGGCTGAATTCGGTCCAGCGTCGCCGTCTTGTCGGCAGCGGTGATCTTATTCTTAGCGACTTCGCGATCGAGATTCTTACCAATTGTTTGCAGTCCGCGATCGACGAATCGCTGCTCGACATCGCACAAAACCACCTTGAAACCGCTGCGCGCGAAGACGTGAGCGATGCCGTTGCCCATCGTTCCCGCGCCAATGACGCCGACCTTTTCGATTGTCATGATTGCCTCGCCATGGAACTGAAGTTGGAACGGTGATCAGCATTAGATCCGTGGAAATCAGAGAGTGACAAGCTTGCTGACCTTGGTTGCGAACTCGAAGGAATTCATAGATCCCTCGCTTCGCTCAGGATGACACCGGCCCGGCAGAACTACTTTTCCGACGCTACCTTCAATCGCGCCTCGGCACGTTCCAGGGCCTCTTCCGCCCGGTCGTAGTCGACGTCGGGATTGCCGCTTTTCAACCGCTCCTCGGCGCGCGCCTTTGCTTTTTCGGCACGGGCCACATCGATGTCCTGCGGACGCTCGGCGGTCTCCGCGAGGATCGTGACCTTGTCGGGAAGAACTTCGGCAAAGCCCCAGGCGACAGATAACGTATAGGTCGTTCCGCTGGAGCGATAAGTCAGCGCCCCGGCCTTCAACTCTGTAATCAGGGGAGCATGGCCAGGGAGCACGCCCAGATAGCCGTTCTGGCCCGGAATCTGCGCCTCCTCGGCGGCAACATCCTTTACTACCTGCTTAGCAGGGGTAACAATCTCGAGTTGAAAAGTTTCAGCCATTTCTCGCTTCCGCAACTGCAGCGCGTCGGGCCCGCTAGTTCTCGTCGCTCGCAAACAGATTGAGCTTGTCCAACTCTTGCTTATGATCCCGCACAAACTTAATGTTCACCGGATTAATGAACGCCGGGGGCGGCTTTTTGGAATCCTCCGCGGCCATGCCCAGCGCTGCCGTAAACGCCGTCATCGGAATGAAGACGAAGTCGCGCGCGGTCATTCCGTTGCTTTTCAGGAACGCAGCGATGCGCGGAGACTTGTCCATCATTTCGGCCTTTTGAACATTGTAGCCATTCATGTCTCCGACCTTCTTCATTTCGGCGGCCAGAGCGGGATCTTTCTTTGCCGCGGCTTCGCCCATCTTTGCAACGTCCGCATATTTTCGGACATTGTCCATGGTCAGAATGTAGTTACGAATAATCGGCTCGTCGGGATTGGGTTCGCTCTTGGCCGGCCTTGTCTGGGCACATGTAAAACCCGCCAGCACTGCGATCACCGCCGCAGCGCTCACCGTCATCTTTGCCTTTGACTCAACGTCCAATAGCGAGTCTCCGATTTCTTCCTGATCACTTTACGCTGCTACGGCTTTCATTTTTTCAGCCGTCTCGAGCACTTCCTCGATCGTGCCCTTCATGTAGAAGGCCTGCTCGGGAATATCGTCGTACTTCCCCTCCACGATCCCGCGGAAGCCTTTTACCGTGTCGGCGATCTTCACATAACGTCCTGGTGTTCCGGTGAACTGCTCGGCGACGTGGAACGGCTGCGACAAGAACTTCTGGATCTTGCGGGCACGAGCGACAGTAACTTTCTGGTCTTCGCTGAGTTCGTCGATGCCAAGGATGGCGATGATGTCCTGCAGGTCTTTGTAAGTTTGCAGCGTCTTTTTGACCATCTGTGCCACATCGTAATGTTCCTCACCGACGATGCGCGGGTCGAGAATGCGGGAGGTCGACGCCAGCGGGTCGACTGCGGGATAAATACCGATTTCCGTCAACGCGCGGGAAAGCACTGTCGTCGCGTCAAGGTGCGCAAACGTCGTCGCCGGGGCCGGATCGGTAAGGTCGTCGGCGGGCACATAAATGGCCTGCACTGAAGTTACCGAACCTTTCTTCGTGGAAGTAATACGCTCTTGTAACTCGCCCATCTCAGTGGCTAGGTTAGGCTGATAACCGACCGCGCTCGGCATACGGCCGAGAAGCGCCGATACCTCAGATCCGGCCTGCGTGAAGCGGAAGATGTTATCGATGAAGAGCAGGGTGTCCGCGCCCTGTTCGTCGCGGAAGTACTCGGCGACAGTAAGTCCGGTCAGCGCGACGCGGAGACGCGCGCCGGGAGGCTCGGTCATCTGGCCATAGATCAGCGCGGCCTTCGATTCTTCGGGCTTGCCGGGCTTGATCACGCCCGACTCCGACATTTCCAGCCAGAGATCGTTCCCTTCGCGTGTGCGCTCGCCGACGCCGGCAAACACCGAGAAACCGCCGTGCTGCTTGGCGACGTTGTTGATGAGTTCCATGATGACGACGGTCTTGCCGACGCCGGCGCCACCGAAGAGACCGATTTTTCCGCCCTTCAAAAATGGTTGGATGAGATCAACCACTTTGACGCCGGTCTCGAACATCTCGGCCGTGGTCGATTGCTCGTCAAACGCAGGAGCGAGCCGGTGGATGGGCATGCGCTTCTCGAACGCGATGGGGCCAAGTTGATCGACGGGTTCGCCGATCACATTCATGACGCGGCCGAGCGTGCCCCGTCCGACGGGCACCGAAATCGGTCCGCCCAGATCGAGCGCGTTCATGCCGCGCACCATGCCGTCAGTCGGCTCCATGGCGACGCAGCGCACGCGTCCTTCTCCGATATGCTGCTGCACTTCCAGGATGACATTGATCGGCGTCGGGACAGTAAAACCGTCGCTCGTAACTCGCAACGCCTGATAGATAGGAGGCATGGCAGCCTCGACAAACTGCACATCGACGGCGGGGCCGGCGATTTGGATAACATGTCCGATATTTTGTGGCATAAATTTCTCTTCCGTAGAGATAGGGCTTGCCCCATCTTTCTCGATCTCTAACTCTGCCTTAGCGCACGCAAAGACGCGGCAAGCCGTGTCTCTACCCTTGTGCTGCCGCAGCACCGCTCACGATCTCGATAATCTCTTTCGTGATCTTCGCCTGGCGCGCGCGGTTCATGGCCAGCGTCAGCGAATCGATCATGTCCGATGCGTTATTGGTCGCCGAATCCATCGCGGTCATGCGAGCGGCATGTTCGGCTGCAACCGACTCCAGCAGTGCATGGAAAATCTGAATGCTGACGTACTTCGGCAGCAACTCGTGGAACAGCTTTGCCGGCGGCTGCTCGTAAATATAGTCAACGTCTGCGGTGGCAAATTTCGCCGCGGCTTCATCCACCGCGTGCGTATCCACCGGACGAACGCTTACGCCCGTGCCTTTCGCGGCTTCGAGGGTGCGCTTGCGCTCTTCTTCAGTCGCCTCTTCGGCCATGTGAATATCGACCTCGCCGATCTCCTTGATCGGGAGCACGTGCTCGACGACGAGGCGCTGCGCGATAACCGACTTGAACTCGTTATACAGAATGTAGACCCCGTCGATCAGTTCGTCGGAAAAGCGCTGCACCACATCTTTCCCGAGCGCGCCGACGAATTCGTAATCAACCTTACCGAGGATGCCGACATACTCGCCGGTAATTTGTACGCGGCCCGCGCGCGGCCTCTCGCTCTGGATCGGAGCTTCCCCCGCTTGAACATCTTCGGCGGTTCGCTTCGTCGGCGCGGAAGGAAAGCGGCGGCGCATGAAGTCGCGGCCCTTGCGCCCGATGCACTCGACGTCGATGTTCTGCTCGGACTTCGAGGCGATGAACTTGCTGACTACTTTCAGAATGTTCGTATTGAACGCGCCTGCCAGGCCCTTATCCCCGGTGACAACGATGAGCAGGACATTCTTCTCCGGACGCTCGGCCAGCAGCGGATGAAGCGGTTCACCCGTAACCGGGTCGTAGATGTTGGCGCGTTTGATGAGCGACTTCAAGACGTTCGTCAGCATCTGCGAGTAAGGACGCGCGGCCAGCGCGCCTTCCTGTGCGCGGCGCAACTTCGCGGCCGAGACCGTCTTCATCGCCTTGGTGATCTGCCGCGTGTTGATTACGCTGCGGATACGGCGCCGTATATCGAGAATGTTTGGCATGAAACAGTTCTCAGTTCTCAGTTCTCAGTTCTCAGTTTCAGCCAGATTCTCATCGACTTAAGAATCCACTGAGAACTGAGAACCGGGAACTGAGAACTTACTTCTTACTTCGCTACCGCTTGCTTCGACTCCACAAACTGCTGCTTCGCTTCCTTGATCACTCTCGACATGTCGGCTTTCAGGCTGTCGTCGAGGATCTTCTTTTCCATGATCGTATTCAGCAGGCCGGGGTTCGTCGTGTCGACGTACTTGTAAAGAGCCTGCTCGAACTCGCGCACCTGCTCGACCGGCATATCGTCGAGCACACCGCTGGTTCCGGCAAAGATGATCAGAATTTGTTTCGAAAATGGCAGAGGCGAGAACTGCGCCTGCTTCAACAACTCGACCAGGCGTTGTCCGCGGCTGAGCTGCTGCTGCGTGGCCTTGTCAAGATCGCTGCCGAATTGCGCGAATGCCGCGAGTTCGCGGTACTGGGCAAGTTCAAGTTTCAGCGTCCCGGCGACCTGCCGCATGGCCTTGATCTGCGCGCTGCCGCCGACGCGGCTGACTGAGAGACCGACGTTCACTGCGGGACGCACTCCCTGGTTGAACAGATCCGTTTCAAGATAGATCTGTCCGTCGGTGATCGAAATGACGTTGGTTGGAATGTACGCCGAAACGTCGCCCGCCTGCGTTTCGATCACAGGCAACGCAGTTAGTGAACCACCGCCATTCTTGTCACTTAATTTGGCAGCGCGTTCCAACAGGCGAGAGTGGAGATAAAAAACATCCCCGGGATAGGCTTCGCGGCCCGGCGGACGGCGCAGCAGCAGCGAAATCTCGCGATACGAGGCGGCGTGCTTCGAAAGATCGTCGTAGATGCAAAGTGCATGACGCTTGGTGTCCCGGAAATACTCGCCCATCGCGCAGGCTGAATAAGGCGAAATGTACTGCATGGGCGCGGGCTCGGAGGCTGACGCAGCAACGACAATCGTGTACTCCATCGCGCCGGCGTCTTCGAGAATCTTTACCACCTGCGCGATCGACGAGCGTTTTTGCCCGATCGCGTTGTAAATACAAATCAGGTTGTTGCCCTTGCTGTTGATGATGGTGTCGAGAGCTACGGCGGTCTTGCCAGTCTGGCGGTCTCCGATGATCAGTTCGCGCTGGCCGCGGCCGATTGGAATCATCGAGTCGATGGCCTTGAGCCCCGTCGCCATCGGTTCACGCACGGGTTGGCGGTCAATCACGCCGGGGGCGATGCGCTCGAGCGGGATGAACTTGTCAGTCTGAATCGGACCCTTATCGTCGATGGGCTGGCCGAGCGAGTTGACGACTCGTCCGATCAGCGCGTCGCCGACGGGCACACTCATGATGCGGCCAGTGCGCTTGACCTCGTCGCCTTCTTTGATTTCGGTGTACTCGCCGAGGAGCACCACGCCGACCTGGTCTTCTTCCAGGTTCATAGCGATGCCGGCCACGCCGTGCGGAAAGCTCAGGAGCTCGCCGGCCATGACCTTGTCGAGGCCATAGACGCGCGCGATACCGTCGCCGAGCGTGATGACCGTGCCCACTTCGTCGACCGCGATCTTGGTCTCGTAATTCTGGATCTGCTCGCGGATTAATTGCGTAATTTCGTCTGCTCTGATCTGTGCCATAAAAGAAGCTCTCAGCCGTCGGTTCTCAGCTGTCAGCTAAACCTCACCAAAGCCGTCCTGACTTTCTGACGGCTGATAGCTGACGGCTATCCTTCCACCAATTCCTCTCGAATCCTCTCCAGTTGCCCATTCACCGATCCGTCGTAAATGGTGCTGCCGACCTGCACGACGGCGCCGCCGAGCAACGATGCATCCTGTTGATAGCGGGCACGCACTCGCTTGCCAGTCAGCTTAATGATCTCGGCCTCCAGCAACTGCTTCTCAGGATCAGTCAATGCGCGTGCGCTGGTAATCTGCGCGTCGGCAAAGCCCAGGCGCTCATTCAACTCCTGTTCCACTTGCTTCACGATGTCGGTGAAAAGCGCGAGACGTCGATGATCGGTAATCACGGCGACAAAGTTCCGCACCGGGCGCGATCCGCCAATCTTCTGAATCACCGCATCGATTACGGCGTTTTTCTGTGCCGACGGGATCGACGGGTTATCGAGCACGCGCCGCAGGTCGATGCTTTCGGCGAGCAATGACTCAATCGTTTGCAGCTCGCCCATCATGCGCGTGGGATCAGCCTTGCTGCCCACCACCACATCCGCGAAGGCGCGCGCGTAGGTCCCGACGACGGAGGCCATCAGTGGCCATCCTTTCCGCCGCCGTTGCCTTGAGGCTTCCCGGGCTCAGCCAAACGTGCCGCGAAGTTGCGCACGAGAACCTGGTCGGTATTCGCATCGACATTGATCTGCTTGCGCGCCAATGCAAGCGCGAGATCGGCGGTGTGTGCCGAGAGGTCGCGCCGCACCTGCTTGGCGGCTGCGGCTATTTCCTGCTCCGCGGACTGAATGATCTTCTTCAGGTCGTCTTCTGCAGCTCGCTTGATCCGCGCTTCCTCGCCTTCGGCATCTTTTTCGGCAGAAGCTTGCATTCTCGCAATCTCTGAATCCATCTGCGTCAGTCGGTTTTCAATATCGGCCAGCCGCTGGCTCGCGTTCTGACTGGCGGCGCGAGCTTCGTCAAGCGCCTTGCGAATCGAGTCGTTGCGCGTGCGCATGATGCCGGGCACGCTCTTGCCGAGCGCCCAAGCCAGTAGAGCCACGATAATGGCGAAATTCAGGATGAGCGCGAGCAGGTGGGCGCCGTGCACACTCATGCCCGTCAGCCTCGCGATTCTCTGCACCATCGCGGAGTGCTTGAGGTCGGAGTGCTCTTCCTCTTCTTCGCCCTCGGCCACCCGTGTCTCTTTGGCTAGTTCTCCGCCGATGCTTGTTGGTTGGTGCTCTTTGGGCGCGGCTTCTGTCTGAGACGGCTGGTCGCCGGTCGGTGTTTCCGCGGTCTGATCCTTCGTGGCTTCTTTTTTCGAGCCCTGCTCCATCTTCGTTGCAGCAGGCTGATCCTGTGCCGAAGCGCAAGGCGTCCCCGGGAGGAAGAAGCAAAACGCCATCGCCACGATAGCGAAGGTCCGAACGGCCGCCACTCCGCTGCGCAGTTTTGCTGATGTCGTCTTGGTCCCGGTCATCTTTTCCCTGGTGGAGGCCACGTTCGTCATTGTTCCTTTATTCCCCCACCGGACTGGGAGCCGCAACCGGACGCAGCACCGTCCGCACAATTTCGCTCGCCAGCCGGCTCGCCTCGGACTGCAGTTTCGTCATGGCCTCTTGCTTATCCTGGTCGAGTGCGGCGCGTGCTTGCTTCACCTGATCCTGCGCCCGCGTGCGAGCCTCATTCACGGCCTCGCTGCGTTTCTGCGCAGCCTGCTGTTGGCGGGTTTCAAGATTCTTGAAAACCTTCTGCCGAGCCTCGCGCAAGCGCTGCTCGTAGTCGGCGGTGCGCGCCTCAGCAGCCGCTATGTCTGCCCGCGCTTTTTCCATCGCCCCTTGCGTCCGCTTCTGGCGCTCGGCCAGCACTGCGGTCAGCGGACGATGCACGAGAAAAAGATAAACAAGATAGAGAATCCAGAGCAAAATCACGGTCGGCACGCTTCCGAGCAGTAATTCGCCTAGTTGTCGGAGTGTCTGCTCCATGCTCTAACGCTCGATTCTCTTCTGCTGAATCCGGCTGATCTGATTCGGAGAATAGCGGCTTGTAAAACCAATAAAACTAACACTCTGGCAAGGATAGTGTCAATGTTTTCAGACTCAGTTTTCGGCCCACTTCGGCGCGCACACCGGAGAATGAAAGACCTAGGATTTCCGAACTTCTGCTTGACAATCCCCCGGGGAGGTCTACCATAGAAATATCACCTCCGATCCCTTTCCGGATCGAATGGGCCGATAGCCAAGGAAACGTCACCGCTTCTTGGCTGGCGGCCCATTTTAATTTTTCTCTCTACAGGAATTTACCCAGCCCCTGCTACAGGAATAAGTGACCACAAGTTGACAGTTCCATGACAAGTCACTTACCCGGCCGCGGGTAACGTCATGCCATACCAGCCCCGATGAGTGTGGGCAAAATGGGGACTCCAGGAGGCACGCGAATGTTTCGCTCGCAAAATCTGTTTCACCCCGCTGCGCTACTAGCGCTCTGTATTTCTTTCCTGGCCGGCAACGCTCTGGCCCAGCACTACACCGAAACCGATTTGACCGCTAATCGCTCCGGCATTTCGAATGCTCCTAACATCGACCCCAATCTCGTGAATCCATGGGGACTCTCACGCTCTTCTGGTTCGCCTTGGTGGGCATCCGATAACGGCACGGGCCTCTCCACTCTCTACGATCTCGCCGGCGTGCCGCAGTCTCTGGTTGTCACTATCCCGCCGCCCAAGGGACAGAACGGTACGGCCGCTCCCACAGGCACCGTCTACAACTACACCACTTCGTTTGAAGCCGCACCTGGCCAACCGTCGGTCTTTTTGTTCGCGACCGAAGACGGAACCATTTCCGGCTGGAATCCGAACGTGAATCAAACCAATGCCGTATTACTCGTCGACCACAACGCGCAAGGCGCGATCTACAAAGGAATCGCACTTGCATCATCGGCTGCCGGACCGCGAATCTTCGTGTCAAACTTCGCTTCGGGAGAGGTCGAAGTCTATGACGGGAAATTCCACCAGATCAAAACCGGCTCCGGAGATTTCACCGACTCTCGGCTGCCCAAGAACTACGTGCCCTTCGGTATTCAGAATGTCGGCAACAATATTGTGGTCGCCTTCGCGCAGCGCAATCCCGGATCGGAAGATGAGAATGATGGACCTGGGCTCGGCTACGTCGACGTGTTCGACACGAAGGGAAATCTCCTTCTTCGCTTGCAGCACGGACAATTCCTGAATGCTCCCTGGGGCATCGCTGAGTCGCCCGCGGATTTCGGCGCATTTAGCCATCGGCTGCTGATCGGCAACTTCGGCGATGGCAAGATCAACGTCTTTAACGAATTCAGTGGCAAGTATGAAGGCCAATTGCTGAATGCGGACGGAAGCGCGATCAGCATTAACGGTTTGTGGGCGATTAGCTTCGGCGGGGGCAATACGAAATCCGGAAACGCCAATACGCTCTACTTCACGGCCGGGCTCAATGGTGAAGCGGATGGTCTGTTCGGCAACATCGTCCCCGTCAGCACAGAACAGCGCGGCAATACTGAGTAAACCTCTCCAACCAAACCTTCGATAGCCTGGCTGTTGCTTCTCCCAGCCAGGCTCTTTCTCTGGATAATTCTCCGTTTTCCACTCGCAGTGCTCGCCCTTCGCTGGCTCTTCCTGCGTCTGTCTCGCGACGTCTTTGTTGAGGTACTAGCGTGCGCACACGAGCGTGCGGGGATCACCGGGGAAAACGTTACGACGCTTTGACAACATGATGACAACTGCGCGCGGGCACGCAGCGAGAATCAAGATGTTCCGGAAAGCTCTTTGGAAGGGGACGCTGGAACACTCTCACAAACCCTGGAAGCGGTCTGGCGCGAACAACATCCCATCTCGCCAGACCTTTTTTTCTGCACGTAACCTGACGCGGGCGGGAACTCCCGCTTTGATCGAGTCTCAGCTATCGCACTGCCGGCTGAAACAACCCCGCAATCTTCTCCAGCAGAAAACCCATACTCATCCCGGAATCGACGGCCGCGTCGACTTCGTGGTGGCGCGTGCCGGCATGGCACACGAGGACCTTCGTGTTCTTGTGCGTCTTCTTCACCATGTACGGAAGATGATGGCGATCGTCCTTGCTCAGAGTCGCGCCGAGGATGACGAGATCAAAAGAATTGCGCTGCAACTCTTCTTGCACACCGGTGCGATCCAGCACAGCGGTCACTTGGTGGCCGGCCTTTTTGAATTCAGCGGTATGGGCCGCCAGCACTTTCTCGTCGGACTCGCCATAAAGAACTTTCAGTGTGGGTTTCGAAGCAGTCGCAGGTTTCGAAGCGGTTGCGGGCACAAGCCCTCCTTGGAACTCCAGTTCGGAGCTTAGCAACCGGGAAGCGACTTTCAGAGATCACGGAAGAACACGACCGGGCGCGTGGGGCCGGCCAAGATTCGCACCCAAGATAGCCCCACGCCCCCAATTTCCCTTGACACAAACTTGCGAATGAGCCAATATTCATTCGTTTTAATAAAACATTTTAATATAGAATCCCAGGTAAGAGTCATGATCGGCGCAGTCGATATTGGCGGCACCAAAATTGCCGTCGGAGTGGTAAACGATAACGGCCGTGTGTTGGCGAGGGATGAATGCCCGTCGGACGTCGCACGAGGCTTTGCGCATGCCATGCAGCGCGCTGCCGTACTTTTGCGCGATTGCGAGAAGCGCGCCGGCGGGAAGATCGAGGGCATCGGGATTGGCTCCGCCGGTCCCGTCGACCCCGACACCGGACGCCTTGGGAACGTCAACAACCTGCCGGGATGGGAGGATGGCAATCCGGTCGAGTTCCTCTCGCGCGAGTTCGGCGTGCCAGCCGCCCTGGAAAACGACGCGGACGCGGCTGCCCTGGGCGAGTTGCGCTGGGGCGCGGGCCGATCGAGAACTCGTTTCCTCTATGTCACGGTAGGCACCGGCATCGGGGTCAGTGTCATTCTCGATGGCAGCCTGTATCGCGGCGTTGCAGGGTGTCATCCCGAGATCGGTCATCATATCCTCGATCCCGCCGGGCCGCATTGCACCTGTGGTGCCCGCGGGTGCTGGGAGACCTTAGCAGCGGGTCCGGCAATGGCAGCATGGTTCGCGGAAAATGCCAACACAAATGGCCGCAAACTCACCGCAAAGGATGTCTGTGAACTTGCCCAATCGGGCGATGCCTGCGCGCGGCGGGCACTCGAGCGCGAAGGCTATTATCTAGGATTGGGGCTCGCCAATCTGATTACATCGTTCGCACCCGAGGCGATCGTGCTCGGCGGTAGCGTGATGAAGAGCGCTTCCCTGTTTCTCGATCACGCGCGCGACGTGATCCGCCAAAATTGCCGACTGGTGCCGCTGGACCGCGTGGAGATTGCGCTCGCCTCGCTCGGCGCCGACGTTGCGCTGATTGGCGCGGCCGAAGTTTGGAATCATCGCTTCGAGCGGACAGCGCAGGATCGGTGAAACGTTTGCAGGAAACGCAGCCTGCGCGTTCCTCATGGTTCGCGCGGGGAGATCGGGGCAGGAATTGGCAGCAAGTACGCAAAGCATGATCGAAGGACAATATTTTCGCGACATTTTGGATCAGCCGCGAGCGATCGCGGAGACGCTGGCGCATCTCGAGATTGGAGACCAGGCAGACTCGCTCCGCCAAGGGCTGCGTGGAGGCCGCTTTCAGCGCATTGTGCTGACCGGCATGGGCGCGTCGTTTCACGCGCTGCAACCGCTCTTTTTACGGCTCAATGGGCAGGGATTTACGGCGGCGCGTGTGGAAACCTCGGAACTGATTCACTCTATAGAGGGCTGGCTCGCGCCCGAGACTTTGCTGGTGGTGGTTTCGCAATCGGGAGAGAGTGGGGAGATTGTCCGGCTGCTTGAGGCCAATCGGAAGCGTGCGCCGATCGTCGGTATAACCAATGCTTCGGATAGCCATCTGGCCAGGAGCGCCGATGTGCCTATCCTTACGACGGCTGGGCCCGAGTCCTCCGTCTCCTGCAAGACCTACGTGACGGCACTGATGGCGCTGCATGTACTGGGCGGATTTCTCTGCGGCGCGGATGGCTCGCGCAACGAACTCGCTCCTCTCGCATCCGCCGTGTCTTCCTACCTCGAGCATTGGCAACATCATGTTTCCGGGATCGCCGAGACGCTCGAAGGCGTTCGCAACATTTTCTTGCTGGGCCGTGGCGACTCCCTCGCCACCACCGGCGACGGCGCGCTTATTCTGAAGGAGTCGGTTCGCTTCCATGCGGAAGGCATGAGCGGCGGGGCATTTCGCCATGGGCCGCTCGAGATGGTCGATGATTCGACCCTCGCGCTCGTCTTCGCGGGGGCGGTCTCGACGCGCACGCTGCAGAGCCGGCTCGCCGAAGATATTCGTCGTGCTGGCGGCCGCGTTGCCTGGATTGCGGACGACACGAAGCACGGCGCATGGTGTCTGCCGCGCGTGGCGCCTGCTCTGCTGCCCATGCTTGAGATACTTCCGGTGCAGATGACGACGCTTGCATTGGCCGAGCGGGCGGGCATCGAAGCAGGACGCTTCAAACGAATTTCTAAAGTTACAACCAGCGAGTAAACCCGGGGGCAAACCGTGTCTACGATCCAGAAGCTCGCCAATTCCGCCAAGGCATTCTCCTCTTTGCACTTTCGAACATTTTCCATCCAACTCGGACTTGCGGCTACCGTGCTGCTCATTCTGGCTGCGGTGTGCTTCGCGAGTCCTGCAACCCCTAGCGAGAACTCGGGCAAGATCCTCCTTCACGACAACTGGCAGATTCAGTCCTCGTGCACGGTGAAGGCGGGCGGGGCGGAAATCTCAACCGCCAAATTCTCTACCGACGGGTGGCATCCAACCAGCGTGCCCAGTACTGTCGTTGCGGCTCTCGTCGCCGACCACACGTATCCCGATCCTTATTTCGGGATGAATCTCAAGTCGCTCCCGGGCATGAACTACAACGGCAAGGATTTCTTCGCCAACCAGGACATGTCGCCCGATAGTCCGTTCCGCTGCTCGTGGTGGTTCCGCACGGAGTTTGTCTCCCCAGCGGACGCCGCCGCGCGCACCACTTGGCTCAATTTCGACGGGATTAATTACCGCGCCAACCTCTGGCTGAATGGGCAGCAGATCGCCAGTTCGAAAGATGTTGTCGGCATGATGAGGCGGTTTCGCTTTGATGTCAGTAAGAACTTGGTTGCAGGAGGCCGCAACGCGCTAGCCGTCGAAGTTTTCGCGCCTGAAAAGGACGCGCTGGCGATGACGTGGGTCGACTGGAACCCGACTCCTCCCGACAAGGATATGGGGCTTTGGAAGGATGTCTTCCTCACCAGTACTGGCGCTATCTCGCTCCAGCATCCGTTCGTCGCGTCAAAGCTCGATGCCGCGTACAAATCCGCAGCGCTCACCATTACGACCGATCTTAGCAACTCCAGCACGCGGGCAGAGGCCGCGGTTGTGCAGGCCGAAATCGATAGCGTGCGCATAAGTCAGAAAGTTGAACTTGCCGCTGGCGAATCGAAGACGGTTACTCTGTCGCCGGAGCAATTCCCTCAACTCAAGCTGGCGCATCCGCGGCTCTGGTGGCCTTATCAAATGGGTTCTCCGGAACTTTATAAGGCGAACCTATCCGTCGAAGCCGAGGGCAAAATATCCGATTCCGCCGTCGTCACCTTCGGCGTGCGCGAGGTGACCTCTCAGCTCACAGGGAAGGGCTTCCGGCTGTTCAAGATCAACGGCCGCAAGGTTCTCATTCGCGGCGGTGCATGGGCGCCCGACATGCTTCTGCGCTGGTCGCCGGAGCGCGCGCAAACCGCCATCGACTACGTGCGCGGCATGAACCTCAATACCATTCGTCTGGAAGGGCGCATGGAGCGCGACGAGTTCTTCGACATGGCGGACCGGGCTGGCGTCTTCATCATGCCGGGCTGGACCTGCTGCGATTTCTGGGAGCAATGGAAGTCTTGGACGCCCGACACTGCCAAAGTCGCGGCGGCGTCTATGGCCGATCAGGCTCGACGCCTGCGCAATCATCCCAGCGTTTTGGTGTGGCTCTATGGCAGCGACAATCCGCCGCCTGCCGAGTACGAAACAATGTACCTGCAAGTCCTCAAGGACGCCGCGTGGCCGAATCCGACTGTCTCCTCCGCCGCCGACACAACCACCGGTGTAACCGGGGTCTCGGGCGTGAAGATGACCGGTCCTTACGAGTACGTTCCTCCGAGCTACTGGCTTGTCGATCGCGACGCCGGCGGCGCTTATGGATACAACACCGAAACCAGCCCTGGACCTGAGATCCCGACGCTCCAGAGCCTGAAGAAGTTCATCCCCGCTGACCATCTATGGCCGGTCGACGACTACTGGAATTATCACGCGGGCCTTGACCGCTTCACCACGATCGACAGGTTCACCAACGGGATGACAGAGCGCTATGGTAAAGCCGCAAGCCTCGACGACTACCTGCGCAAGTCACAGGCTATGCAGTATGAAGATGAGCGCGCCATGTTCGAGGCTTACGCTCGTAATAAATACGATTCCACAGGCGTGATTCAGTGGATGCTGAACAACTCCTGGCCCTCGATCATCTGGAATCTTTACGACTACTATCTCGTTCCCTCGGGCGCATACTTTGGGTCGAGAAAGGCCTGCGAGCCACTGCACGTGCAGTACTCCTACGACGACAACTCCGTTTCGGTGATCAATCAGCACGACCGCGCATTCTCCGGCATGCGCGTGCAGGCGACGATCTACGACATCGACGTGAAGGAGAGATCGCGGCAAACCGCCACGCTCGATATCCCAGCCGATAGCAGCACCCGAGCCATTGCGCTGAAACCGGTTGATGGCATCTCGACCACTTACTTCCTGAAGCTTGAGTTGCGCGACTCATCCAGCAAGCTTGTCAGCGAGAACTTCTACTGGCTTTCGACCAAACCCGACGTCATTGACTGGGCCCACAAGCTCGATACCGTCTACACGCCGCAAAGCGCATACGCCGATCTCACCGCGCTCAATTCCCTGCCTCCAGTCAAGCTTGCGATTCGCGGCTCGATAAAGCAGGAAGGCAAGGAAAGGGTCGTTCATGCCTGGATCGAGAATCCGAGTTCGAGCCTGGCGTTCATGGTGCATGCGCGGGTTGCGAACTCGAAAGATGACGATGTCGTACCAATTTTCTGGGACGACAACTATGTCTCGTTGCTGCCCGGCGAAATACGCGAACTGAGTGCGCGTTTCGAGTCCTCCGTTGCTGGCTCCGATCTCGCGCTCGCCGTTGATGGCTGGAACATCGCGGCCACGAGCCAACCGCTCGCTGGCGCGGAGAAACACTGATGCGCCGCCGAATCGCCCTTTTCGCAATCGTTCTCTGTTCATCGGTCGGCTGGGCGCAGACGAAACTCTCTCCCCGATGGGAGGAATTGACGGCTGACGACTTTCGCAAAGCCGTGCAGCAGTCCGAAGGCGTTTGCCTGCTGCCCTTCGGAATCGTCGAGAAACATGGCCCGCATCTGCCGCTCGGCACTGACCTGCTTAATGTCCGCCATGCCGTGCTGGAAGCGGTCAAAACTGACTTCGCCGTCGTCTTCCCCGAATACTATTTCGGCCAGATCTTCGAAGCTCGCCACGAACCTGGGACCATCGCCTACAGCGCGTCCCTGCAACTCCAACTTCTGCAGGAAACAACCGACGAGATGGCGCGCAATGGCTGCAAGAAAGTCTTGATCGTCAACGGGCACGGCGGTAATGAGCATCTGCTGCCCTACTTCGCGCAGACACAACTCGACAGGCAACGCGACTATGTTGTCTACATCCTTCCGTTGCTCGACGCTCCCGAAGGCGGTCCGGCGAAGAAGACATCTAATGACATGCACGCCGGAGAGAAAGAAACTTCCGAGATGCTGATCACGCGTCCCGACCTTGTTCACCAGGATCGGGCCACGCAAGAGTCGGGCGGCGACCAGAAGCGCCTCGACCTGCCCGACCCGCTCTACACCGCTATTTGGTGGTATGCGCGCTTCCCGTTTCACTATTCGGGCGAGGGCGCTGCCGGAAATCGCGAGTTAGGCGAGTATGATATGAACGCCTGGACGGCGGGCATTCAGAAAGCCATCCGCGCGGTCAAGGCCGACAAGGACAGCCTGCGGTTGCAGAACGAGTTCTTCGAGAAGACGACGCACCCGCTGGATACTCCGCACTAACAACTATGGTCACGATCCGCGACGTGGCAAGGGAGAGCGGCTTTTCCGCAACCACGGTCTCCATTGTCCTGAACAACGCTCCGCTCGCGCGCTATATTCCTTCGGCGACCAAGAAGCGCATCGAGGGCGCGGCCAAGAAGCTTGGCTATCGGCCGAACGTCTTTGCCCGCTCGCTGCGCAGCCGCCGCAGCCACACGGTCGGCGTAATGGTCTTCGACATGACCGATCCGTTCTGCACGCTTGTTCTGCGCGGGATTGAGAATGCGCTTTATCAGGCGTCGTATCTGCCGATATTGACGGACGTGCAGAACGAGCGTGCACGCTTCGAGCGCTATCTCGAGATGCTTCTCGACCGCCGCGTTGAGGCGCTCATCGTGCTTGCCAACTGGCTGTTCGTCAACATCGATGTGCTGGGCGATCTAGAGAAGAGCAACATTCCTACGGTGATGATCGGGCGCGAACTGAAGAACGATTCCATCAGCTCGGTGATCGTCGACAACGAACTCGGCGCTTATACGGCGATCGAGCACCTTTACACGCTAGGCCATCGAAAGATCGCTTTCATCCGGGGCCCGAAAACCCTGACGGACAGTGCGCCGCGGTGGCGCGGCGTTCGAGCCTTTGCCAAGGCGCGCGGACTCGAACTCGATCCTCGGCTCACGGTCGATCTTCCCGAGTCGAGCAACCCGAATTCCAGCTTCGAGATTGGTTACAAGCTGACGGAAGAGATGCTAAAGACGAAGCGTCCGTTCACGGCGCTGATGGCCTTCGATGACATGACGGCCTTCGGCGCAATCCGAGCGCTGACTCGCGCCGGACTGCGCGTACCGGAACAATGTTCGGTGGTGGGATTTGACGATGTTGCAGCTTCAAGCCTCTGCACACCGCCGCTGACGACGATTCGCCAGCCGATGGAAGCGATGGGAGCGATGGCGGCGAGCATTGTTCTGGAAGGGATCAACGCGGTGCTGGAAAAACGAGACCTTCCGGCGGTTCACCGCAAGCTCGCGCCGGAGTTGGCGGTGCGGGATTCGACTCGCAGCACAAATTAGGAGTTGGGCGCACGCTGGAGACCCAGCAAAGAGCGTCTACACAAGTTCGAGACGAACCTGGCGACCCACCACAGCGGCCGCCTTTTGAAGAGTGCCCAAGGTCACGCCGTCGTTCTCGGGATCAAGCAACCGATCCAGCGCGGCGCGGCTCGTGCGCATCCGGCGCGCCATTTCGACCTTGGTCAAGCCTTTTTCGTGCATAGCCGCGGCGACTTGGCGGGCAATGACGCGCTTGATTGCGCGAGCGCTGACTTCCTCATAAAAGCCTTCTTCGCGAAGCCAGCTGTCCAAGCTTGATCCGATATTTCTCTTTTTCACAGTTCCATCCCCTGTCTCCGCTTCAGTGCTAACTCAATCTCCTGTTGAGGTGTCTTCTGCGCTTTCTTCATGAAACCATGCAGGAGCACCATGCAATCTTTCTCGACGCTGAAAATTACGCGAGCAATTCGGCCATGCGGCAAGTTGCTCCGGACCTCCCACAACCCGCGTCTAAGCGAGCGCACTAACGGCATACCAATGGGCCAGGAAAACTCAACATCCTTGATGTCTTCTCCGATGATCTTTCGGTCGTCAACGTCCAGACTCTTAAGCCATTCCCGCGGGCTCTCGTCCGGCACCGGAGCGATAGAAGCGCGCGGGCAGTCGCTTTAGAGGGCTTCCATCCACCCGATAGTGTATCATTTGTGATACGTACCGTAGGGAAGAATCTACGACAAGCGACAGCACGCCCGCTCAATAGAGCGGGCGTGCGAATCGCTCCCGCTCGCTCAATCAGAAGAGAGTTAGAAGCTAAACCGTGCCGCAAATTGGAACTGCCGTGGCGTGTTTGCGGTTGCCGTGATTTGGCCGAAACTGCCATCGGTCCATCCGCCGCTCGCGTGGTCCGGAACATTCGGCGCCGAGAACTGTTTCTTATTGGCGACGTTATAGGATGTTACGTCGAAGCGCAGGTTTCGGTGTTCACCCAGCTTGAAGTTCTTGGCGAGCTTGAAATCAAATTCATTCGCTCCCATCGTTCGAAGATGATCGAGGTAGGCCGGCGCGTATCCCGGAACAAAAGGTGAGTCAGGCACCGCGAAACAATCAGGCGTAAACCACTGGGTTGCCGTACGCGGCGCGCCCTTGCTCGGATCGCAGGTCATATTGGCCCGCTGATTGAGGAAGTTGTTTCCTCCAGCGAACGGCGTCTGGATCGGAACTCCGCTGCTCAGATAAAAGACTCCATCCGCAGTCCAGTTGCCCAGGATGGCGTTTGAAATTCCGTCGAGATTCACCGCCCTGCCTTTGCCGACCGGAAGGTCGTAGGACGCCTGCCACGTGAATTGATACTTCACGTCCTGGCGGCTGACGGAGTGCTCAAACTCCAGGTTTCTCCAGTCCTGGACCGAACCGATCGAGTAGCCGACAAAGCCCAGTGGAGAACTGCTGTCATCGGTTATCAGCTTTGCCCACGTAAACGAGCCGAGTGTTGTGAAATGATTGGTCAGGCGTTTCTGCACCTTGGTCTGTAGCGAACTGTACTCGGAATCTCCGGCAGGAAATCCATGCACATTTACGCCGGCGCCGTTGCCGGTCTCGCTTACGGTGCCGCCACTACTGAACTGCGGGAAAGGTTCGGCCGCCACAAATTGAGCCTGGCAAGCGTCACCCTGATCGCTTACACAGATGCCCGAATTGCCTTGCTGGAAGATCTGGGCAAGCGAGAGTTGATTGAGATCGACGGCTGAGAACGGCAAGAAAAGTCCGCGGCTTCCCACGTAGGCTGCGCTAAGGACTATCTGTCGCGGAAATTCATATTCGAATCCGAAGTTGAAGTTATAGGTCAGCGGCGTGCGCTGGGAGTGCAACACGGTGTTCAGGCTTCCGCCAAGACCAGTGGTCACGCCGGTGGGTTGTAGTTGATTCGGCGGAAGGAAGCCGGCGGGAAACGGATTGCTCAGCGAATACGGGCCGGTCACACTTGCCACTCCTCCCGGCGCGCAACCGCTATCGCTGTTGATCACCGTGTTTCCATCAGGCAAGGAGCACACCGCGTTCCAGGTGTTGTTTGTCGAGTATCCGTCGCTGTCGATGCCCGCGCCGCTGACCATCTGAATGCTAGGCCCGTAGTAGAAGCCAGCGCCGCCATGGACGACAAGGTGCTTCTCGGGCTGCCACGAAAAACCCAGCCGTGGCGCGAAGTCGTGCAGGTTGATGTTGAATGGCGATCGATGGCCGCTGGTGACGAAGATTTCGCCGCCGGTGAAAGGATCGCCGGTGTTCGGATCGGTACCCTGCGCTGTGGGAGAAAAATATTCCAGCCGGTTATGTCGCTCTGTCTTGCCGCCGAAGATGTCCCAACGTAGTCCGGCAACAATGGTCAGATTCGGACTGACGTGATAAGTGTCCTGCACGAAGGCCGCATAGTACGGACTGGCCGATGCGGAAAACAAATCCTGCGTGAAATCGGTGTTCTCGGCAGTGGGGCTTCCCATGCCCAGAAGGAAAGAAGCAAAGTCGCTGCCGGTGCCCTGCGGATCGGTATCTAGAGGTGAGGTTCGTATGCTGGTAGCAGTCGTGTCGAAATAGTACCAGCCCGACGGCGCGGGGGGCTGACCGGCGT
>Ga0335070_10002957_pt1 | contig 19816 bp, 20 predicted proteins | sample Lox_Sample_13_FD_206722 | JGI IMG/M metagenome (GOLD analysis project Ga0335070, IMG submission 206722) | Soil microbial communities from Loxahatchee National Wildlife Refuge, Florida, United States - Lox_Sample_1.3 | ecosystem: Environmental > Terrestrial > Soil > Wetlands | place: USA... | reverse complement strand
CGCCGCCCCGATTGCGAAGCGCCCAGCCGTGGCGCGGCGCGCGTCTCCCTGATACAGGCCGCGCATTGTCACGCTTGCAGACCGGCGTTGTCCGCCGCACCCGCGCTGCCCAGTTCATCTTGCGCAAGCGCCGCGAGCGCGCCGCCACCCTCGCAGCCCATCACGGCGGCCACCCCTTCCGCCAGCAGCGCCGCGCCGCGCCGCGTCCTTTTCTCCGCTTCCACCGCAGCGACCGCGCCTGCGATTTCGGCTACCTTATCCAGAATTTCCATCGATGATTCCTTGCTTGCCTTTAGAGACCATTGGCGCCGCGGGGCGCCGGTGCGTCATCATCGTCGGTTTGCCCGCGGGCGCCGCGGTTTCGCGCGAGCGATTTGACCTGTGTCAGCGTGCGCGCCACGCCAGTGCGCGGCTCTGACATTGGCATGACAAAACCATCGCAAATTGAGGCAGAAAAGAGGAATCGACCGGCAGGAATCGATGAAGCGGATTGCCTCGCGCGACGCGCGGCTCCCTATAATTCGGGCCGCACCATCGGGCACGTCAGGCTTTCGCCGCACGGCCCCCGTGACGCAGAAGGAGGATCAAAAGGTGTTCGACGCATACGCAAACGACGACGATGTCCTGAACGTGCAGGGCGACGCGCTCACGCTCACGAACGGCACGACACGCGTGACGATCGCAGGCACGCTCGAACTGACGCGCGACAAGCGCGGGCTCGCCGCCGCATTGGCGCTGAAGGCGGCGCTGGACGACGTCGTGAAGAAACTGCAGGCCGACCCGCACCTGCCCGCCAAAGTCGCCGACGAGCCGGACCAGAAGCCCGGCGTCGTCGACAATCCGTTCAATTGAACGAACTTGAGAACGAAGCGCGAAGCGCCAGCCTCAGAACGGCTTGCCTTCGCTCTCGCTCCACGCGCGCGGCATGAGCGTATTCGATGGCAGCGTTTCGTCGAGCAGCTTCTTTGCGCTCTGCGCGCCCGCGATCGGCAGGCCCGTGGGATCGATGGCGCCGATCTGCGCGAGCACCGAGGCCTGATCCCAGTAGATGTGCTCGTTGTAGAGCTTGTTGCCGCGAAAGCAGATCACGGCGAGCATGGGCACTTCGAAGTATTTGCCCGTGGGCGCCAAGCCCGGCAGCAGCCAGTCGATCTCGCGGTCGTGCGTGCAGCAGAAGATGAACTCGTCCACCACGCGGTCCGAACCGATCGTGCGCGAGATCGGAATCAGGCGCGTGTCTTCGGGGTTCGCGTGCACGAAGTGGTGCGTGTAGAAGCGCTTGAGTTCGTCGTGCCCCACGCCGCCCGTCATCGTCGGAATGTGGTTGACGTAGGGTTCGGCGACCATCGTCGGCATGACGTCGTCGGGATTGCGTGCCACGAACTCGTGGTAGCAGTGCTCCTCCCACAGCGCGTTGAAGTCGTAGATCGGGCCGAGCACGCGGCGCAGCATGGCGAGCGTGCGCGAATACGCCATCATCGTGGCGGGCTTGTCGTACTGAGGCCGCGCCGGCGAAGCGAATGCGTGGTCGCAGCCCGGGTACGTATAGAGCTCGATGCCCGGCTTGCCCGCGAGCGCCTGCGCGATGCGCTCGCGCGTGGCCGCATCGCAATACGCGTCGTCGGCGCCGAAGTGCAGCATGAGCGGGCACTGGATGCGCGAGGCTTCGTCCAGATGGTTCTCGAGCCCGACGGCGTAATAGCCGATCGCGCAGTCGACGTCAGTGCGCGTCGCGCTCAGGTAAGCGAGCTTGCCGCCTAGGCAGAAGCCCACCACCCCCACCTTGCCGCGATGCTGCGCATGCGCGCGCAGCGCCGCGAGCGTCTGCGCCACGTCCTGCATCGCCAGATCGACGTCGAAGCGCTCGTAGAGCGAGAACGCCTTCTGCGCGTCGTCGCCCTCGTAGCCGAGATCGACGTTCGGCTCGAGACGCCAGAACAGGTCCGGCACCATGACGACATAGCCTTCCTCGGCATAACGGTCGGCCAGCGCACGCATGTAGGCGTTGACGCCGAAGATCTCCTGCAGCAGCACGAGGCCGGGGCCGCTGCCCTCGGGCGGCAGCGCCGTGTAGGCACGGAATTCGCCGCCGTCGTGCGACTTCACCTGAGTCCATTGTCCGTTCATCGGGGTGTCTCCTGTTCTTGTCCCATGCGGGATGGTTGCGGGTTCGTCCAGATTGGTTACCGAGGCTTACCGTCGATGCTTCGCCGCCGCGCCCCTCGGAAGCATCACGCCACGCCGAAGCCGCCCGCCGCCGCAAGCGGCGGCAGCGTCGACTCACCGCGTATCCAGGCGTACTGCGCAAGCTCCGCCATTTCGCGATCGCCACGGCTGTCGCCATACGCGTAGAGCGTGGCGGGCGCGTTCTCCCCCCACCACGCGCGCAGCCGCGCGACTTTCTCCGGGCCCCAGCAATTGCGGCCCGCGAGATGGCCGGTATAAACGCCGTCGCGCCATTCGAGCTCGCTGGCCAGCACGGTGCCGATGCCGATGGTCTGCGCCCACTTGCGCAGATAAATGGACGGCGACGCGCTCACGAGCACGACTTCGTGGCCGAGCGCCTGATGCTCGGCCACGCGCGCGAGCATCTCGGGGCGCAGCAACGCGGGCAAGCGGCGCTCGACGAAGCGCTGCGCGGCACCTTCGAGCGCCTCGCGCCGCACGGGGCCGAGCGCGGCATAGAGGAAGCGCGCCTTGGTCGGCCCGCGCTGCGACCAGCCCGGCGCGATGCCGATGAGCCAGGGCAGGCAGCGCAGCGCAGCGGCGACGAAACGCGCGGGGCCGGCGGCGTCGAGCATGAAGGCGCGAAAGCTGTCGGACGTGGTGATGGTGCCATCAAAGTCGAATGCGGCGACGACGCGGTCGTTCATGAAGCGGTATGGGCAAACGTGGAAAGGGAAAGCGACGCGGCTTGGCGCGACGGACCGGCGTCATTGTCCGCGCAAACGGGAAGCGGCTGCAACGCGGCGGGACTCGGCTTCTATGTTGATGCAATTGATCAATATGGATCGTTGCGAATGCACATTCATGCTGAATGAGTCGTCTCACTGTGCCTGTGCCGCCAGCCGCATGGCATCGACAATCTCGATCTCGCCATAGCGCAGCGCCAGCAACCCCTCGCGCTCGAACTGGCGCAGGATCTGGTTCACAGTCTGCCGCGAGAGCGCCAGCATCAGCGCGAGATCCTCCTGCGGCACGCTGATCACGCGGCGCGAGCACGGCGAGCCTTGCGCGGGCGTCGCTCCACCGTATTCGTGCGAAAGCAGCAGCAGGCGCCGCGCCACGCGTGCGGCGGCGGGCAGGAGCGCGGTTTCCTCGATGGCATCGAACGCAAGACGCAGCTTTTGCGCCAGCAGCAGCCCGAACGCGTGCCAGTAGGCGGGCGTCGCGTCGAGCAGCGCCACGAGCGCCGCGCGCGGCACGTGAAAGAGCGTGGAATCGCGCTCGGCGTAGGCGTCGTGTGTGCGCACGCCGCCGTCGAAAAGCGCGATCTCGCCGAACCACTGCGCGGGCCCGACCACGGCCAGAAGCGCCTCGCGCCCGCCCACGCTCGCGGCCCCAATGCGCACCGCGCCTTCGAGCACGCAGTAGAGGCCGTCGTTGGCATCGCCGCGCATGAAGAGGCGTTCGCCGGCCCCGAGCGTGCGCTCGCGCCCCGCCGCGCGCAGGGCCTCGCGCAACGGCTCGGGCGCGCTGCGAAACCATGCGCTGCGATCGAGCGCGGCAGCGGCGGACGGTCGAGAAACAGCGGCGAGCGGCAAGGCGGAGCGTGCAGTCATGGGCGCTTGGGTGCCGGGCGGCCCGGCGGCGAGGCGGCCCGCGCGGGACACGCGCGGGCAGGAAGCGGCGCAATTGTCGGCTAGCCGATGGTTTGCGCTCAGGTGCCCGACGATCATAATCATTTTGAAGACAGAGGGGCACCCATGAGAAACCTGACCGAGCAACTCACCCAGTACGCGGCCTATCACCGCGACACGCGCAACATCGGCACGCATTTCATCGGCATTCCGCTCATCGTGGTGGCGCTCGCCGTGCTGCTCTCGCGTCCGTCCTTCGTGCCCGCAGCGCTGGCGCTGCCGGTTCCCCTCTCGCCCGCGTGGCTGCTGTTCGGCGCCGCAACGCTCTACTACCTCGTGCTCGACGTGCCGCTCGGCCTGATGATGGCAATCGTGTCCGCCGCGTGCGTGGCGTTCGGCGCATGGCTCGCGCAACTCAACACCGCCGCGTGGCTGGGCGGCGGCGTGGCGCTGTTCGTGATCGGCTGGATCTTCCAGTTCGTCGGGCACATTGCGTGGGAGCATCGCAAGCCGGCTTTCGTCGACGATCTCATCGGTCTCGTGATCGGCCCGCTCTTCGTGCTGGCCGAGGCGCTGTTCAGCGTGGGCTGGCGGCCCGAACTGCGCGCGGCGATCGAAGACAAGGTCGGCCCCACACGCATCAATCCGCCGCATCGGCAGGAAGCGAGGCACTCGGCGCGGTAAGTGCGGTTGGTGCGGTTGGTGCGGTTGGTGCGGTGGCTGCGGTGGCTGCGGTGGCTGCGGTGGCTGCGGTGGCTGCGGTGGCTGCGGTGGCTGCGGTGGCTGCGGTGGGTTCGGTGGGTTCGGTGAATGCGGTTAGTGCCGTTGGTGCCGTTGGTGCCGCAAGTGCCGTTGGTGCCGCAGGTTTTGCAAGGGCCGTAAATGCGGTGAGTACAGCAAGCGCGGCGCGAGCAGCGTTCAGCGTCCGAGCCGCACGAGCCGCGCGCTGTGCACCGCCGTGAGCGCGACGGCAATCCAGATCGGCACGTAAGTCGCGAGCTGGCGCATGCCGAGATGCTCGCCGAGCAGCGTCACCGAAACGATCACGAGCAGCACCGGCTCGACATAGCCGAGGATGCCGAAGAGCGCCATCGGCAGCAGCCGGCTCGCCTTCAGGTACGACGCGAGCGCCACCGTGCTGAGCACGCCGAGGCCGGGCAGCAGCACGAAGGCGAGGAGCCGGTGTGCGTCGAGCAGCGCGAGCGAGCCGCCGGCGCGCACCTCGATGGCCGCCACCGGCACGAGCAGTAGCATCTCCACGGCGAAGATGACGAGCGAATCCGCGTGGATCTTGCGGCGCAGCACGAAATACGGCGGGTAACCGAACGCGACGAGCAGCGTCGGCCACGAGAACGCGTGCGTGGCCCACAGCTCATGCGCGACGCCCACAGCCGCGCAAGCCACGGCGAGCCATTGCAGCGGCTCGAGGCGCTCGTGATAGTAGAAGCGCCCAACCAGCACCATGATGAGCGGCAGCAGGAAGTAGCCGAGCGAAACCTCCAGCATGCGCCCATGCAGCGGCGCCCACAGGAACACCCACAGCTGCGAGCCGAGCAGCGCGGCGCTCGCCACCAGCGCGAGCGCAGTGCGGGGCTCGCTCAGCATGCGCGCGAAGAGCACGCGCAACTGCGGCGCGCGCTTGCGCAGCACCAGCAATGCCAGCGCGCCGGGCGCGGTCCAGATCACGCGCCACGCGAAAATGTCGAGGCCATCGAGCGGTGCGAGCAGCAGCGTGTATGCCGACATCAGCGCGAACAGCGCCGAAGCGCCCACGGAAAGCGCGATGCCGCGCCCGGGTTCGTACTGATTCATCGCGATGCGCGCAATTGGAATGAGGAAACGGAGGAGCGGCGCGAGGCGCGGCGCGTAAATTTCGCGCACACGGGTAATGGCATTGTCATTTGAATTGGCTATTGAATAAGACTCGAGCCGGCGAAAGCGGCGGCGAGAGCGCATTCTAGTCGCGTTTGTGCGCCCTGAGGCGCCGCAAACCCGCGCCGGGCAAGGCGGGCACGCGCCGTGCTACCTCCTTGGCTCGCGGCGGGCAGCGCAATTTAGTCCGTGCAGATCGCGCAACGATGGACTAGAACGGAAGTCTCGCTGCGCCAGCCGGCTATCGCTTCAACCGGCTGGAATCCGCCGCAAGCGGTTGGATTCCAGCGGAGCCGCCGGCCGCGCCTTGCGTTTCCCGGCGCGCGCCGCACCATTGCCGGCAGCCGCGACCACAACGCCGTCCCCAACGTCCAACGCATCCTGGAGCCCGCATGACACTTCCTGCGCCCCGCCCCGCCGTTGCCGACCCAGCCCGCTCATCCGCCCTTTCTCCCGCCGCCGTCGAATTCGCCGCCGATGTGCGCGCGGGCCTCACGCGCGCGCCTCAGAAGGAACTGCCGTCGAAGTATCTGTATGACGAAGTCGGTTCGGCCCTGTTCGAAGTGATCACCGTGCTCCCCGAATACGGCGTCACGCGCGCCGAGGAGCGTCTGCTCACGCGCTACGCGGCCGAAATCGTCGAGGCGCTGCCCTCCGACGTCAAGGTCGCCGAACTCGGCAGCGGCAGTGGCCGCAAGACGCGTCGCATTCTCGAGGCGCTGTGCCGCAAGCGTCCCACCTCGTACTATCCGATCGAGATTTCGCGCACCGCGCTGCAGTTGTGCCGGCGCGAACTCGGCGATATCGAGCGCATTTCGATCGTCGGCTACGAGCGCGACTATCTTGCCGGACTCGCCGAAGTGAGCCGCCAGCGCAACGCCGGCGAGCAATTGCTCGTGCTCTTTCTCGGCAGCACGATCGGCAACTTCGCGCGCCTCGCGGCCACGCGCTTCTTGCGCGACATCCGCGCGATGCTGCGTCCCGGCGACACGCTCCTGCTCGGCACCGACCTCGTGAAGCCCGTGCCGACGCTCGTCGCCGCCTACGACGACGCCATCGGCGCCACGGCCGCCTTCAACCTGAACCTGCTCTCGCGTGTGAATCGCGAGCTCGACGCCAACTTCGACCTGCGCGACTTCGAGCACGTCGCGCGCTTCAATCCCGACGTGCGCAGCATCGAGATGCATCTGCGCGCGAGGCGCGATGTACATGCCGAGGTGCGCGCGGCGCGTCTGGCCGTCGACATCGGCGCGGGCGAGACGATCTGGACCGAGAGCAGCCACAAGTACCACGCCGACGAAGTTCCCGCGATCGCCGCCGATGCGGGCTTCGAGTGCACGCACCAGTGGGTCGAGAAAGAATGGGGATTCGCTGAGAGCCTGCTTGCCGTGAAGTGAGCGGCATCGATCGAAGGAAAACCGAAACGGAAGCGGAAACGAAAAAGCGGTGCGCCTTTTGTATGGCGCACCGCTTTTTTTACATTGAGCGATCTGCTTTCAGTGTTGCTCGAAACGTTCGTAGCGCTTTTCCGTGAGACGCTCCTCGCTCTCCACCGAACTCACGCGCGCCGCGGGCGGCCCATGGCGCAGCCACGAAAGCATGCGGTCCACCTGGTTTGCCGTGCCCTGGATCACGGCTTCCACCGAACCGTCCTCCATGTTCGCGACGTAACCGCGAATGCGCAGCGCGTGCGCCTGACGCACCGTCGCATGACGAAAACCCACGCCCTGCACCGTCCCGCGCACGCGCACGTAGTACGTTTCGAAACGCGTATCCAGATCCGGTTCGCTCATTGTTCGATCTCCTCTTGCCTTGCGTCCTTCACGGTCGGCATTGTAGACGCCATCGCCGCCGCGCGGCGGGCACGTTGGCACGCGCGCATTTACAATTGCGCGCCGCGTACAATCCGTGCCACGCCGCGCACGCGGCGCCGACACCCGAACATGGAAGCGAACCCGCAATGACCGACACCTCCCGAGCCAACACGTCCCGAGCCAACCGGGATCTCGTGCTGATCACCGGCGCGTCTGGCTTCGTCGGCTCGGCCGTCGCCCGCATCGCGCAGGAAAAGGGCTATGCCGTGCGCGTGCTGGTGCGCGCTACCAGCCCGCGCAAGAACCTCGAAGCGCTCGACGCCGAGATCGTCACCGGCGACATGCGCGACGCCGCCTCGATGCGCCGCGCGCTCGACGGCGTGCGCTACCTGTTCCACGTGGCCGCCGACTACCGCCTGTGGGCGCCCGATCCGCACGAGATCGAACGCGCCAATCTCGAAGGCGCCGAGGCGACCATGCGCGCCGCGCTCGAAGCGGGCGTGGAGCGCGTCGTCTACACGAGCAGCGTGGCGACGCTCAAGGTCACGAGCTCGGGCGCGAGCGCCGACGAAACCTCGCCGCTCACGGCCGAACAGGCTATTGGCGTGTACAAGCGCAGCAAGGTGCTCTCCGAGCGCGCCGTCGAACGCATGATCGAGCACGAGGGCCTGCCCGCCGTGATCGTCAATCCGTCCACGCCGATCGGCCCGCGCGACGTGAAGCCCACGCCCACGGGTCGCATCATCGTCGAGGCCGCCACCGGCAAGATTCCCGCCTTCGTCGACACGGGCCTGAACCTCGTGCACGTGGACGACGTGGCCAACGGCCACTTCCTCGCGCTCGAGCGGGGGCGTATTGGCGAGCGCTATATCCTCGGCGGCGAGAACCTGCCGCTGCAGCAGATGCTCGCCGACATCGCCGGCATGGTGGGCCGCAAGCCTCCCACGATCGCGCTGCCGCGCTGGCCGCTGTATCCGCTCGCGATGGGCGCGGAGGCCGTGGCGCGCTTCACGAAACGCGAGCCGTTCGTGACCGTCGATGCGCTCAAAATGTCGAAGAACAAGATGTATTTCACGTCGGCGAAGGCGGAGCGCGAACTCGGCTATCGCGCGCGGCCGTATCGCGAGGGCTTGAAAGATGCGCTCGCGTGGTTCCGCGAGGCCGGCTATCTGAGTGCGAAATAGGGCGCAAGCCGAGCAAATTGTTACAACTTTTGTTGCAACATGCGTACAACGCCCGCGAGGCAGTGCAGGCGCGCTATGGGTAAAATCGCGGGTCTTACCTGAGAAGCCTCGCATGAATCTTCAAGACCAGATTGGCGTGCTCGAAGCTGGCGTCGATCAGCTCATCAAAGCTGCCGCCGCCGCGCAAGCCTTGCTCGCCGACGAACGCGCAGCCGCGGAACCCTGCCAGGTGTCACCCGTGGCAGCCGGCGAAGTGCAAACCGTCGAAGCTCAAACCATCGATGCCGACATCGCAGCAGTTGCACATGTCGCCGCGGCGCCGGTGGCCGCAGAGCAGCCGCAAGTCGAAGCCACTGAAGTGGTAGAAGCTGCTGAAACCATTGAAACCGCTGAATCTGTGAACGCCGTCGAGATTGCCGAACCGGCCGCCGTCGAGGCCGCCCGCCCTGAACAAGCGCAGCCCGAACTCCTCGTGGCGCGCCCGTCGCAGAACGAGATCACGCTGACGGTTGGCGGCCAGACGGTGACGCTCAACGCATTGCAGGTCGGTCAGATGATCGAGGAGCTTTCGAACGCGCGCGCCTCGATGCAGCCCGAGCCACCGCCCGGCATTCCGCCCGGCTGGCGTTTCGCATCGACGAAAAACCCGATGATGGCCGTGCAGAAGCAGTCCAACGGCGACCGCCTGCTCGTGCTGCGTCACACGGGGCACGGCTGGGTGCCGTTTACGTTCTCGCCGGATATCGTCGTGCAGATGTATATGCTGCTGACGCAGCGGTAAGTGGCGGGTTGAGGTTTTCTCGGGGCGGGTTTTTTTGTCGCTGGGCGTGGCGCTTTGGGGTTTTCTTGTTGGCCTTTTCTTGTTTTCGCGTCGGTCTGCCTGGGTTGCCCCTGTGCGGGGCAACGCTTGCACACCGACGCGAATACAAGAAAATGCCAAAACCGCCAGCGGACACGCTCAGGCGCGCTCAGCGCCCCTGCACCGGCGCCTGCACACGCGCCTTCCACTGCCCGCCCTTGCCGCGCCAGAACCGCCACGCCGAGGCGAACGTCGCGCCCACATAGAACAGCGCAACGAGCGGCAGAAACGGCGCCCACAGCGGCGAGCGCCGATAGTAGGCGAGCATGGGCGAATAGGCGCAACACATCAGCGCCCAGGCGATCCACGCGGGCCAGCCCGCCGCGCCGAGCACGAGCGCGACCACGGGCGGCGCGAGATAGATGACCGTCATGCCGAGAATCGTGCCCGCGAGCTGCCAAGCCGAATAGTGCAGCTGCGTGAACGCCGTGCGCGCGATCATGTTCCAGATGTCCTTCCACGAGTCGTACGGGCGCAGCGACACGCTCTTCGCCGCGACGTCGAGCCGGATCGGATGATGCCCCTCGCCACGGTGCTTGATGCGCGCGGCAAGGCTGCAATCGTCGATCAGCTCGGCACGGATAGACTCGATGCCACCCGCTTCTTCGAGCGCCTGGCGGCGCACCAGCATGCAGCCGCCGGCCGCCGCCGCCGTGCGGTTCTTCGGGTTGTTGACCCACGAGAATGGGTACAGCTTCGCGAAGAAGAACACGAATGCCGGGATCAGCGCCTTCTCCCAGAACGAGTCGCAACGCAGCCGCACCATCAGCGAGACGAGGTCGCGGCCTTCCGCCTGCGCGCGCACCACGAGTTGCGCCACGGCTTCGGGGGGATGGCCAATGTCGGCGTCGGTGAGCAGCAGGTAGTCGGCGGGCAGCTTGAGCGTGCGCACCGCCTCGATGCCCTGCGACTGCGCCCATACCTTGCCCGACCAGCCCGCGGGCAGCGGCTTCGCGGCAATCACGCTGAGCTTTTCCGGGCACTGCAGCGCGAGCGCCGCGGCGCGCGCGGCTTCGGCGGTGCCGTCGGTGCTGTGGTCGTCGATCACGATCACGTGAAAATCGCCGCCATAGTCCTGCTGGAGCAGCGAGCTTATAGCCTCGCCGATCGCATCCGCCTCGTTGCGCGCCGGCACCACGGCGCACACGGCCGGCCAGCCGGCCGCCGGCTCGACGAGCGGCAGCGCGCTCGCAGGCCGCGCGCGCCAGAAGCCGCCACGGCCGAACAGCAAGACGAGCCAGATCAGCAGCGAAAGGCAGGAGAGGGCAAACAGAATGGTCGTCGTCATGCGTTGTTACTCTCGATCGAAGGTGCGCTCACGCCCACGCGGCGCGACAGCCACATGGCCGCCGTGCGCCCGAGCACCACGGCCCAGTCGGGCGCGCGCAGCGCGGGGCGCGCACGGAAAACATCGTAGCCGCTGCGCTCGATGACCTCGAGCATGCGCAGCCCGCCATGCACCACGCTGCAAAGCTCAAGGCCGAAGCGCCCGGGCACGCGCAGCGCGAGCGGCGCACCGCTCACCATGAGCGCACGCGCGCGCGCCACTTCGTGCGCCATCAGCGCGCGCCAGGCGTCGTCCACCATGCCCGCGGCGATCTTCGGCTCGGTCACGCCGAAGCGCTCGCGGTCTGCGAGCGGCAGGTAGATGCGGCCGCGCCGCCAGTCGGCGCCCACGTCCTGCAAGAAGGTGATGAGCTGCAAGGCGGTACAGATCGCGTCGGAATCGGCGAGATTGCCAGGCGTCGCCTCGTCGATCAGATGCAGCATCAAGCGGCCAACCGGATTCGCCGAGCGCCGGCAGAAGTCCAGCAGCTCGAAGCGGTCGGCATAGCGCGTCGTGTCGATGTCCTGATCGAACGCCGCGACGAGATCGTAAAACGGCGCCAGCGGCAGCCGGCATTCGCGCACCACCTCCGCGAGCTTCGCGAACAGCATGGGGTGCACAGGCGCCGGGCGGCCTTCAGCCACGGCGTCGAGGCCGTCGCGGAAATCGGCGAGGCGCGTGTGGCGCTCCTCGGGGCTCCAGTCGCCTTCGTCCGCGATGTCGTCGAGCGTGCGCGCGACGTGGTAGATCACGCCGACAGGCGCGCGCAGCGCCTTCGGCAGCAACACGCGCGCTACCGGAAAATCGTCGTAGTGGTCGGGTTCCATCAAGGCGTCCAGAATGGGGTCGTATCCTCCGGCGCCAGCCCGGCGGCCGCAGAACGCGATATTTTAAGGGTTCCGGCGTTATGCTGCACCGCGCAACGTCAAGCACCCCGCCTCGAGCACGTTCGTTCTGGCCATGCCGCACGCGTTTCGCGCCTCGTGGCCCGGGCTCCGCCAGGCGCCATGCCGCGGGCTTTCTCGCGCCAACCGGCAGTCGCGCGGGCACGACCGTCGCGTGCGCGCCGCACCTTGGCGCGCGCCGCGCAGCAAACGACCGGCGAAGGGGTTAAAATGCGCGTCTGGTTTTTACTCCGTCATCTTCTGGCGGATTTTTTGCATCCTTAATAAATAGACAGCCGCGGCGATCAGGTCATTTTTACCGATTCGTTCGCATATGCGGTAGTTGGAGTTCGCCACCTTATGCGAGTGATCCTTGCCCAACCCCGCGGCTTTTGTGCGGGGGTTGTCCGCGCTATCGAAATCGTTGATCGCGCACTGCAGAAGCACGGCGCGCCGGTCTACGTGCGCCATGAAATCGTCCACAACCGTCATGTGGTCGAAAACCTGCGCAACAAGGGCGCGCGTTTCGTGGAAGAGCTTGACGAGGTGCCCGAAGGCGCCGTGGCGATCTTCAGCGCGCACGGCGTGGCGAAGACCGTAGAGCGCGCTGCCGAGGAACGCGAGCTCGACGTGCTCGACGCCACCTGCCCGCTCGTCACGAAGGTTCACGTGCAGGGCCGCCAATATGTCGCGGCGGGCCGCACGCTGATCCTGATCGGCCATGCCGGTCACCCTGAAGTGGAAGGCACGATTGGCCAGATTCCCGGCACCGTGCTGCTCGTGCAGAGCGAGGCCGATGTTGCGAAGCTCGACCTGCCGCTCGACAAGCCGCTCGCGTACGTGACGCAAACCACGCTTTCGGTGGACGACACGCGCGGCATCATCGACGCGCTGCTCGCGCGGTTCACCGACATCGTCGGCCCGGACACGCGCGACATCTGCTACGCGACGCAGAACCGCCAGGCGGCGGTACGCGAGCTGTCGGAGCTGGTGGAAGTGCTGCTCGTGGTGGGCGCGACGAACAGCTCGAACTCGAATCGCCTGCGCGAGATCGGCAGCGAAACGGGCGTGCAGAGCTACCTCGTCGCGGACGGCTCGGAAGTGAAGGCCGAATGGTTCGCCAATGCGCAAACGGTTGGCATCACGGCCGGCGCATCGGCGCCCGAAGAGATGGTTGAGAACGTGATTGACGCGCTGCGCGCGTTAGGGCCTGTCGAGGTGTCGACGATGGCGGGCCGTGAAGAAAAAGTCGAATTCAAGCTGCCGTCGAAGCTGTTGCAACCGCTCGTCGCGCGCGAAGTTTAAGGAGGACACGCTTTGTCTATTCCGCTGCTACAAAAAGTCCGCGTTGGGGCGTACATCTTCCGCCAGCATTTCAGCGGCAACAAACGCTACCCGCTCGCGCTCATGCTCGAGCCGCTGTTCCGCTGCAACCTTGCCTGCAATGGCTGCGGCAAGATCGACTATCCGGATCCCATCCTGAACCAGCGCCTGTCGCTCGCGGAATGCCTCGAAGCCGTGGACGAGTGCGGCGCGCCGGTCGTTTCCATCGCGGGCGGCGAGCCGCTGCTGCACAAGGAAATGCCGGAGATCGTGAAGGGCATCATGGCGCGCAAGAAGTTCGTGTATCTATGCACGAACGCGCTGCTCATGGAAAAGAAGATGGACGACTACGAGCCGAACCCGTACTTCGTCTGGTCGGTGCACCTCGACGGCGACCGCGAAGCGCACGACCACTCGGTCTCGCAGGAAGGCGTCTACGACAAGGCCGTCGCGGCCATCAAGGAAGCGAAGCGCCGCGGATTCCGCGTGAACATCAATTGCACGCTGTTCAACGACGCCGTGCCCGAGCGCGTGGCGAAGTTCTTCGACACGGTCGGCGAGATCGGCGTCGACGGCATTACGGTTTCGCCGGGCTATGCCTATGAGCGCGCACCGGACCAGCAGCACTTCCTGAACCGCGAAAAGACGAAGAACCTGTTCCGCGAGATCTTCAAGCGCGGCAACAATGGCAAGAAGTGGTCGTTCAGCCAGTCGAGCCTGTTCCTCGACTTCCTGGCGGGCAACCAGACGTACCAGTGCACGCCGTGGGGCAACCCGGCGCGCACGGTGTTCGGCTGGCAAAAGCCGTGCTATCTGGTCGGCGAAGGTTATGTGAAGACCTTCAAGGAACTAATGGAAACCACCGACTGGGACAAGTACGGCACGGGCAAGTACGAGAAGTGCGCGGACTGCATGGTCCACTGCGGCTTCGAGGCGACCGCCGTGATGGACACGGTCGCGCACCCGCTCAAGGCGGCGCGCGTCGCCCTTTCGGGTCCGCGCACGCAAGGCGCGTTCGCGAAGGATATTTCGCTGGATGGCCAGCGTCCGGCTGAGTACGTGTTCTCGCGTCACGTCGAGATCAAGCTCGAAGAGATCAAGAACGCAGCCAAGACGAAGAAGCCGGCAACGGTCGCGGCGGGCTGAGGCAGTTCCGCTTCAAGCGGTTGGTCAGAAAGGGCGCAACGGTGATGGCCGTTGCGCCCTTTGTGTTTTCTGTCGACGAGAACGGCGAAAGCGCAAGCGCGGCCGCAACGAAAAAGAGCGCAACGGCTATCGAACCGTTGCGCTCCTTGCGTGGACACTCACGCGCGTGCGTCCTGCCGAAACGGCCGGGGAAAAAGCCTCAGCAGCACTTCCCCGCGCCCGCCCCATATCGCGCGTTTTGCCGCTCGCGGAAAAACGCTTCGTAGGTCATCACCGGCTGGTCGGGATGCGTCGCGCGCATGTGCGCGACGTAGCCCTCGTAATCCGGCAGACCGACCATCAAACGCATGGCCTGGCCCAGATAGCGCCCGGCCGTCTGCACGTTGTCGCGAAGTCCCGAGAACATGATGCGCTCCGTTCAGTTGTTGAGGCCGGTTCAATGCACGCGTTGCGCCGCGACGGCCGCGCTGCCGGCCGGCATCGCCTCGTAAGGCGTTTCCTGCGCGGTCGGGCGGTCGATGCGGCGTGCGCGCGCAATCGCGATCAGCCCGTACACGACGATGCTCACCACCACGAAGATAAAGAGGCCCGAGAGCGCGGCATCCACGTAGTCGTTGAACACCATGCGCTGCATCTGCTCGATTGACTTCGCAGGCGCGACGATCTTGCCTTCCGCAATCGCGGCCGAAAGCTTCTGCGCATGCGCGACGAAGCTCACCTTCGGGTTGCTGTCGAAGATCTTCTGCCAGCCCGCGGTGAGCGTGCAAATGAGCAGCCACAGCGTAGGCAGGGCAGTGACCCATGCGAACTTCTCACGCTTCATCTTGAACAGCACGACGGTGGCGAGCATCAGCGCGATGCCGGCAAGCATCTGGTTCGAGATGCCGAAGAGCGGCCACAGCGTGTTGATGCCGCCGAGCGGATCGACCACGCCTTGATAGAGGAAGTAGCCCCAGGCCGCCACGCACAGTGCCGTGGCGATCAGGTTGGCCGGCAGCGATTCCGTGCGCTTGAGCGAAGGATGGAACGTGCCGAGCAGGTCCTGCAGCATGAAGCGACCCGCACGCGTGCCCGCGTCGACGGCGGTCAGGATGAACAGCGCTTCGAACAGGATTGCGAAGTGATACCAGAACGCCATCATCCCTTCGCCGCCCACCACCTGGTGCAGGATGTGCGCCATGCCCACGGCCAGCGTCGGTGCGCCGCCCGCGCGCGCGACGATGGTCGTCTCGCCCACGGCCTGCGCGGTTTGCGTCAGCATCTCGGGCGTGAGCACGAAACCCCACTGGCCGACGGTGTGCGCAACGGCGTCCGGCGTCGTGCCGAGCACGGCAAGCGGCGCGTTCATCGCGAAGTACACGCCCGGCTCGATCACCGAGGCGGCCACGAGCGCCATGATGGCGACGAACGACTCCATCAGCATTGCGCCGTACCCGATGAAGCGCACGTTGGTTTCGTTATCGAGCAGCTTCGGCGTCGTGCCCGAAGAGATCAACGCGTGGAAGCCCGAGACCGCTCCACAAGCGATCGTGATGAAGAGGAACGGGAAGAGGTTGCCCGACCACACCGGACCCGTGCCGTCGATGAACCTCGTGAACGCCGGCATCTTGAGTTCCGGCGCGACGATCAGGATGCCGATCGCGAGCGCGAGGATCGTGCCGATTTTCAGGAACGTCGAGAGGTAATCGCGCGGCGCGAGCAGCAGCCACACCGGCAGCACCGAAGCGACGAAGCCATAGCCGATCAGGATCCACGTGAGCTGCGTGCCCGTGAACGTGAACCAAGCGGCGAGCATGGGCGAATCGTGCACGTGCTGGCCGAACGCGATCGACGCCATCAGCAGGATGAAGCCAATGATCGAGATCTCGCCGATCTTGCCCGGGCGAATGTAACGCACGTAAATGCCCATGAAGAGCGCGATGGGAATCGTCGCGGCCACGGTGAACGTACCCCACGGCGAGTTCGTGAGCGCCTTCACCACGATCAGCGCGAGCACTGCGAGAATGATGACCATGATGAGGAAGGTGCCGAAGAGGGCGATCACGCCCGGCACCGGTCCGAGCTCCATCTTCACGAGGTCGCCCAGCGAGCGGCCGTCGCGGCGCGTGGAGAGGAACAGCACCACGCAATCCTGCACCGCACCCGCGAACACCACGCCCGCGAGAATCCAGAGCATGCCGGGCATGTAGCCCATCTGCGCGGCAAGCACGGGGCCGACGAGCGGACCCGCGCCCGCGATCGCCGCGAAGTGATGGCCGAACAGCACGTACTTGTTGGTGGGCACGAAGTCGAGCCCGTCGTTGTGGCGCACGGCCGGCGTCATGCGCAAGCCGTCCAGCTGCAGGACGGCGCTCGCGATGAAGCGGCTATAGAAGCGATACGCGATCAGATAGACGCACACGGCGCAGATCACGATCCACAATGCGCTGATTCGCTCGCCGTGCGCGAGCGCGATGGTGCCGAACGCGAACGCGCCAAGCAGCGCGACGATCGTCCAGACGACAAAACTGGATGCCCGACTCATGGCGTCTCCGTTTTTTGGTTTTGGCTGTGTACCCGGCATCGGGACCGGGCCCTGGCGCGCCGTCCGCTGGCATGGATGCCGATCGGGGCGCTTGGCATGACGCATTGCGCCATGCTGTGGCCGGTAGTATTCGCTTTCAATCCGCAAGGCACAACCGGATAACTACGTAAGCAATCTACGTACAACTACGTAGGTGGCCGTGCGTTCAAGGGTTGTATTGGAATGGCGGCCAGCGCATCAGCAAACGTAGGAATGCGAACTGGTGAGCGGCGCTGTCGATAGTCTTCTCGGCCGATCGCCGCACTGCGATGCGAACCGGCCGCCCGTGCCAATATGCGTCGAATACGTCTGCGGTATTCGTTGCGATCGCACCGTTTTGTGCCTGCGAGCGCCACAGGATCGACAGGATCGGCATCGGCTGGATCATGGACGGCCCCAGGGAACCAGCTGGAGAGCCGATATCATCGTGGCTTCACAAGCTTGATACTCCGAATCCGCATGCGGCCGGTCATCGAGTGCGATGTGGATTGCCGGCCCGCCGCCCGCGCCCGGTTATGCTTGCAGACTCAGCACCCGAACACCGCCATGCCCGCCCCATTTTTCCCAACCGACCGGCGCCTGAAGACGAAAATCTTCCTGCTCGCGGTCGTGCCTTTCCTCGCCGCCATTGCTGGCATCGGGATTGGCGTGCTTCATCAGGCCACGCTGCTCGCGCGAACGCAGCATACGACGATGCAAAGCGCCTACCTGTCGAGCAAGGAAATCGAGCTGCGTCATTACGTGGATCTGGCCACGAGCGCCATCGCGCCGCTCTACGCGCCGCAGGCGAACGCGAGCGAGGGGCTGCCGGTGCCCGCCGACGAAGCAGCGCGTCAGCGCGCCGCGCTCGCCGTGCTGCAGAAGATGGACTTCGGGCGCGACGGCTATTTCTTCGTCTATGACCTGCACGGCCGCTCGCTCATGCATCCGCGCGAGCCGGGGCTCGTTGGCCAGGACCTGTGGAATCTGCGCGATCCGCAAGGTTCGCTCACGATCCAGCAACTGATCTCCGCGGCCCAGCAAGGCGGCGGCTTCGTGCGCTACATGTGGACGCGGCCGTCCACGGGCAAGCTCGCGCCCAAGCTCGGCTATGTCGTGCCGCTGCCGCGCTGGGGCTGGATGGTCGGCACCGGCATCTATCTCGACGATGTCGATTCGACGCTCGCGCGCATCGACGAACGCGCGTCCGCGAATATCGAGCGCACCATGCAATGGCTCAGCGTGATCGCGCTCGCGGGCGTGCTCGTGATCGCGATCGGCGCGCTCGTGCTCAACGTGAGCGAGCACCGCAGCGCCGACGCCAAGCTCAAGCGCCTCGCGCAGCAAGTGGTCGAATCGCAGGAGCAGGAGCGCGCACGGCTCTCGCGCGAACTGCACGACGGCATCAGCCAGATGCTCGTGTCGGTGAAGCTGTTGCTCGAATCGGCGCTCGCGCGCTTCGAGCGCGGCGAGACACGCGTGAGCGCCGCCGAGGCCTCGCTCGCCACCGGGCTGTCGCGTCTCTCCGACACGCTGCGCGAAGTGCGCCGCATCTCGCACGCGCTGCGCCCCTCGATGCTCGACGATCTCGGCCTTGCCGCCGCGCTCGACCAGCTCGCACGCGAACTCGCCGATCAGTCGGGCATCGAGATCGCCTTCACGCAAACGGCGCCGAAGCCGCGCACGAAAGCGCACGCGGCAGCGTTGCCCGACGCCGTCAACACCGTGCTGTTTCGCATCGCCCAGGAAGCGCTGACCAATATCGTGCGCCATGCACATGCGGCGCGCGCCGCGCTCACGCTCGAGGTCGCGGCCAACGGCGTCACGCTCAGCATCACCGACAATGGCCGTGGCTTCGACGTCGCGCACGCCCTCGCCGACCCGCGCGCAGGCATCGGCCTGCGCAACATGCGCGAGCGGCTGGAGTCACTCGGCGGACGCCTCGACGTCGCCTCGCAGCCCGGCCACACGCTCGTCACGGCCTGGGTGCCGATCGGCGCGGCCCCGATCGCCGCCGTCCCCGGAATACCGACATCATGAATGTGAACGAACCCGTCAAACCCGCGCGCCTCGTGCTCGTCGACGACCACCCGCTCGTGCGCGACGGCCTGCGCGCGCGGCTCGAAGCCGTGCCGTGTTTCGAAGTCGCGGGCGAAGCCGGCAATGCCGACGAGGCCATTGCGCTTGCGGCTTCGCTCGAACCGGATCTCGTGCTGATGGACGTGGGCATGGCCGGCGTCAACGGCATCGCGCTCGCGGGCATCTTCCACGAGCGCTTTCCCGGCATCCGCGTGCTGATGCTCTCCATGCACGACAACGTCGAATACGTGACCGAGGCCGTGCGCGCGGGCGCGAGCGGCTACGTGCTCAAGGACTCGCCGGCCACCGAGATCATCCGCGCGATCGAGGCGGTGCTGGCCGGGAAAACGTACTTTAGCGCCGGCCTCGGGGCGCGCATGATCGAGGCGTCCGCGCGCGGCATGCCTGTCGAGCGACTCACGCCGCGCGAGCGTGACATACTCGATGCGCTGGCCGAGGGGCTATCGAGCAAGCAGATCGCGCAGCGCGAGGGGCTTTCCGTGCGCACGGTGGAAACGCACCGGCTCAATCTCAAGCGCAAGCTCGAGATCGAAGGCCAGGCGGAATTGATCAAGTTCGCGGTAGAACACCGCAGGAAGTGAGGCGGTCACGCGGCGTGCCGCGAACCATGGCGTGCGCGCGGGCGTTATGCCCGAGCGCACGGGGCGGCACGAAGTGGCAGGATGCGTGTGCAACCAGCGATTGAAGACCCGTTGCGGATCAGCTGCGCGCGTTGTGCTCGGTAAGGAACTTGATGAGCCCGTCGATGCCGCCCTTGGCGATCTGGTCGGCGAACTGCGTCTGGTAGACCTGGATCAGCCACGCGCCCATCATGTTGATGTCGTAGATCTTCCAGCCAGTGGGCGTCTGCGTGAGACGGTAGTCGATCGCGTCGTCACCGCCGTTGCTGAGGACATGCGACTGCACCACGGTGTCCTTCGCGCCCGCGGACGTGCTCGAGGGCAGGAACTTGAAGCTCACCTGGG
>Ga0335070_10002956_pt1 | contig 19822 bp, 15 predicted proteins | sample Lox_Sample_13_FD_206722 | JGI IMG/M metagenome (GOLD analysis project Ga0335070, IMG submission 206722) | Soil microbial communities from Loxahatchee National Wildlife Refuge, Florida, United States - Lox_Sample_1.3 | ecosystem: Environmental > Terrestrial > Soil > Wetlands | place: USA... | reverse complement strand
ACGGCGTGTTTCCTCGCTCTGGCCTTCGAGCGACTGGAGACGCGCGATCTGATGTTCGATCTTCTCCAGTTCCTGCTGCGCTTTCGGCGAAGAATCCATCTTGCTGGCGTTGCCATTCCTTCGGCTATGATGCGTTTCCATCATCGAGAGCAGCAACTCGGTTCCGGCTACAGCCACGTTTTCGGCGTTGCTGTCCGACTGATCGCCGTGCTTCGTTTTCGCTCGACTCATGGGCCGTATCTGGTGACCGGCAGGACTCAACTGATGACGCGCACGCTGCCGCGCCCACACAGCGCTTCCACGCGGCCGATAAAGTTGCGGTCCGGCAATACATTATAGCCGCCGGCTTCCATCACGACCATGAAATCGCCGGGTTTTTCCAGATCAAAGAGGATCTTAGCCTCGCCTTGCGATTCGCGGAACAAGTCGTGCAAAGCATCCACCGTGGCGGCGCTCGCGCTGTCGAGGGAAATGCGGATGCGCAGGGCCTTGGGCAGGGGAACACGCACCTCGTCCAGCGGAATGATCTCGGCGGCGGTGAGTTTCGGATGCGAACCTTCCTCAATCCGGACCCCGGCCCGCACCAGGACGGGCACCTCGAGTTTGACCTTGTCCTGCAGCCGTTTGTAGGCCTCGGGAAAGACGATCATGTCGATTTTGCCGGTCATGTCTTCGAGCGAGGCCTGGGCATAAAAGTCACCACGCTTCGATTTCAAGACGCGCACGCCGGTGATCATGCCGGCCGTAGTGATCACTTCGTCTTTGGGGGTCGAAAACCGCTTAGCGGCGATCTCTTCAGTGGTCTTCGCGCTCAGATCAAGCAGCTTGTCTTTGTACTTCTCCAGCGGATGGCCGGTGATGAAGAAGCCGAGAATCTCTTTCTCAGCCGCCAGGCGCGTGTGCTCATCCCAGTCGGGGACGTTGGGGAGGGCGTCAACCTCCGGGGGCGCCGTTTCGTCGGCGAAGACGCCAAAGAGCCCGTGCTGACCGGATTCCACATCGCGCTGGGTTTTCTGCGCCCGCTCGATAGCTTTGTCCAGCGCCTGCATGAGTTGGGCGCGGCGACCGAACGGATCCATGGCGCCGCTTTTGATCAGCGACTCCAGCACACGCTTGTTGAGAAGATGCAGGTCCACTTCTTCGCAGAACTCAAACAGGGAGCGGAAATTCCGGCCCAGTTTCCGGCGAGCGGCCACGATCGATTCAATGCCGTTGGCGCCGACGTTCTTCACCGCCGCCAAACCGAAGCGGATGGCCGGACCATGCGGGGTAAAGTTCGCATCACTGACGTTGATGTCGGGGGGCTCGACAGCGATTCCCATCTCGCGGCATTCGTTGATGTACTTCACCACATCATCGGTCGAGCCAGTCACCGAGGTCAGCAGAGCCGCCATGAACTCCACCGGATAGTGCGTCTTCAGATAGGCGGTGTGGTAGGCGAGCAGCGCGTACGCGGCCGAGTGCGACTTATTGAAACCGTAACCGGCGAATTGCGCCATCAGGTCGAAGATTCTCTCGATTTTCCTCTGCGGGAAGCCACGCCGGATTGCGCCCTCCACGAAACGCTCGCGTTGCTCAGCCATCTCTTCCGGCTTCTTCTTGCCCATAGCGCGGCGCAACAAGTCCGCTTCTCCGAGCGAGTAGCCGGCGAGCTTGTTGGCCACCTGCATCACCTGCTCCTGGTAGACGATGACCCCAAGGGTTTCCTCGAGAATCTCCTTTAGTTCGGGCAGTTCGTACTCGATCGTTCGGCGCCCGTGCTTGCGCTCGATGAAGTCGTCGATCATTCCTCCCTGGATCGGGCCCGGCCGGTAGAGCGCGTTCAATGCCGTGAGATCCTCAATGGAGTTGGGCTGGTAGCGGCGCAGCACGTCGCGCATACCGTGCGATTCAAACTGGAAGATGCCGGAGGTCAGTCCCTTGTGGAAGACCTCCTGGTACGTGCGCTCGTCTTCGAGTGGGATGTCGTCGAGCATCAGTTTCGCTCCACGCTGGCCGATCAGTTTCAGCGTGTCATCGAGGATGGTGAGCGTGGTAAGGCCAAGGAAGTCCATCTTCAGCAGGCCCATCTTTTCGATGGCAACCATGTCGAAGGCGGTAACGATTTCCTCGTTCTTGGTTTTGTGTAGGGGCACCAGTTCGATGAGCGGCCTGGGCGAAATCACGACGCCCGCCGCGTGCACGCCGGAGTTGCGGACTAACCCCTCCAGCTTGCGCGCGGTGTCGAGCAACTGGTGTACCTGCGCGTCCTTCTGATATGCGTCCTGGAGTGGGGGTGATTCTTTGATGGCATCGTCGAGCTTGATGTTGAGCGTGGTGGGAACCATCTTGGCAATGCGGTCCACGTCGCTGTAGGGCATATCCATGACACGGCCGACATCCTTGATCGCAGCCTTGGCTGCCATGGTGCCAAAGGTGATGATCTGGGCCACGTTCTCGCGCCCGTACTCGCGCGTGACGTAGTCAATCACCTCGCCGCGCCGGTTCATGCAGAAATCGATGTCGATATCGGGCATCGAAATGCGTTCCGGGTTGAGGAAACGCTCGAAGAGGAGCTCGTGCTGCAGCGGATCGAGGTTGGTGATGCCGAGCGCATAGGCGACCAGCGCGCCCGCGGCTGAGCCGCGGCCCGGCCCTACGGGAATATTCTGTTCCTTGGCGTAGCGGATAAAATCCCAGACTATAAGGAAATAACCAGAAAACTTCATCTGCTGGATGATGGCAACCTCGCGTGACATGCGCTGCTCGTAGTCCGAGAGAGGGTGTTTCAGACGCCCCTGGGCCGCTTGCGAGCGCAGCGTTTCCATGCGCCGCGCGAAGCCTTCGCGGGTGACGTGCTCAAAATAGCTGTCGAGCGTGAAGCCGCTCGGAACCTCAAAGTCCGGGAACGGGCTGGGCACTTTTTCCAGGCGCAGACTGCAACGCTCGGCGATCTCCAGCGTGCGCGAGAGCGCCTCGGGCGTATCCCCGAACACACGGACCATCTCCTCGTAGCTCTTGACGTAGAACTGCGTGCCCTCGAACTTCAGCCGATTCGCATCGTGAATGGACTTGCCGGTCTGAATACAGACCATGACGTCCTGGGCATGGGCGTCTTCTTCGCAGAGATAGTGGCTGTCATTGGTCGCGACCAAGGGGAGACCCAGATCCTTTTCCAACTGGAACAGCGCCGGACGGATGCGGCGCTCTGTCTCCAGTCCCTGGTCCTGGATCTCGAGAAAGAAATTGTGTTCGCCGAAGAGGTCGCGATAGAACGCCGCGGCCTCGCGTGCGACCTGGTAGTTGTTTTCGATCAGACGCTCAGCCACCTCGCCCTTCAGACAACCGGAAAGGCCAATCAGCCCCTGGCTGTGCTCGGCCAGAAACGTCTTGCTCACACGCGGCTTGTAGTAGAAGCCGTGGAGCGAGGCTTCCGAAGTGATCTTCACCAGGTTGCGATAGCCTTCTTCGTTTTCGGCCAGCACCAGCAGATGGTTGTAAGTGTCGCCTTCGGGCGGGGTGCGCTCAATGTTGTGATCGTCCTTCTTGCAGATGTAGAGTTCGCAGCCCACGATCGGCTTGACGCCGACCTTGTGGGCAGCATTCACAAAGTGCACAGCGCCAAAAATGTTGCCGTGGTCGGTCATGGCGACAGCAGGCATGCCGAGGGCTTTGACACGCTCGACCAGCTTTTCGACGTCACAGGCGCCGTCGAGCAAGGAGTAATCAGTATGCAGATGCAGATGGACGAATTGGGAGCTCATGGCCAAGTGAATAACGGGTCACGCGAAAATCTCGCAGCGCTCTTGCACGGAGATCATTCTAAAGGTTGGAGGGATACGCGCAACGCCGCAGTTTGGTGCAACCTAAAGCCAGGTCCGTCCAGGCAATGGAGAAACTACCTTTTCTTCTTCTTTTTCTCCTTCTTCTTCTTCTTGCCCTTGGACTTGGACTTGGTTTTGCCGGCGGACTTCGCTGGCTTGGCGGACTTGTGCCCGGACTTCTTCGCCGGCTTCTTATCAGATTCCTTCGGCTTCGCTACGGCGGTTGGTTTGGCCGCAGCTTCAGGTTTGGCCGGAGACGGAGGCGCCGCAGCTACAGCGCTTTTCCCTTTTGCCTTGCCTTTTGCGCCAAGCAGGGCCGCAGCAGCCGCAACGGCGGCGGCTTTGGCCCCACGTCCGCGTTTCGGCGGCGATGGGGGCGGAGGTGGCGGAGGCGGCGCCAGCGGCTTGAGAAACCTCAGCGTTTCGGTGCGCGAACGGAGCTTGCCATCGAGCAACCTCAAAAACACATCATGGGCGATCTTTGCATACTGCGGCCACTGCGGCGTGATATGGAGCTCGGTCATCTCGGGCAGCGGGATCTTCTGCTGCACCTGGCGCCACTTGGTGAAGAAGTTCTTGATCTTCTGCACCACGGCCTGCTGGCGCGCAGTCACCGCCAGAAACAGGATCATCTCCGGCCGGGCTGACGACAGAAGCTCCCAGGCACGCGAGGGCGTGGCAGCTTCCTTTCCCGACAGGCGTTTGGCCAGTTCCTTGGCGTTGTCTTCCAGGTCCTTCCAAGCTTCGACCAGATCTTTGCGCGGGATGGCACGGCGAATCTCGGAGACATCCTTGTCAGCGAGGCGCTCGGTGAGGAAGTACAGGACCGCCGGGGCGACATCAGGCACATAGCCAAGCTCGTTCATCTGCTGACGTGTCTTCATCAGCGTGCTCAAAGTGCCTGCGTCCACTCTGGCCGCGCTCCAGTGCGGGTTGAGAAGCTTCAGCCATCCTTCCTTCTCGTATGCCTTCAGGATGCTGACTGGATCGTCTTCGTAGGCGAGTTGCTCGATCTCATAGCCGATGGAAGAATCGCGGATATGCTCGATGTACCCGCCTTCTTTGGCCGCGTCATAGCGCAGCTGGGTTCGTTCCTCCAACGGCCAATGGAAGCGGGTTGAGAAGCGGGTGGCGCGGATCAGCCGCGATGGGTCATCGAGGAAAGCGTAGTTGTGCAGAACGCGGATCAGCTTAGCTTCGATATCGGCCACGCCGTTGAAGGGGTCCATGAGCAGCCCGCGCGACCCTTCATTCAGCGAGAGGGCCATGGCATTGACAGTGAAATCTCGGCGGCGGAGGTCCTCGATAATGGTGGCGGGAGCGATCAACGGCGGCTTACCCGTCTTCTCGTACTGCTCCGAGCGGGCCATGGCCACTTCGGCACGCACGCCCCCGGGAAAAGTTAACAGAAGAGTCTTGGACTCATCGTCGGCATCGCCGATGGTCGCGCCGACGCGTTCCAAGTCCTTCTGCAGCTTGAGGGCGCTGCCCTGGACGGTAAAGTCGAGATCACGAATGGGAAATCCGGAAATGATGTCGCGAACGGCGCCGCCGGTAAGGTAGAGATTCATCCCTGCTGACCTGGCGGCGTCCTGGACCAGAGCGACGGCCTTCTGCTGGTCGGGGGAGAGGCGAGTTTCCAGCGTGTAGATGTAGTCGGCCATGCCTTCCTAATCGCCGTGCGGTGGCTGGACCGGGGCGTTATCCACAGAATTTCCACAGGCAGGCCCCTGAAACCCCGGAAGGCGGCCAGCCCTTGGAATCTAACTCTCTCTAGATATTAGACTTATACAGCGAAATATGAATTACAGCAAGCTACAGAAAATAGCACAACGTTTACCGTTTGGCTACTGCGAAGGCACAAACTGGCCTGAAACTGCCGGAAAGTGCGAAAATTCCCGGTGAAGGCTTCAATACCGCCGCCCAAGTGTAGGCGGCTACGGACCTTGAGGCTCCCCGGCCCATGCCCTCGACCCACAAGAAGGTAATCGTCCAGAAATCTGACCGCGACTCCGTCAGCGGGTACGTGGCCCCGGCGAATTTCGTGGCCAACGGTAAGCTGGAATTGCTGAACACGACCGGCAACGTAGTGGGCATTGATCTGCGGGAGATCAAGGCGGTTTATTTCGTCCGGGAGTTCTCCGATGCCGAGGTGATGAGCAGGAAGACATTCACTGCGCGACCTCGCACGGAAGGCTTGTGGGTGCGCCTGAAGTTCAAGGACAACGACATGATCGAGGGCTTGATGTCGGGCGATCTCGCGCAAAACCCCGAGGAGGGGTTCCTCATCAACCCACCTGATCTGCGCTCGAACACGCAGCGGATCTTTGTGCCGCGATCGTCGTTGGCTTCGCTCACTGTGCTGGCTGTGATCGGGGCAGCGCGGCGTCGCCGGAGAGGTGGAACCCCTGATACGCGCCAGGTGACGATGTTTGAACAGTGAGAGAACCAGGGGTCAGGCGTCAGGGGTCTGGTCTCAGGTGTGGGCTCTCCGCAGGCAGATCGCGGTCCTGCTTCTCATTGTGTCCTGTGCAACCGCTTTGCGCGCTCTACGCTTAAAGGGGTCTTCCACCGCGGGACTTAGAAAGCGCTGCCTGGACAGCAAGTTCATTTCTTGAGACCTGACACCTGAGACCTGCCCCCCGCTTCCGTTACAATTCCCTTCGCCTACACAGGTGCCCTCACATGAAGCTCTCGCGGATATCGGATGTCCTCGCTACACGGCTCGAAAACGGCTCACCTGACACGGAAATCAGCGGCGTGGCCGGGATTGAGCAAGCTGGCCCCGGCCAGATCACCTTCGTGGCTAACGTGAAGTACACGGCGGCGGCGAAGACCACCAAGGCTTCTGCCATCATCGTTGCCGAGGATTTCCCTGCCCTGCCCACGGCGATGCTGCGCAGCAAGAATCCGTATTTTGCCTTTGCTCGTGCGCTGGAACTGTTCTACCAGCCGCCGCAGTACGGGCCGGGAGTGCATCCCACGGCGGTGGTGCATCCGTCGGCCAAGGTTGGGAAGAGCGCGCATCTCGGACCCTATGTCGTGATCGATGAAGATGCTGAGATCGGCGATTGCGCTGTTCTGCTGGCTCATGTCGCAATCTATCGCGGCGCGAAGATCGGTAAGAACTTCTTCGCTCATGCCCACGCGGTGGTTCGCGAGTTTTGTCAGCTCGGGGACAATGTCGTTCTGCAGAACGGCGCCATCGTCGGCGCGGATGGCTTCGGTTTTGCCAAGAACGACGCTGGCCGTTGGCACAAGATCGTTCAGTCGGGACCGGCTGTTCTTGAAAGCGATGTTGAGGTGCAGGCCAATGCCTGCGTGGACCGCGCCAGTGTGGGAGAGACGCGAGTGCGCCGCGGAGCCAAGATCGACAACCTAGCACAGGTAGGCCACGGATCAAGCGTCGGAGAAGATTCACTGCTCTGTGCGCAGGTCGGCCTGGCGGGTTCGACGGAAGTCGGAAAGAACGTGATTCTCGCCGGGCAGGTCGGGGTCGCGGGCCACTGCAAGATTGGAGATGGCGCCGTCGCGACGGCTCAGAGCGGCATTCCGAATGACGTCGCGGCTGGCGCGACGGTCAGCGGCTATCCGGCGATCGAGAACAAGCTCTGGCTGCGGTGCTGCGCGGTGTTCAACAAGCTGCCGGAGTTGGCAAAAGCGGTAAGGCAGGTATCAGGTCGTGATTGAGGCAGGACGCCAGACGGCGCAGTCCCTCTGCTATTCCCTTAACCCTTCCGGCAGGCCGCGGGTGATCACGGCGCGGACCTTGGCCATCAAGGCATCGCGGTCGCCGAAATCCTCAGGCTCGATGGGGTCATGGAACTGCACGGTCACCGTCCCCGGCTGGATGGCGAATCGTGCTTTGGGCATCAATTGCTCAGTGCCGGAAATCGTGATCGGGACCACCGGGACCTGGCATTCTTCCGCAAGATAGAACGGGCCCTTCTTGAACGGCAGCAGGCGGCCATCGTAAGAGCGCTTCCCTTCCACGTAGATGGTCATGTTGATTCCCCGCTTGATCACCCTGGAAGCCTCGCGCACCGCGGAGATGCCCGCTTCGCGGTTGCCTCGGTCCACCGGCACGAGCGAGCCGATGCGCATGGTTTCACCAAGAATCGGGTACTTGAACAGCTCCTTTTTCACCATGACCGAGGTGCGCTGGGGGATCAGCGGAATCATAATGGGCGGATCGAGATTCGAGATGTGATTCGACATGAAGATGTAGGTTCGCGCCGGATCGATCTTGTCGAGTCCGAGGATACGCACGCGGACTCCGGCGATGCGCACTCCCGCCAGCGCTCCCCATGTGCAGATTCGATAGAAGAGGCTGATGTCTCTGGTCAGGTAGGTCCAGGGGAATCCGATCAGCGCCGCGAGAGGCAACGCCACCACCCAGAACGCGAGCATGAGAAGGGTACGGATCGCGGAGGGTTTCCCTTCATCGCGAGTCGCGGTTTCCGCTTTGACCACTGAGGCAATATTCTCCATGCGTTTGAATCACAACGACCCCTGTGCTCCTCTGTGTCCTCCGTGGTTAGACGAGAAAACCCAAAACCACAGAGGGCACAAAGGTACACAGAGGAATGCCCTATGCTTCCGCTTCCATCACCCGCAACCGCTCCGGTAGCTTCTCATAAATGCCTCCGAAGCCTCCATTGGAAAGGATGGCGACCACGTCTCCGGAGCGCAGTTCCGGAGCGATCGTACGGACGATCGTATCAGCGTCGGCGATGATGCGCGCGCGGCGGCCTTGCTGCGCCATCTGGGCCGCGACCGCATTCAGATTCAGCCGCTCCGCTTCGGGAATCGCTTCCGACTTGAACACACTGGCCACGATCACTTCATCGGCAAGCGCAAGGCTGCGGGCGAGCGCATCCTGCAGCACGTTGCGCCGCATGGTATTCGAGCGCGGCTCGAGCACCGCCCACAAGCGCGCTCCCGGATAGCGCGCGCGCAGGGCCCGGATCGTCTGCTCAATCGCCGTGGGATGATGGGCAAAATCATCGATGATCGTGACACCGTTGACTTGCGCCTTGACTTCCAGCCGCCGTTTCACGCTCTGGAATGTGGCTAACGCCTTGCTGATTACTTCTTTCGAGATTCCATAGTTCGCGGCCAATGCCGCCGCACCTGTGGCATTCCAGGCGTTGTATTCACCTGCCAAGGGGAAGTCGAAATCCGCCCATGGTGTCCCGTCGCTGATCACCGACCATGAGCTACGCTCTGGCGCGAGTTTCAGATCGGAGATCCTCCACGCGGCACGCTCGCCGGAACCATAGCGCGCGACCGGGCAAAACGCCTTTTGCAGGCATCGATCCAGGCTCGTGCCGGTGTCGAAGGCAATGATCCGTCCGCGGCGGGGCACCAAGTTCACCAGGCGCTTGAAGGCGGTCTCGACCGCACCGAGATCCTTGTATATATCGGCGTGGTCGAACTCGACGGAAGTCAGGATGACCGCATCGGGAAAGTAGTGCAGGAACTTCGGTCCTTTGTCAAAGAACGCAGTATCGTATTCGTCGCCTTCCAAGATGAAGTGTTGGCCCTCGCCCAGCCCGAAACTGCTGCCGAAGTTTTCAGCGATGCCGCCGATCAGAAACGACGGCTTCAATCCTGCTGATTCGAAAATCCAGGCCAGCATCGAAGTGGTCGTCGTCTTGCCGTGAGTGCCAGCAACAACCAAGACTTCCTTCCCTACAAGAAACTCGTCGTGGAGAATCTGCGGCAGCGAGCAAAAAGGAATGCGCTGGTCGAGGACACGCTCCAGTTCGACGTTGCCACGCGAGATGGCGTTCCCCACGACGACCAGATCAGGCCGCGAGTTCAAATTAGCCTCGGCGAAAGGCTGGGCCACTGGAATGCCCAGCGATTCCAGGAATGTCGACATCGGTGGATAGGCAGCCGTATCCGAACCGGCAACCTGAAAGCCGCGCTGCCTGAGCATGCCGGCCAGGGAAGCCATCGCCGTGCCGCAGATGCCGATCAGATGGATATACCTGGGTTTGGCTTTCATGGGTGCTGAACAAACATCTCAGAAAGTCGCCGCAGCCACAAGGAACCAGAAAAGGAACATTGGCAGCACGAGGATCGCATCCAGGATCACTCCCTCGACCTCGATGCGCCTCGCTATCACCTGACCTATCTCATAAATCAGGCAGACAACGCCTACGACGGCAACAGTTCGGAACAACCAGAATGCGCCCATCGGGACCGCCCGCGTCCCGGTTCCAGGCCAAAACCGCAAAAGAGCAAGTATCAGGATCCACGCGAAGACAACTATCGCCCGAAATCCTAGCCGCCATTTCAGGAGAGACCCTCCCGAATCTTCGCTCGTCGCCGTCTCTGCCATCGTGCAGTACCTCTGTGTCTTCGAGGCTACGACTCTTCCGTCGCGGCTTCCAGAATTCGCAGTTTCACCTCGCCGCCGACTTCCAGCCGCGCCCGGACCCCAATCGGCAGCGTGACGTTCGCACGCGAGACGTGCCCCGAACGCAGTCCAAAGGCCACAGGGATTCGCAGATCGCCGAGCACCCGCATGACGACTTCTTCCAGCGTGTAGTCCTGGTCAGGGCCTTGCTGGCAGTCGATCATTTCGCCAAAGACTACTGCCCGCACGGCTTTCAGTTTGCCGGCCAGTTTCAACTGCATCAACATGCGGTCGATCTGGAAAGGCTTAGTGGCAACGTCTTCGATAAACAAAATCGTGCCGTCGGTGCGTATCTCATGCTGGGTTCCCAGCGACGCTACCAGCATCGAAAGGCACCCGCCGTAGAGAATGCCCTCGGCTTTGCCTTCGGCGAGGGCGTTCATTCCAGAGCCTGCGCTGATCTCCCATTCCGTGGCGCCGCCGATTGCGTTGTTCCACGACTCCAGGTCCACACCGCCGGAGACCGCGAAATCCTTGGTCGCCATCGGCCCGTGGAAAGTCACAAAGTTGGCGGAGTCCGCCATGCAGCACACCAGCGTCGTGATGTCACTGTAGCCAACCAGAATTTTGGGGTGGAGAACGATCTTTTGCGGGTCGAGGGCCAGCGGCAGGTAGTTCGATCCGTAGCCCCCGCGGGCACAGACAATGGCGCGGATGTCATCGCGGGTAAACATCTCCTCCAGTTCGCGCGTCCGGCGCTCGACTGAACCGGCAAAATACAAATCCCGATCTAGGATGGAATCGAAGTAAACCGGCTCGTAGCCGGCACGACGCAATCCCTCGCAGCCCGCATCCAGCAAGTCGCGTTTGATGTTGGAAGCCGGCGCGACAATTCCGACCTTGTCGCCCGACCGGAGCACGGGTGGTTTGATGCGTGACTGCTGGGGGTTGCAGGTCATGCAGCACCGATCTTACACGAAGAACTCTCCGCGGCAGACCAGCGTGGCCGGCCCACGGAGATAAACTTGGTCCTCCCAGCGGACAGTTTGCGTCCCTCCAGGTGCGATCACGTTCACTGGCGAAGATGCTCGGCGGCTGGCGATGGCGGCAACCGCGGAAGCGCAGGAACCTGTCCCGGAAGATTGCGTCTCTCCTACCCCACGCTCGAACAACCGGATCTCGATTTCGTTCGGGCCGCGCATCACAACAAACTCCACGTTCGTCCCCTGCGGGAAATGCGGTTGACGCTGAATCAGCGCAGCCTGTTGCTGCCAATTCTGACGAAATTGGCCGACGAAAATCACAAAATGGGGGTTCCCCATCGAGACTTTTGTCCCATCTGCCCGCAGCTCGGCCGTCTCAATTGAAAGCTGCTCTCCAACTGCTGGTTGGCCCATTTCCGTCTCGAACTCAAAGGTGGCGCCCCGCTGAGCGATAAGCTTGCACTTCTTCAGGCCGGCGAGGGTGCGAATCACGACTTCTTTCTTGCCTTCGCGGGCGCACACCTCCGCGGCGACGCAGCGAGTGCCGTTGCCCGAGATTTCCGCTTCTGAGCCGTCGGCGTTGAAGAGACGGGCGTTCATGTCGGCTTCTGTGTCCGGGAACAGCCATTCAACGCCGTCCGCGCCGACCCCATTGTGCCGGTCGCACAAGCGACGGGTGAGCGAACTCAAGTCGCTGGCGACGCCGGTGGCCGCAACAAGCAGAAAATCGTTGCCGCAGGCAGACGCTTTCGCAAACGGAATTCCCTTCCCCTGAGAAACGCTCATTCGTGTTCCGTACTGGCAATTGTCGCTACGCTGGCAAAGACGTTCGATTCGTGCAACCGCAGCGAAAAGGACTCGTGCTCGTCGCGTTCGCAGTCGACGGCAAACACCAGCCGCGATTCGCCGTCGGACGAGGCCACATGAACGTTCTGCATGGTGAGTTTCTCATCGTCAACCAGATGATTTACCTCACGCAGCATGTCTTCCACGTTACGCCCCGTGACCTCGTAGGTTTGCAGCAGCGTTCGCAAGGCGAAACGCGATTCCAGGTTCCCGAGCACGGCCAGCGCGAGGAGGATCAAAATCGTCGCAAAGATGGCCGTGATGTAGAGACCGCCGCCCACAGCCATGCCGACGGAAGCAACGACGAAGAGCGTGGCCGCCGTGGTCAATCCTGTCACTGATCCGCGAGAATGCAGAATCGACCCCGCGCCGATGAAGCCGATGCCGGGAATGATCTGGGCGGCGATGCGCGTGCTGTCGGAAGGCTGGCCGGCCAGTTCCTTGGAAAGCACCGTGAACATGGCAGAGCCGAAGCAGATGAACATGTTGGTGCGCAGGCCAGCCGGTTTATGGCGCAGTTGCCGCTCCAAACCGATGATGCCGCCCAGAATCGCGGCGATGATCAAACGGACCAGCGTGGAGGAAAGCGCCGTGCCCAACTCGTTGCGGAGCACATCGGCAAGAGAATGAAGGCTATTCATGTGCAAGACCTGACTGTGAGCGGATTCTACCACCGGCTTGTACTGCTCGCCGCGCAGCAGAAGGACCAAAAGTTAACGCGATTGATTCAGGGCAGCGCGGGCGGCGTAGATGCGAGCGGCCGGCTGGCCTTTAGTGTGGATCTCGGTCAGCAACGTGAGGCGACCTCTCGCTACTTGTTGGTCGACCGCATCGCCCTGGAAGGCAATGACGTAATCCACATACTGGGCCGGATCCGCCAAGGCCCGTTCCCAAAGGCCCTCTGCGTCGGAAGGCCGTTTCCAGGGACGGTGATTCCCTTCGTCTATCACCTGGCGCAGGGGCACGCCAGATTGTTGAAAGGCCCCGACGTGGTCGCCCAGGTACATGAGGTACACGGAGCGTTCGGGAAACGCAGCGATGCTGTGAGCCACTGCCGATTCCAGCGCGAGCTTCGTGCGGGAGTTCACCCAGGCTTCCTCGAAGCAGCGCGGCTTCGCTTTCCAGACGGAAAAATAGCTGAGCACGACGAGAAGGGCCAAGACCGCCATCCCCAGCTTCCGTGTCGGCCAGCGGCCAGTCAATTCTGGGATTGCTGACGCGATCAGGCCCACCGAAACCGCGAACAAGGGAAGCAACTGAAGGCCGTAGCGCAGGTTATACCAGGAAAACGGCCACCAGACCGGCAGGAAGATGGGGACACCGCCGTAGGCAATCGAAAGCGTGTAAAAGACCAGCGGCACAACCAGCAAGAGCAAAACACCCTTTCGCCTGATTTCGATTGTCGCCAGAACGACGCCAGCCAGCGCGACTACAATCCAAATTCTGCCCCAGTTCCCGCTCGCCATGTCCAACTCTGCCGACTTGAGAAAGAAGGTTGCGGCATCGGACAAGTTTCCCGCCCCTGGATGCGCCGGATAACCCGGTTTGGCCGTGCGCTGCTCGATGGCTTTGGCCGAGTAGGGTCCGTTGGCAAACTCCAGAGGGTTACCGTAGACGGCCGTGTTGTACGCCAGCCACATCAGTGGAGCTGCTGCAATCACGAGGAGGAACTTCAACGCCATTCGGCGGAAAGTGCGGTCGTGCCAGCGCTGAAGCGAGAGGAGGGCCACAATCAGGCCAAGTGCTGTGGCCAGAAGCCACCCATCGTAGCGCGTGAGTTCTGCGCAAGCGAGGCAGCCGGCACAAGGGAAAAGGGCGCGATTTCTTTCAGGAGCATCCTTTTGCAGGGTCAGAACGAACTCGAAGAAGTAGACCACGGCCCAAATAAAGAAAGCCAGGTACAGCGCTTCGGTCATAGCCGTGGCCTGCAGATAGATCAGATTCGGATTGGCGGCATACACGAATGCTGCGAGCCAGGCGCCGACGCCTGCTGCCGGTTTCGTGCGTGCATCCGACTCGAGCACGTCTCGAGTTAAGCGGAAGATCCCGATTGCGCCGAAGACGTAGGCGATCATGGACGGGATCGATCCGCCAATTCCGGTTTGCCACATCCAGTCGGACAACAGAAATGGAAGCATCAGCAGATGAGGCAAAGGCAGCCAGACCGTCCCCAACTGGAGCAGGCCGGGCGTTTGCGAATCGAAGACGCGGCGCGCGATGTTGATATGGGCCACGGCATCGCCATAAAACAGGATCTGACCATGCTGGAAATAATAGAGAAATGAGAAGAGCGAGACGAGAGCAGCCAGCCAAGCCAGGAAAAGCGTCTCGCGTTTGGCGAAGCCTGCAGTTTCCTCGCGGAATGAAAGCTGAGTCATGAAACGAAGTCAGAAGTAAGAAGTAAGAAGTAAGAAGTCAGAAGGCAAAAGTCAAAACCGCAGCGGTCTACGAACGCGACGCGAATCTCTGCAGTCCTACTTCTGACTTCTGACTCTAACCCAGATGCGTGAGCTCGCGAAAGAGCTGGAAGCGCGCGTCGATTTCCGCGCGACTCAGGTTCTCCAGGCGCGCAGTTCCGAACCTCTCCACGGCGAACGATCCCATGACGCCCCCGTAGAACAGCGCACGCTTCAGTACTTCGCGATTGAGTCCGCCCTGCGACGCAATATAGCCCATGAATCCACCGGCGAATGAATCACCCGCACCAGTCGGATCTTTCACTTCTTCGATGGGCAGCGCCGGGGCGCGGAAAGGATGCGATCCGATTCCAAAAGCCCCCTCGCGAAAGAAAATAGTCGCCCCGTATTCGCCGTGCTTCACGACCAGCGCATTCGGCCCCATGGAGAGAACCTTTCTGGCCGCGCGCGGAAGATTCTTGTCGCCGGCCAGCATTCGCGTTTCACCATCATTGATCAGCAGCACGTTGACCAGCTTGAGCGTCTCCGCCAGTTCCTTCGGTGTGCGCTGAATCCAGAAATTCATGGTGTCGCCGCCGGTCAACTTCACGTTATCCATCTCCAAACGGACTGCCGCCTGCAGAGAGGGATGAATGTTGGCCAGGAACAAGTACTCGCTGTCGGCGAATTCGGGCGGGATGCGGGGCTGAAACTTCTTGAACACATTGAGCTCGGTGAAGTCGGTCTTGGCCTCATTCAGATTGTCCAGATACTGGCCGCCCCAGCGAAAGGTCTGGCCCTTCGCGCGCTCGATGCCGCGCGTGTCCACGCTGCGTTTTTTCAGGATCTCCTCATGCTGCGCGGTAAAGTCTTCACCCACAACGGCAACGACGCGCACACTGGTGAAGTAACTCGCGGCTAGGGAGAAATAAGTGGCTGCGCCTCCCAGGATGTTTTCTACCCGGCCAGAGGGCGTAGCAATTGTGTCAAAGGCAATGGAACCGACGACGAGAATGCTCATAGTCTCGTAGTTCGTAGTTCGTAGTTAGGTATCGGCAAATTCGCGGGTATGCGAACTACGAACTCCGAGCTACGGCTTGTTTAAGTACTTTCCTAAGATCAGCTTCAACTTTTCTGCCGTCGCCGGCGGGATCTTGTCGCGCTCGGTTAGAATCGCGTGCGCCAGGGCCGAGTCGCACTTGCACGAGCGCGTTTTCGGCATAGCCGCCACGGCAGCCTTCACCACCTTGGCGGCGTTCTCCGCGTTCTTCAGCAGGACGGAAATAATTTGCTCCACCGTAACGGAATCGTGATGCGGGTGCCAGCAGTCGTAGTCGGTCACCATGGCAATCGTGACGTAACAAATCTCGGCTTCGCGGGCCAGCTTCGCTTCCTGCAGATTGGTCATTCCGATGACGTCCATGCCCCAACTGCGATAGACATTCGATTCGGCCTTGGTGGAGAACTGCGGGCCTTCCATGCATAGATATGTGCCGCCGTGCTTGGCGTTCACGCCGGCAGTCCCGCAAGCAGTCTCGACCACCTTTGCCATCTCTCCGCAGACCGGGTCCGCGAAGCCGATGTGAGCGACAAGACCGTTGCCGAAGAAGGTGTCATCCACACGATGGCGGGTGCGGTCGAAGAACTGGTCGGGGATGACGAAATCCAAGGGCTTGTGTTCTTCCTTCAACGATCCCACAGCCGAGATCGAGATAATACGCTCTACCCCAAGCTGCTTGAAGCCATAGATGTTGGCGCGGAAATTCAGTTCAGAGGGAAGGAGCTTGTGGCCGCGGGCATGACGGGCCAGAAAGGCAACGCGCCTGCCCTCGAGCACGCCGAGAATGTACGCGTCCGAGGGATCGCCAAACGGCGTGTACTGGCGGCTCTCCTGCACATCCACGAAACCCGGCATGTGGTACAGGCCACTGCCGCCAATGATGCCGATTTCTGCCTGCTGCACGCGCTCTCCCGATTGAGATGGAAATGACGGCGGAACTCGTGATTATACAAGAGACGTCAGAGGTAAGAAGTCGGATTACAGGGGTTGGAATCGAGTTTTCAGTTCTCAGTTCCAGTTCTCAGGTTAACTGTGCTCTTGGAGTTGAACGCGCTGTCGTTCGTGGGCGACTGAGAACTGAGAACCGGGAACTCGGTTCTTGCCTCTGCAATCTGACCTCTCGCCTCTGACCTTTGCAGTCTCTCAGTTGAACTACAATCTACACATGAAATCCGTCATCCTCGCTGCTGCTCTTGCGGTCGCGTGTGTGGCGCAGACTGCGCCGCAGATTGCTCCCCAATCCGCCACCGTTCCGGTGACGCTCGACCACAACCGCATCATTATCGATGTATATCTTCCGCTGCCTGACGGCGCGCAGAAGCGCGTCCGCGGGTGGGTGGACAACGGTAATGCTGACGTCTGGGTGAGTGAACGCGTGGGCAAGTTGATGGGGCTGCAGCCGACTGCCGACTCAAAAGAGACTGAAGTCCTTGGTGCGAAGGTCCGGACGGTTGCGGCGCCACGCGAGATCGTTGTGGGCGGCATGAAGATCTTGTTCGCGGGAATCAAAGAAGCGAGGATGATCAGCGCAGACAGTATCGCGCCGGGCTCCAGTGCCGAGATCAACCTGCCCTCGACCGTCCTGCGGAACTACGACATCATCATGGACTATGTAGATCGCGAGCTCACACTCGCCGTGCCCGGCCAGGCGAAGTTTACGGGTAAGTCCGCGAAGGCATTCGTAAATCCGCCAAACGGATTGGTTCAGGTGCCGGCTCAGATTCAGGGCAAGCCTTACCAACTCACGCTCGACCTTGGCTCCTGTTTCAGCATGTTGGCGGCGGACGTTTTCGACGAGCTTGCGAATGAAAATCCGAAATGGCCGCGCCATACCGGCGCTGTCGGTCCGGAACTGTTCTGGGGGATGCAGGAGGAGGCGAACCAGCACTCGCTGCGGATCCCTACACTCGAATACGGACCTGTAACGCTGCCCGCGGTCGGCGTCGCCACCTTGCCGCAAGCGTTCATGTCTTTCTATCGGGAACGCGCGGGAGCCGACACCTCGGGCCTGATCGGCGGCGATGCCCTGCTTAACTACCGCGTCGGAATCGACTATGCTCACGCAGCCGTGTATTTCGACCAACGCGGAAGCTATATTGCCCCAGGAATTGATGTGGTCGGCCTGACGTTGCGCCCGGAGCTCGACGGCCGCTACACGGTGATCGGCGTGGCCAACTACGATGGCAAGCCTGCGGTTCCCGAAGTAAAGGCCGGCGACGTTTTGCTCATGATCGATAAAGTCCCGGCCAAAGACTCGACTATGGGCCAGATATGGTCGCTACTTGGCGGCGATCCCGGGGAAACGCGACTCCTGACGCTGGAACGCGAGGGAAAGCAATTCACGGTGAACGCGCCCGTGCGAAGATTTCTGCCGGTCGGCACCGGCGATCGCTGAGCGCAGGCGTTTCAAGAGGGAGACGCGACGCTCACTTCCCTTCTGGCTCGCTGCCCCAGAAATCCTTCTCGGCCCGCTTTGTCGTGTCGTCATCCAGGCTCTCGCTGATCAGCACCTGGTCTCCGCGGACTTCGATCATGACCGCGCCTTCCTCGGTCAGCCAGGCGTGACGGCTACCGAGCGTTCGCCAGGAATTCACCGGAGGAGCATCGTCAGCGACTTTTCCGTCGGCACCGAGCGCCTGCGTCTTCTGGTAGCGCTGAGCCAGAGATTTCGCATACACGGCGGCGAACTCGGACGCCTTGGCCGGGCTTGACCAGCGCGAGACATAGAGCACTCCAAGGGGCGCCGACTTGTCGCCTTTCGGACGCCCGGCGAAGTAGTAACCACCGCGCCACTCCGGATAGAGGGCCGCGGCCTCTTCCCGCCCCGCATACTGCTCGACAAGCACGTCCACGTCGAACTCACCGATCGCGCCGATGTCGAACCAGTCGTAGCCTCTGAAGTCCTTGTCGAAATCGAGCAGTTTCATGGGCGCCAGTTTTTCGTGGGAGAGATATGTTTTGGGCTCCATGATCTCGCGGGTCGACTTGGGAGGATCCTTGAAAGCGCCAGCGTAGGCCAACTCCTTCCCGCCCGAGGCGAGCAGCGCAGCCGTGAAATCGAGACCGTAGCGATAGGGAAAGGTGAGCGTTTCCTTCAGGAAGATAGGCGCATCGCGAAAGGCTGGCGAATCGGCGCTGCCGACCAACATGCCTTGCTTCAAGGCCTCTGCGATCTGCGGAACATCGAGGACGGTCTTACCGGTGGGAGCTAAAGAGTAGTCGAGCAACACCGCCATCGCCTGCCCTTCGATCACGGCCTGCCGGGCGGCCATCTCTTCGTCGCCGCCGATGTCGGCTGGGCTTGGCCTGCCAGCGTGATCGGAGCCGCCGGTGACTTCTTTCATGAAGTTTTCGATTCCAAAGGACTGGTCCTGCAAAGCGTGTGTCAACTCATGCGCCAGAACGGGCCGCTGCTGTTCCACACCGACCCAGTTCAGCAGGTTCACCGCGTTGGTTTTTGGATCGTAGTATCCCGCCACCTGCTCTCGCAGCATGGCAACCAGGAATGTTCGAAGATCGAAATTGCGAGGCAGCAATCCGAACTTCTTCAGAACGACCTCGGAGCGCTCCAGCCGCTTCGCCTCCTTGTCGTCTTTCATGCCCTTCTGGATGAAGGACTGGACCTCGTCGCGCTTGACGAGTTTGCGCTTGACTTCATGTTTGATGGGAAGCCTAGTATCCTGGCTGGCAAACTGGAGTATTACGTCAACCGACTTGAAGAGTTCCTTCGCCTCTTGCGGAGAGACGATCTGTTCCGCAGTGGCACCGGCGCTCTCGCCTGCTGGGGCTTGCGACTGTCGGGCCTGCTGCTGATCCTGGATCGAGAGCCCGATCTCATCAAGGCGGGAGTCCCGGGGAAAACCCTGCGGCTGTGTGGGCTGTGTCCAGGCCGCGCCCGCCAGCAACACAGCCAGCAGAGCGAGAGCAGCAATCCACGATTTCATTCTCACTCTCATCCTAAGCAGCCTCTGGGGTTAGTGATCCTGGGCAAAGTCGAAGAATCTCTCCGCTCGCTTTGATCTTAGCAGCACAGCTTACGTTGGGGGTTCGTCAGGCTCTTCTGGTCTCGAGTTTATAATCTCGCGATGGACGTCAACCTCTGGACATCTTCCGATCATGCCCGGGACTATCTCGCACGAGCCGACTCCATCTCTCACCGCAGCGAAGGCGAGGCGGCGCTGCTGGAGCTCATTCCTAAAACAGTCCGCCGCGTACTCGACCTCGGGACCGGCGATGGGCGGCTCCTCGCTCTGGTCAAGAGAGTGCGTCCCGGAACTCAGGCCGTTGCTATCGACTTTTCTCCGGCCATGATTGAGGCGGCGCGTGAACGATTTGCCGGGGATACTTCAGTTACCATCATGACGCAC
>Ga0335070_10002955_pt1 | contig 19824 bp, 13 predicted proteins | sample Lox_Sample_13_FD_206722 | JGI IMG/M metagenome (GOLD analysis project Ga0335070, IMG submission 206722) | Soil microbial communities from Loxahatchee National Wildlife Refuge, Florida, United States - Lox_Sample_1.3 | ecosystem: Environmental > Terrestrial > Soil > Wetlands | place: USA... | reverse complement strand
TGGTGTTTGCGCTGGCGCTCGCGGTCGGGCTCACGCCGGAGCTGTTGCCGATGATCATGACGATCAGCCTGGCACGCGGCGCGGTCCGCCTCTCGCGCGAGCGAGTGATCGTCAAGCGTCTGCCGGCCATTTACAACCTCGGCGCGATGGACGTGCTGTGCACGGACAAGACCGGCACGCTGACCCAGGCGCGCATCGCGCTGACCAGGCACGTTGACGCCGCCGGCCGCGACAGCGAGCGCGTGCTTACGCTCGCCTGGCTGAACAGCCATTTCGAAAGCGGCCTGAAAAGCGCCCTGGACGACGCCATCCTTGCGCGCGGCGCGATCGACCCTTCGCCCTGGCGCAAAATAGACGAAGTACCGTTCGACTTCGAGCGCCGGCGCGTCTCGGTGCTGGTCGAATGCGGCGGTGAACGCACGCTGATCGTCAAAGGCGCTCCGGAGGATGTCATCCGCATTTCCACCCGCGTCGAGACCGCGGACGGCGCGAGCCAGGAACTGACGGATGCTCTGCGCGCTGCATTGCACGCCAGCTTCGAGGAACTCAGCGCACAGGGTTTCCGCCTGCTCGGTATTGCGAGCCGCACGGGGCCGTCGAGTCAGACGACCTGCGTGCTCGGCGACGAAGCCGACCTGACGTTTGCCGGGTTCGCGGTCTTTCTCGATCCGCCCAAGGCGTCTGCGCGCACGGCGCTGTCGGCGCTCGCGGCGGCGGGCGTGGCGGTAAAGGTTCTCACCGGAGACAACGAGCAGGTCGCACGGCATCTGTGCGCCGAGCTCGGCTTCGATCCCGGGCGGGTGCTCACCGGGGCGGATCTGACAGCGCTCAGCGACGAGGCGCTGCTCGGATGCCTCGGCAACACGCGGCTCTTCTGCCGGGTGACGCCGCAACAGAAGCTCCGCGTGATCATGGCGCTCAAGCGCATGGGCCAGACGGTGGGTTTTCTGGGCGACGGCATCAATGACGCTCCCGCACTGCGCGCGGCCGATGTGGGCATCTCCGTCGACGCCGCCGCGGACGTGGCCAAGGCGGCGGCCGAGCTTATCCTGCTGGAGCAGGATCTGGGCGTGGTGCACGAAGGCGTGATGGAAGGGCGGCGCACGGTCGTGAACACCGCCAAGTACCTGCTGATGGCGAGCAGCGCCAATTTCGGGAATATCTTCAGCATGGTGCTGGCCGGACTGATCCTGCCATTTCTGCCGCTTCTGCCGATCCAGGTGCTGCTGACCAATCTCATCTACGACCTCGCGCAGTCCGGATTGCCGCTCGACAATGTCGATCCCGAAGCTGTCGAGCGGCCGCTACATTGGGAGAGCAAGCTCATCGAACGTTTCATGATCGTGATGGGACCGATCAGCACGGTGTTCGACCTGATGACCTTTGCCGTGCTGGTCCTGTTCTTTAGGGCTGACGTGGCTTTGTTTCGCACCGGATGGTTCATCGAATCGCTGGTGACGCAGATCGTGATGATTTTCGCGGTGCGTACCCGCCGCCACATGTTTGCGAGCCATCCGCATCCGGCCGTAGCCGGTCTCGCGTTCGGTACCGCAGTGCTTACCTTGGCTTTGCCGTTCCTTCCGCGGATCGGCCAGTGGTTCGAGTTCGTGCATCCGTCCGCCGCCTATTTTGCGTATCTAGTGGCCATCGTCGCGGGTTTTCTCGTGGCGGTCGAGGTCGTCAAGCGGATGTTTTTCGCGCGCATGTGGTATAGAGCGGCACCCTGACGCGCATCGCGCCGCCGACCGCCGCCACCGCGCAAGGAACCTTCGCGCGAGCCTTTGACAGCCGCGCGCGATCAGGCTTGAGTACCAGTTAGCCACGCAGGGAGGCATCCGTCATGGGAGTTTTGTCCGGCTACAAAATCGTTGAGTTCGCGGGCATCGGCCCCGCACCGATGTGCGCGATGCTGCTCTCGGACATGGGCGCCGAAGTCCTGCGCCTGGACCGCGCCGAGGATGCCAACCTCGGAATCAATACCGAGTCGAAGTACAACCTTCTCGGCCGCGGGCGCCGCTCGGTCGCGGTCGATCTCAAGCGGCGCGAAGGCACCGAAGTCGCGCTCAAGTTGATCGAGCGCGCCGACGCGCTGATCGAGGGATTCCGGCCAGGCGTGATGGAACGCCTGGGACTCGGCCCCGACGTCTGCCTGGCGCGCAATCCAAAGCTGGTTTACGGCCGGATGACCGGATGGGGGCAGGACGGCCCGCTCGCGCTCGCTGCCGGGCATGACATCAACTACATCGCGCTCACCGGCGCGCTTCATTCGATCGGGCGGCGCGGCGAGGCGCCCGTGCCGCCGCTCAACCTGGTCGGCGACTTCGGTGGCGGCGGCGTGTACCTCGCGCTGGGCGTGGTCGCGGGAATGCTCGAGGCGCAGAGATCGAGCAAGGGCCAGGTGATCGACGTCGCGATGATCGACGGCGCGTCATCGCTGATGGCCGGGATTTACGGCCTGCGCGGCGCCGGCGTTTGGAACGACAATCGCGGCGAAAACATCCTCGACACCGGCGCACACTACTACAACGTTTACGAAACCAGCGACGGCAAGTATATCTCGATCGGTTCGATCGAGGCCAAGTTTTACGCCGAACTGCTGCGGCTCACGGGGCTGGAGGGCGAGAAGCTGCCGCGCCAGAACGATCGCGCGCAATGGCCCGCGTTCCAGGAACGGCTCAAGGCGCTGTTCAAGACCAAGACTCGCGACCAATGGTGCGCGATCATGGAAGGCAGCGAAATCTGCTTCGCGCCCGTGCTGACGATGACCGAGGCGCCGCAGCATCCGCACAACCGCCATCGCGGCACCTTCGTCGAGATCGACGGCGTGGTGCAGCCGGCGCCCGCGCCGCGCTTCAGCCGCACGCCGAGCAAGATCCAGCGTCCGCCGGCGCGTCCCGGCGAGCATACCGAGGAAGGCCTGCAGGCGTGGGGTTTCAGCGCGGCCGAGCTCGAACAGCTGCGCGCAAGCGGCGCGATCGGCGTGCGCGACGCGCAGCCGAAGGCGGCCGCCGGAAGTTAAGGTCGCGGCGCCGCGCGCGGCGGCCGATAGCTCATCGCGCCGCGAGCAGCGCCGCCAGGTCACAGCCGACGAGATCGCCGATCCGCTCAACGGTGATGTCGGCCGGCGGGTAGCTCGCGACGTCGGCGGCGTGCGCATAGTGGCCCTGACGCGGAAAGACCGTGGTCACCCGCTCGCCCCACACTTTTTTGACCGACGCCAGGATTCGCACCTTGTCGTCGACGAGCACGTAGTGTTCCGCCGGATAGAGCGTCTCGACTTCCGCAAGTTCCTGCTCCTTGTGGATGTAAATCAGCACGCGTCCCTCGACCGCCTCGAAGAGCCCCGAGCGCCTGACCTTGCGCGGCTGAAACACCACGTCGCCGTCGGACAGGATGACGGTCGGTCCGAAGGCGGAGAGATGCGCGACCGCGTCAAGCGAACCGGGATAGAGCCGGTTGGCGAACGGATAATCGACCAGGTACGCGGAAACCTCGTAAAGATGCGTATCGTGGGGATGCTCGACGCGGTAGCGCTGCAGCGCGCCCAGGTAGTCGGCGTAGCCGAGTTCTTGTCGCAGTTCTTCAAAGATGGCCCAGTAGCGTTCCTGCGGATCCTTGCCGACCTCGCGCGTCAGATGGCGGCGCAAGTCGTCGGCCACGCGATCGTTGTCGAGCAGGGTGTTGTCGACATCGAGCAGGAACACGACCGGGACTGGAGCATTCGATGACGCCGGCATAACTCCTCGCGGGGCGAAATCGCGCCCGCCAATAAGATCGCAGGCGGCGGCGGTTGCAACAAGATCGCACGCGCTTCTCGCGCCTGCGATTTTGCGCTATCTGGCGTCATGGCCGGCGGCGTGCGCATCGTCGGCCCGTCCTAAGCAGTCGAGCGCAACGGAGGTTCCGGATGAAACGCGAGGTCCCCGAGAAGGAAAGTGAACGCCGCACAGCGCGGCCGTTTACCGGCAAGCAATTCCTGGAAAGCATCCGGGATTCGCGCGAGGTCTGGATCTACGGCGAACGGGTCAAGGACGTGACCACTCATCCTGCGTTCCGCAACTCGGCGCGGATGCTGGCGCGGATGTACGACGCGCTGCACGATCCGCAAAAGAGTCCCGTGCTCACCGCGCCCACCGATACCGGCAACGGCGGCTTCACGCACAAGTTCTACAAGGTCCCGCGCAGCGCCGAGGACCTGGTGGGCGCGCGCGACGCGATCGCCGAGTGGGCGCGAGTTTCATACGGATGGCTCGGGCGATCGCCGGATTACAAGGCGAGCCTCACCGGCACGCTGGGCGCCAACGCCGAGTTTTACGCCCCATACCAGGCGAACGCCTTGCGATGGTACCGGGAGGCGCAGGAGAAGTGCCTCTTCCTCAACCATGCGCTGGTCAATCCGCCCACCGACCGCAGCAAATCGCCCGACGAGGTGACTGACGTCCTGGCGCACGTCGAGAAGGAAACCGACGCCGGCGTGGTCGTCAGCGGGGCCAAGGTCGTCGCGACCGGCTCGGCGCTGACGCATTACAACTTCATCGGCTTTTACGGCCCGACCCCGCTCGGCAAGCCCGAACTCGCAATTTTCGCGATGATCCCGATGGACGCGCGCGGAGTCAAACTCGTCTGCCGTCCGTCGTACGAATTGATGGCGGCGACGATGGGGAGTCCTTTCGACTATCCGCTCTCCTCGCGGCTGGACGAGAACGACGCCGTGCTCATCCTCGACAAGGTGCTGGTGCCGTGGGAGAACCTGTTCGTTTACCGCGACGTGGAAAAGGCCAACACTTTTTTTCCGCGCTCAGGTTTTATCCCGCGGTTCACGCTTCATGGATGCACGCGGCTTGCGGTGAAGCTCGATTTTCTCGCGGGGCTGATTCTAAAGGCGATCGATGCGATCGGATCGAGGGAATTGCGCTCGGCGCAGGTGCAAGCCGGCGAAGTGCTGGCGTGGCGCAACGTGTTCTGGGGGTTGACCGACGCGATGGCGCGCACGCCCGACCCGTGGATGAGCGGTACGGTGCTGCCCAAGGCGGAGTACGGGATGGCGTACCGCTTCCTTGCGACCACCGCGTATCCGCGGATCAAGGAAATCGCCGAGCAGACGATCTCGAGCGGCCTCATCTATCTCAATTCTCACGCCGCCGATTTCAAGAATCCGGAGTTGCGTCCGTTCCTCGACAAATACCTGCGCGGCTCCAACGGCTACGACGCGCTCGAGCGGGTCAAGTTGCTGAAGGTGCTGTGGGACGCGATCGGAAGCGAGTTCGGCGGACGCCACGAACTTTACGAGCGTAACTATGCGGGCAACTACGAGAATATAAGGCTCGAGAACCTGCCGATGGCGCTCGCGACCGGCCGCGCGGACGAATTGACGAGCTTCGTGGATCGATGCATGGCCGAGTATGATCTGGACGGATGGAAAGCGCCGGACCTGATTAATCCTACCGACGTGAACGTGATCATGAAGAAGGCGAAGGGTGGTTGAAATCGGCGAGCGAGTCGAGGCCGCGAAATGGCGATGAAATATCACGCCGGTGAAATCGCGGTGCAGAGGAAAGCCGGCGTGCGCCGTCAGGCCGACAGGCTGGCTGCCGGGATCCGCGGCGTCATGTCGCCCGATCGTGCGGAATATGTCGTCGAGCAACGCTTCGCCGTGCTTGGAACTGTCGATCGGCGCGGCTATGTGTGGGCCTCGGTCGTCACCGGCAAGGCGGGATTCATACAGGCGCTCGACGAACGGACAATCCGGATCGCGGCCGCTCCGGCCGCCGGCGATCCCTTGGCGGAAAACCTCGCGCGGGCGGGGCACGCCGCGGTAATCGTTCCCGACCTGGCCTTGCGGCGAAGACTCAGGCTTAACGGGACAGGCCGGATCGCGGGCGGCATCATCGAGATTCGGGCCGAACAGATTTTTGGCAACTGCTCGCATTACATCCAGTCCCGCGCGCCGGTCGGCGAGCGTCAATGGAAGACGGGCGACGCAGGCGCCGTGCGCGCATCCGAGCTTTCATCCGAGCATCAGCGGCTGATCGCGTCCGCCGACACGCTTTTCATCGCTACCGATGATCCTGATACCGGCGCGCCGGAGTCGGGCGCCGACGTGTCGCATCGCGGCGGCAATCCCGGCTTCGTGCGCGCCGTGTCGAGCCGCCGCCTCGCGATTCCCGACTACGCGGGCAACAACATGTTCAACACGCTCGGCAATATCGCGGTAAATCCGCGCGTCGGGTTGCTGTTCATCAGCTTCGAGAGCGGGCGCACGCTTCAGCTAAGCGGACGCGCGGCGATCGATTGGGACAAGGCACGCGCGGCGACGCTGGCTGGCGCGGCCCGGATCATCGATTTCGAGCTCGACGAGACCGTCGATAGTACGCACGGGTTCCCGCTGCTCTACGAATTCCACGAATATTCGCATTTTAATCCGTAATAGCGAGTCGCGCCGAAGCCTCTGTAAAGAAAAAAAGCGGCAGGACTTTCGTCCCGCCGCCTTAGCAGTCGCAGTTGCCGAGCGGCTACGCCACGAAGCGGAAACCGCCGTTGCGGCGCACGATATGCCCCGAGGTCGGGCCGGCGAAATGCGTGCCGATGACATGCACGGGCTGGTCGCAATAGCGCTCGACGAACTTCTTGCGCGTGTCGGACGCCATCGTGGGGTCGGTGTCGAACTCGCAAACCCATTCCGGATGGGCGACCTGAATCGGATGGTGGATCATGTCGCCGGTGATGACCGCGTTCTCGCCGCGCGACGAAATCCGCACGCTGGTATGACCCGGGGTATGGCCGGGCGTGGATTCGAGCCAGACCTCGCCGGTCAGCTTGCGCTCCGGCTCGACCAGTTCGGCCAATCCGGCCTCGATCACCGGTCGCACCGAGTCTTCTATCGGCTTCTGGAAGTCGGCGCTGCCTTCGTATTTCTTCCAGTGATCCCACTCGCGATCGCGCATCATGTACTTGGCCTTGGGGAAGGTCGGCACCCAGTTCCCGTTGACCAGCATCGTGTTCCATCCGACGTGATCGAGATGAAGATGCGTGCAGACGACGGTATCGATCGATTCGCGCGCGACGCCCGCCTTCTGCATGTCGGAAAGGAACGGCGTGTGCAGGTTGTTGAAGTCGGCAAAGCCCGGACGCGGCTTGTCGTTGCCGACGCAGGTGTCGACCAGGATGCGGCGCCCTTCGGACTCGACCAACAGGGCGTGGATGCTAAGCAGGATTTTGTTGCTGTCGTCGAGGAAGGGGCTCAGCCACTCGCGCTCGTTCTTGAGCGCATCGACTGTCGCATTAGCCGTGATCATCGTGCCGGGCCAGTGCGGTTCCTGCTCGCGCAGCAGGGTGATTTTGACGTCTCCGATATTCCAATGCATGGCGCAAACCTCCACGGTTGTTAGGGCGCTACCTTAACCCGACTCGCCCGACGGCGGCAATCGAAAACTCGCAGCCGGGCCCGCGGCCCCCAAAACGCCCGCGCCTACCAGGAATCGATGTGCGGCCGCTTCTTGCCGGTGCGCGACCGCGGCGGGGGCGCGGAGCGCAGCCCGGTCAAAATCCAGCGCCGCGACTCGACCGGATCGATCACGTCGTCGAGCTCGAAATGCGAGGCGCTGTTGAGCGCCTTACCCTGCTGATACATCCGCGCCACCATCTCCTCGAAGAGCTTCTTGCGCGCGGCCGGGTCGGCCACCGCCTCGAGTTCCTTGCGATAGCCGAGCTTGGCCGCGCCCTCGAGGCCCATCCCGCCGAACTCGCCTGTCGGCCAGGCGACCGTGAAGATCGGCGTCTTGAAACTCCCGCCCGCCATCGCCTGCGCGCCCAACCCATAGCCTTTGCGCAGCACGATGGTGAAGAAGGGCACGGTGATGTTCGCCCCGACGATGAACATCCGCGCGGCGTGGCGCACCAGCGCGGTCTTTTCGATCTCCGGTCCCACCATGATGCCGGGCGTGTCGCAGAGAAAGAGCAGCGGCAGATCGAAGGCGTCGCACAGCTGCATAAAGCGGGCTGCCTTGTCGGCGCCGTCGCTGTCGATCGCGCCCGCCAGATGCGTGGGGTTGTTGGCGATCACGCCGAGCGGGCGGCCCTCGATCCGGATGAGCGCCGTCACCATCCCGAGCCCGAAGTGGCGGCGCAATTCGAGCACCGAGCCGGTGTCGGCGAGCGTCTCGATCACCGCGCGCACGTCGTAGATCCGGAGCCGGTTCTCCGGGATGATTCCGCGCAGCAGGCGCTGGTCGGCGCATTCCCACCGGCCGAGCGGGCCCTGGAAATAGGAAAGATACTTCTTCGCGACACGCACCGCCTCGGCCTCGTCCGCGACCGGCACATCGACCACGCCGTTGGGCACCTGCACGCTCATCGGCCCGATATCTTCGGGACGGAAGATACCCAGACCGCCGCCCTCGACCATCGCCGGACCGCCCATCCCGATGTTCGAGTTGGCGGCCGCGATCACCACGTCGCAGCATCCGAGCAGCGCCGCGTTGCCCGCGAAGCATCGCCCCGAATTGATCCCGACCATCGGCACGAGGCCGCTCAGCTTGCCCCAGTAATGAAACGCCGGAACGTCGAGGCCCGAGAGCCAAAGGCCGTCGGTGTCGCCGGGACGCCCGCCGCCGCCTTCGGTGAACAGCACCACCGGCAGGCGCATCTCGGCGGCGATCTCGAACATGCGGTCCTTCTTGCGATGATTCTGTTGGCCCTGAGTGCCGGCGAGTACGGTGTAGTCGTAGGACATCGCGATGCACCGGGCGCGCGAGTCGTCGAAGAGGTCGCCGTTGACGCGGCCGATTCCGGCGACCAGGCCGTCGGCGGGCGTGTTTTTGATCAGGTCGTCGAGCGCGCGCCGCCGCCGCTGCGCGGCGAGCACCAGCGCGCCGTACTCGACGAAGGTCCCGGGGTCGCAAAGATCCGCTATGTTCTCGCGCGCGGTGCGCTGACCGGTTTTGCGCCGGCGCGCGACCGCCTCGGGCCGCCCGGCGTCGAATCCCGTCGCGTGGCGCTCGTACACCTCGGCCAGGTCGGGCCGGATACGGTCGAGATCGACTTTTTCGGCCTCGGCGGCCGCCGCCGGATCGACCTCGGCCTCTTCGATGAAGGCGAGCGGATGGCCCTCGAAGATTGCGTCGCGCGCGCCGACCGCGATCTGCCGCACCACTCCGCTTACGTGCGCGTGGACCACGTGCTCCATCTTCATCGCTTCCATCACGAAGAGCTGCTGGCCCTTGCGCACCAATTCGCCCTCGCGCACGTCGATCGAGACGATCGTCCCCTGCATCGGCGCGGCGACCGCGACCGTGTTTTCCGGCCCGGTGATCTCGTGATGAACCGCGGCGTCGCTCTCGGCTATAGCGATGCTCGGCGCCGGCGCCGGGTTGACCGCGCTCTTGCCGTGACTCAGCACGGCCAGTGGATCGATCGAATCGATCCTGGCGCCGGCGAGCGTCCTCGCACCCGGCGCGCGTTTGCCTCCGGCGCGATGCGCCCTGGTCCCGGCGCTCGCGGCGGCGATGAAGAGCTGGCGATGGGTCGAACTCGCGGCGGCAACGAGCTCGGCGATATGCTCCTCGACGAAGCGGGTGTAGAGCCGGTTGGCCGCGAAATCGGGATGCTCGAGCAGGGCCTGAAGAAATCCGACGTTGGTCGCGACGCCCTCGATCCGGAATTCGCTTAGCGCGCGGCGCGCGCGCGTCACGGCGGAGGCGAAATCGGCTGACGCCGAGGAGGCGATCAGCTTCGCCAGCAGCGAGTCGAAGTTCGGATTGCTCGTGTAACCCGCGTAGGCGAATGAATCTACGCGCACTCCCGGCCCCGACGGCGGCTCGAACGCGATCAGCGTGCCGCCCGACGGTTTGGCATTGCCGTCGGCGCCCATCGATTCCATGTTGATGCGCATCTGGATCGCAAAGCCGCGCGGCTTCGGAATCTCGGCCTGGAGCGCGCCAAGCTCGGCGAGCGTGCTCCCGCCCGCCAACTGCAGCTGCAACTTGACCAGATCGATGCCGGTGACCTCCTCGGTCACCGTATGCTCGACCTGGAGGCGCGGGTTGGCCTCGATGAACGCGAACCCGGCGTCATCGTGCTGTGCGTCGGCCTCGAGCAGAAACTCGAACGTGCCGAGATTGTCGTAGCGCACCGCTTCGGCCATCCGCACCGCCGCTGCAGTCAACCGGGCGCGCATGCGCTCCGGCAGACCGGGGCTGGGCGCGATCTCGATCAGCTTCTGATTGCGCCGCTGGATGGTACATTCGCGCTCCCATAGATGGCTGACGCTGCCGGAACCATCGCCCGCTATCTGGACCTCGAGATGGCGCGCGCGGGGCATCAGCCTTTCGACATAAACGTCCGGGTTGCCGAAGGCCGCGCGCGCTTCCGACTGACAACGCCGATACGCCTCGTCCAGTTCGTCGATCCGGCCGACCGCGCGCATCCCGCGCCCGCCGCCGCCGGCGACCGCCTTGACCATCACCGCGCCACCATCGCCGAGCGCGGCGAGAAATTCCCGCGCCTCGCTGAGACTGGTCGCGCCCGCAGTGCCCGCCAGCACCGGCACTCCGACCCGCTCCGCCAGCGCCCGCGCGCTGAGCTTGTCGCCGAACAACTCGAGCACTTCAGGCCGCGGTCCGACAAACCTGATTCCTTCTTCTGCGGCGCGGCGGGCAAATTGTGCATTCTCGCTGAGGAAGCCGTAGCCGGGATGTACCGCGTCGCATCCGGCCGCCTTGGCGACCGCGACTATTTGTTCGACGTCGAGATAAGCGGCGGCGCCTTTGCCCGCAAGCGCGCGGACCTCGTCGGCCTTGCGGGTGTGAAGCGAGTGAGCGTCGTCCTCGGAAAAGACGGCCGTCGTGCGGATACCCATCTCGGCGGCGGCGCGCATGATGCGGATAGCTATTTCTCCGCGATTGGCGACGAGAAGACTTCGGGGAAGCATTGAGCGATGCTGCGACTCCTGTTGCGCTTGTCTTTCGGTTAAATCATCGAATTCTCGCACGATCCAGCGGAAGGGCGGGAACGCTCCTTGTTGTCGAAAAGCCATTCGATAGGCCGATATGGTAGGGTCAGCCGCGGGAGGAAAGTCAGATGGACGCTCGTTCACCCCTGCACTTGCTCGGCGGCAGCCTTCAGCAAGTCGCGTTCGTGGTCAACGATCTGGCCGCCGGGATGGAATTTTTCAATCGCACGATGGGGATCCCGCGTTTTTACGTGATCGAGGACTTCGGACTGCACGCCCGCGACAAGACCTTCCGCGGGCGCCCGGCGGAACAGAATTTCAGACTCGCGCTCGCCTATTCCGGCGACACCCAAATCGAACTCATCCAGCATATCTCCGGCGACACCTGCTACAAGGAGCACCTGGAGCGCCGCGGCGAGGGCCTCCATCATCTCGGCTTCTTTCTCTACGATTCCGAGGAGTACCAGAGCGCTCTGGATTCGCTCGGCGCGGCCGGCTATGCACCCCTGATGAGCGGGCGCTTCGGCACCACGCGCTACACCTACTTCGACACCGAAGCGGCGATCGGCTCGATAATGGAAATCGTGTTTCTTGATTCCGGCGGCAGGGATTTCATGGCGAAGATAAAGCGCGGCGACTTCTAGCAAGAACCGCGGCATATCATATCCGATGATAAAGGGACGCATCCTCGACACCGCCCAGGCGCTCGCGCAGGGAACGACTACTAGCGCTCGGCTGGTGGACGAGGCGCTCGAGCGCGGCGGCGACCCGGCCGGCGAGGGGGCGCGCGTCTTCACCCGGCTCTTCCGCGAGTCGGCGCGCGTCCAGGCCGCGGCGAGCGATAATCTGCGCGCGGCCGGAATCGTCGCCTCGCCGCTCCACGGCATCCCCATTTCGATCAAGGACCTGTTCGACGTCGCCGGCCAAACCACCACCGCCGGCTCGATAGTGCTGAAGGCGCGCCCGCCCGCCGCGCGTGACGCCGCCATCGTGCGCCGCCTGCGCGCGGCCGGCGCGGCCATCGTAGGCAAGACCAACATGACCGAGTTCGCCTTCTCTGGCGTCGGACTCAACCCGCACTATGGAACGCCGCGCAATTGCTGGGACCGCCCGGGCGCCAGGATTCCCGGTGGTTCCTCGTCGGGCGCGGCGATCTCGGTCACGGACGCGATGGCGGTCGCGGCGATCGGTACCGACACCGGCGGCTCCGTGCGCATCCCGGCCGCTCTGAACGGTCTGACAGGTTTCAAACCAACTCAGCGGCGCGTGCCGCTCGATGGCGCGTTTCCGCTATCCAGCACGCTGGACTCGATCGGGCCCCTCGCCAATTCGCTCGCCTGCTGCGCGATCGTCGACGCGGTGATCGCCGGCGAGGAGCCGGTGGTGCCGGCGCCGATTGCCTTGCGCGGCCTGCGCCTGGCGGTGCCGCAGCACTACGTCATTGACGGCCTCGAGCCTGCGGTCGCGCGATGCTTCGAGGACGCGCTAAGGCGCCTCTCCGACGCCGGCGCGCTGATCGTCGATCTTCCGTTCGCGGAACTCGAGGAATTGCCGTCGATCAATGCGAAGGGCGGGTTCTCTGCCGCCGAATGTTACGCCAAACTTCGGGAGGTTGTCGCGACTGACAGCGAAAGGATCGATGCGCGCGTACTCGCGCGGATCGTGCGCGGCGCCGGGATGAGCGGCCCCGACTACGTCGACCTGATCGCCGCTCGCGCCTCCCTGATCGCGCGCGCCGCGGCGCTTACCGCACCGTTCGACGCGCTCGCGATGCCCACGGTGGCGCTGACCGCTCCTCCGATCGCCGCTCTAGCCGACGACCGCGAATATGGCCGGGTCAACCTGGCGATCCTGCGCAATCCTTCGGTGGTCAACTTCCTCGACCGCTGCGCGCTCACGCTTCCGTGCCATCGGCCCGGCGAAGCACCAGTGGGATTCAGCCTGATGGGTGAGCATCTGGGCGACCGGCGACTCATCGGGATCGGCCTTGCCTGCGAAGCGGTTCTGCGCCGCGAATAGTGCGGGGCGATCCGCGGCAGCGCTTCGTGCCGTCAGCCCGGTGCAATCGGTCCGATGCGATCCGTCAACTAGCCGCCGGGACGGGCGGCCAGCACGGCCGGCCGCCAACTCTTGAGATCTTTCATCGCCTGGGCGGGCGGAGCGCCGCCGAGCGACATCCATCGCGAACGGTAAGATGCGGTCGCCGCGAGTTGTACTCGCAGACGGCTGCCGGCGTGACTTCCGGACACGCCGAGAGTTGCCCATGGCAGAGTGACCTGTGCGGTTATCCGGGGCCGATCGCTGACCTCATACAGCGCCGTAGCCGAGGGCACCGGCATGCAGGTCTCGTGATCCATGCGACAGACCTCCACGCGCATCTCCTTCCCCTCCCGCCGCCCGCCCCCGGCGCGCAAGGGCATCGTGGGCGGGACTACAAAAAACGCGAAGCGCCGCGCTCCCGCACCCGCATCGACGCCGAAATCGATTCTGAACGCTTCGCTTCGCGGAAAGTCCCCCTTGTACGCGAGCAGGCTCTCATCGAAGTGCTCCATGCTGATCGTGGCCACGTGCAAACCCGCTTCGCTCCATGCGAGAAGGAAATCGCCGAAGACCGCCTCGGGCGCGGGCGTGGAAAACCCCTTCACCAGGGCCTCATCCTTCGGCCACCGCGCGAGCGAGAATGCGGCCGGGTCGAGAGGAGCCTCGGGAATCTCCATCGGCGAATTTTCCGCCGCCGGCGCGCGCTGCGATGCGTTCGCATGTATTTCGGCGAGACTCCGATTTGCCGCGGTCAACGCCGAGACCAGCTCCTGGTAAGGCCGTCCGTCGATGTCGAGCAGGCCGAAATCGTAATCCTCGCGGTCAAATCCGCGCCCGCCTCTCGGTTCGTCGTAGTACTGAAACCAGTGAAGTCCGACGACCGCGGGTTGGCGCGCGAAGTTGCGCGCCGCATTCGCCGCGCCGCGCGCCCGCTCGGCCTGCGTTTTCACGGTCATCAGGTAACCATTGTTGGTATTTCCGGATCGGTTCTCATCGGCCGCGAAATACCATTCGGAAACCAGCACCGGCTTGTTCCCGGTCAACTGGCCGAGCGCGTCGAAATAGTAATGGGCGATCCATCCGTCCGGACTGTCCACGTTGTAGTTGGTCGCGACGGCATCGACGAACGGCGTCATGGCGCGCACCGCGTCCGGATCGTAATAGCTGGGAAGGCGGTCGCCGAAAATTATCGCGTTGGGATCCGCCGCGCGCAACGCCCGACAAGTCAATTGGTAGTAGCGGCGCGTCACCGCCGCCGTCCACTCGCGAATCATCCGAATCCCATTTCCTCCGGGGCGCATTTGGGCGCGCGCGTCTGCGCTCTGGAGCAATCCGTCAAAAGAGGAAATTCCTCCCGAAACAACGAAGTCGGCGGTAAAGCGACGCCAGTCGCCATAATGGCGGCGTATCAAGTCAACCAAGGCCTGCTTGGTGTAATTCGACGGGGACCGGGCGAGGTAGTAAGTGAACAGCGCGCCGTACCACCATCCAACCTCATTATCCAGAAAATACCCCATTCGATAGACGCTGGATTTATACGGACCAACGGCCTTCCGCGTCTGGGCGAATATGAGCGCTTCGACCGATGGATCGAAAGGATCGTCCCACAGCAGCCGCGCCCTCCAACCGAGGTCGAGATCGGGAATGCTTGGAAGCGCAACATTGGGAGAGCTGAAGGCGCCGGCCGTATTGAAGCCCCAGGCGCCGACCTGCGCGCCCGCACGGCGCGCCCATGCATCCGGTTCCCGGGATGGAGGGAGCCAGGTCTTACGCTCGGGACCCCAGTTCAGCGACCGCGTTGCGCTCCTCGTCATGGTGTTTACGCCGATAGAAAAGAAGCGCTTGCCGCACGGATTCGCGAGCCACGACACTCCATCGCCTGTCTGAAACGTCCAGCGGTCGGTGGAACCAGGCCGCGGCGAGCAGGCCGCGCCCGCCAGTGGCGGAAGTGAACAAATAGCAAGGGCGGCAAGTGCGAGCCAGCCGACGAGGCCGCTGCAGATCGCCGGAGCACGATCGATGGCGGAAGTCGCACGCAATATCAATTACTCGGGACTCGGCTCGTGAACGGCATCGATGAGATGCTACGGCTCGCGTGGATTCGGCCGGATCGGGTACGGATATCCGTTAGCCAGCGCCCTTTCCAGATCGGCATTCTGTCTGTAGATATCCTTGAAGAAACGGACCGAGCCATCGGGTTCGACCACCGCGGTCGAATAGAGAATGAGTACCGGGATGGGCTTGTCGAGATTCACCTGGATTGTCTCATCCCCATTCATCGCCGCGACAATCTTGTCCTCGGTCCATTCCGGCTTGTTCCGCAGGACCCAAACCGCCAGTCCCACCGGATTCTGCACCCGGATGCATCCGTGGCTGAAGTCGCGCCGCGCTTTCAGAAACAACTCCGGCTGCGGGGTGCTGTGCAAATAGACATTGAAGTGGTTGGGGAAGATGAACTTGACCAGCCCCAGCGCATTCTTGGGTCCCGGCTTCTGCCGGATATACAGCGAACCCGAGCGGAGCTTGCCGAGCGTCTCGTCGTCCACCGTGCCGTCGGTGATTACCGCGCCGCTGCTGGTAGTTACTTCGAATCCATGATCCGCCAGATAGTCGCGATCCCGCCGGATTTTTGGCACCAGCTCGGCGAACTGAATCGACAGCGGGACTTCCCAATATGGGCGGAAAATCACGTAGCGCATGTAATCCGCGAAGATGGGCGTCTGATGCCCGTACGCCTTGCCCACGATGACGCGCATCGTCAGAAACGGCGCGGGCTGCCGGCGCATCGTCCGCAGCCTGAACTCGGGGAGATTGACGATGATCGGCGGCTGCGGAAAACTCACCGGAATCCATCGATAGCGCTCAAGCGTGTACTGAAGCTCCTTGACCCGTTGGCTTAGCGGCACGTTCAGTTGCGCCAAGGTATCCTTGCCGAGCACGCCGTCGGGCTGAAGGCCGTGGCGATCCTGGAAGTGCTTGACGCCGTCAATCACGGCGCCCTGATAGACCGTGGCGTCGGCAGGCACGGCGGCGTCAGGCGGAAGATCGCCAAGCAGGCGCAGCCGCGCGGCGAGAGGTGCGACGCCCGAGTATTTGTCGCCCGGATGGACGGACTTGACCGGAAATGGTATCGGCGCACCGTCGCCCTGGGCCGCCAGCTTCGTATACGCCGCGAGCGCGGTTTTCGCGCGGCCATAGCCGTCGTAGTGCGGCTCGAGGCTTGCGAGCGCGGCGTTGACGTCCGCGGACCGGATAATCTGGTTGCGCAACTCGCCGGCGAGATCGTACCTGCTGGACGCAACTTCGACTCCGAAATCGATGTGTTGAGGATTGACCCTTCCGTCGCGGAGCGCCGAGAGATAGCGCGCGGCGCAAACCGTGAGCGCGAGATCGAAACGCACCGGATCGGGAGATGGCGCCGAGAGCGCGGCCACGCGGCCGTCCCATCGCGAGGCGTCGTAGTCCTCCGGATCGAGGCCGCTTTGCGCGGCCTGTTTGAACTGTTGGATCATTGCCAGCGCCTGCGCCGTCGGCTTGCCGCCGTTGACCCACGCGAGCGTGTTCCCCCCTGCAGCGTAGAAGCTGGCTACCTCGGGCCGGACGTCGCTGAAATTGGGCCAGCGCAAGTCTGCGAGTTTGCCCGCGGCGATAAGCGCGCTCATTTCGTCCGTAGCCATCGGTACAGCGGTGGCCTGCGCCGCGGGCGAAGCGTCGGCGGCCAGGATCGAACTCGGAGCCAGGAACGCGCAGAGCGCCAGGAACGCCAAATTCGGAATCGCCAAAATCGCGAGACGGCGGATCGCGCCCGGACCGCGCCGAAGCTTACGGCCTTTCGCCTGTTCCGCACGATATAGAATCGACACGGCTCCCCCCCTCCCGCACGTTCGACTGGCCACGAGATGTTCGGATCGATGCGCGAAGCAGACCGCACTTATAGGGAAATGCCGGCCTCTGGGAAAGCCCTCTGCGGCAAAGCGACCCAGAGCTGGCCTTAAGTCGACCGCAGAGCGTCTATAAGAAGATTTGAGCGTAAATTGACAGTCTCTAAAGCGGAATGATGCAACAAGATTCCGTTGCTGAAGCGCTACCGTTCAAGGTTTTCGATACCTGTCTATTATATGCTCCTCTAGTCATTTTTCTCTTATCTTATTCCTTTAATCTTAATTAGAAGAAAATCTACTCTGACATGGGTTATGCTACGCCCTGTCATAGCTAGAGAAGGCCGCCGGTGACCTTGGGCGAGTGCACGGCATCTGTCCCGACGGCCTCGCACTCGTCCAGCCTCGGTACCGCACAGATCGGAGGCAAGATCACCAACAAGGAGCCGGTTGGACAAAATGGCGCATTATCATCCCGTGGAGGAGCCGCAGCCCTTGCATCCGCTGCTCAGGAATCTTGGAGACCAATCCGAACAGGTGGTGGAGAGGTGGTACCGACTCTACGCCGGCCGATGCAGTGAGAATCGCACTTTCGAAAGTGAGGAATTCTCCGGCATCCTGTCGCCGCTCCTTCGCAGCAGTATGACGGCACTGGTTGACGGCGACTTCCAGCAGTTTGCCGCGCTCGGCAGGCTCCTGGGCGAGCGGCTGGCACGGCGTGGCGTTCCGTTCTTCGAGGTCATCCTCACCCTGCATCTCTTTCAGGAAAGCGTCGAAGCACTCTGCCTTGAGAAAATACCGTCGCATCTGGAGACTTCCTTTTCGCAACTCTGCCATGTCCACGCGACCCTCGTAGCTGAGGGCTATATCCGGACCGAGCCGGCGAGCTTACCGCTTCGGATCGAAACCGCCGCGGGGGACAGCGCCGAGCAGGATGTCCGCAGAGATTTCCACGGGCTGCTGGGTGCGAGCCTCGCCATGCGGCGGATTTACGATCGTATCGAGGCCGCCGGCCGGGCCCGCGGTACGATCCTGATCGTCGGCGAGAGCGGAACGGGCAAAGAGCTGGTGGCGCGCGCCATCCATCAGGCCGGGCCGAATCCCGATGCGCCGTTCGTGGCGGTGAATTGTCCGGCGATACCGAGCGACCTGATCGAGACCGAGCTCTTCGGCCACAAACGCGGCTCCTTCAGCGGCGCGAGCGTCGATTACCTCGGGTTGTTCCGCGCCTCCAAGGGCGGCACCCTGCTTCTGGACGAAGTCACGGAGACGAATCTCGAGACGCAGAGCAAACTGCTGCGGGCGCTCCAGGAGCGTGCCGTGCGCCCGGTGGGCTCGGTTGCCGAAATCACGGTCAATGTGCGCGTGATCGCTTCGACTAATCGCGCGCCCGCACAGGCAGTGCGGCAGGGGCTCTTGCGCGAGGATTTGTACTATCGGCTGCAGGCCAACGTCATCGAGATTCCGCCGCTGCACCAGCGTCCCGGAGACATCCCGCTGCTCGTCAGCCACTTCATCCGGATCTTCAACCCGCTCTCCGGGCGCTCGGTGCCGGTGACCGGCATCGCACAAGACGCGATGGCCGCGCTGCTCAGATATTCGTGGCCGGGCAACGTGCGCGAACTCTCCAACGCCATCGAGAGCGCGGTTACCTTCGGCCGCAATTCCCGGATTGGTCTGAAGGATCTGCCGCAAGCCGTGCGCCAGAATCAGCCGGACGCGGCGCCGCGGGCGCCGGGTGACGCGGCGGGCATCGAGCCGCAAGCCACCCCCGCGCGCGAGCCCGCCGCTTTCTCGCCCAAGACTTTCGACGAGACCGAGCGTGAGCTCATCGAGCGCGCTTTGCAGACGGCCGGCCACAACAAGACTTATGCAGCCGAGTTGCTCAAGATCTCGCGCAAGAAGCTCTATGCCCGGCTGGCGAAGTACGGGCTTTTGAGCCAGCGCCGGCGCGGCGCTTCCGCCCGCTCGGTGGTCTGCGCGCCCTAGCTTGACAGGCGTCCCGCCGCGTCCTGGCGCGCCCGCCTTCCGGTCTCCGCTCATATTGACCGGCTTTTCCGATTCGCCGCTCATGGTATCCTCACCGTCGCTTAAACGTCGCCCGCCTGTGATATCCACTATCCGGCTTAGCCAGTTCATTTGAGTATCGGGGTGGTCGCACCGGTGCTGGCCGAACCGGTTGGGCCCGGCTGCGCGTTGGGTACCGACTGCTGGATGAAATAGCAGTTGATAGTTCCCTGGTTGTCGATTGAAACTATCCACATCATGGCGAATCCCTTCATCGGGACCTGCGATTTGCCGTTGATGTTGCTGAAGTCCACGATCGGAATCAGCATCACGCACGGGTCGTTCAGGTCGTGATTCTGGAAGGTGCCGGTCGAGAACTGATTCTGGCCCATGCTCAGGCGGTCTTGTTGTCCGGGCTCACCGTGCATGAAACGATCTCGGTGGCCTTGATGCCGTTGCGCTCCGCGTAGTTCTCGGCGACGGATACCGCCTGGGAAGGATACGATGGAAGATAGAGCGCGCCTGACAGCACGCCGCTGTCGATCGCGACCTGCATACTCACCTGGTTGAAGTAGAGATTGCCGACATCCATCACCAGCGTGAGAACGCCGACGAGTGCGGGCAGCGCCAGGATTACTATGAACATGGCCTGGCCTCTTGAAGCTCGCAGCTTGAGTAATGATTTCATGGTCTATACCTCGATATAGTTAGAACGTTCGGACGTTTTGAATGTGCTCAAGGCCCAAAGCCTTTAAATGTTGACCCAGGATCCCGGCGTTGGCGAACGTGAACGGCGGACGGGTGTCCTCCCACGGCTCGGGCGAACTGGATTCGAGTAGGGCGAGCGCTCTTTCGTGTCGGGCTATTTTCTGCTGCAGAACGATGCTTCGCCTGAACGTCGGACGGCGGGTTCCGTCTTCATACGTATCTGCGGCGGTCGCGGCCGCCTGC
>Ga0335070_10002954_pt1 | contig 19827 bp, 18 predicted proteins | sample Lox_Sample_13_FD_206722 | JGI IMG/M metagenome (GOLD analysis project Ga0335070, IMG submission 206722) | Soil microbial communities from Loxahatchee National Wildlife Refuge, Florida, United States - Lox_Sample_1.3 | ecosystem: Environmental > Terrestrial > Soil > Wetlands | place: USA... | reverse complement strand
GCATCCCACGAAAAAATGGCGGTTCCGTCTGAGCGACGAATACTACCAAGAGGAGTCCTTCCGCCCCAACAATCCTCAGGCTGACGCGACGTTTCCCTTCCTGCAAAACAACCACATTCAGCAGAACGTCGGCACGCTGCACGCCAGCAGAGATGAGGCTCCTGGAGACCAGGCGCTTCAGTTCTTGCTGTACCGGGCCTCGAGCAAATTCTGGAACGAAGCGATTAGCAATCCGTCAGCAGCCGCAACGAATACGGCTCTCGTGACGTGGGGCGGCAGCATCCAGAACACAACCCAGTTGCACTCGAGCGCGGTGGGTAATCACCGGATCACGTACGGCTTCGATTCCTACGACGATTATCAATTTGCGGTGAGGCGGGAACACCCAATCCTGTGGTTCCAAACGGCCATCAGACCGATTACGGTCTTTTCGCACTGGATCGGATCGAGTTCGGCGAGCGTTGGACACTGACACCCGGCTTCCGTTGGGATCACTTCAGAACAATTGTTGACGTCAACAATGGGGCGCAGCCGCCAACTTCTCTGAATTGATTCTCCCCCAGGGTGGCGTTGTCGTTTGCTCCCGCGTCTTGGGTGCTGATCTATGCGGATTTCGGTCAGTCGTTCCGCGCGCCGGTGCTCTCGGAGTTGTACGAGAGTCTCACTCTGAACACAGGCTTTTCCAATTTTGTCCCCAATCCTGGCCTTCAGGACGAGCGCTCGAACCAGTTCGAAATGGGAACGGCGTTGCGGAAGACTGGTCTCTTTACCAAGGGCGATGGTTTCCGCTTTCGGGCGGCTGGCTTCTATTCGGCCGACCGCAACCTGATCCAGAGCGCGATCGTCGGGTCGTTTAAGAATCCCTTTCTGGGCAGCCGGCCGATCTTTCAGGCACAAAATGTGTCGCGCGCGGAACGGTGTGGCGGAGAGTTTGAGGTGGAGTATTCGTCCGGCGGATGGTTCGGAAGAATTACCGGGAGTCACATCATTTCGATCGACCGCAGCACCGGTGCAGGTCTTTACTCTCCACCCAATAAGCTGGTTGGCACAGTTTACTACCAGTTCCCATCCCCAACCTTTCGATTCATTGGACGACGACTGCGATTGTCGCGCAGGATTACGATTCGGTCCTCGTTCGAAGGACCGGCGCCTACGGCGTTCACGATGTTTTCGTATCGTGGTATCCCACCGGCGTCCGCCGGGTTCGATTCGACTTTGGCGTCGCCAACTTGCTTGATAAACGATACGTCGTTTACAAGCAGGCAACCAGCTTTCCGAACATACCGGACATCGGACGGAACGTGAGGATCACTGCGACGTTCCGTTTCTAACATCGATGAGAGCTATTCTGGCCCGGGTTTCTCCGCGGTGAAACGTACAACTCTCACAGGTCGGGGAGCGAAGTCGGGTTTTGCGATGGGCTCTTCGTAGCGCAAAACTCTAAGCCCTTGAAATGCGCTCACCAACTCTCCAGGTTTACAAAGCGATCCACCGATCTTCATAGTTTTCAGCGCATCGGTGTGGAATGCTTCTTCCACCAGGATGCCGCCTGGCTTCAGCGATTTCTCGACCTGGCGCGCCAGCTGGCTGCAGCCCGCGTACGACAGAACAATAAGATCCCATCGATTCTCGCCGAAATCGAACTGCTCCATCGTGGTGATTTCTGTATGCAGTGTTAACCCTAGCCGTTCCGCCGCGGCCCTGGCTGCGGCAACCGCTTGGTCGGCTGGATCGAAGCCTGTCGTGTCCCAGCCGTGCTGAGCCAGCCAAATGGCGTTCCTCCCTTGCCCCATCGCCACGTCCAGGGCTTTGCCGGGCTTCCTGTTTTTGACCACCTCCACCAGGAAGGCGTTCGGCTGCGAATTGAACCACTCTGGCCGTTCCGTGATCAGACGCTTGTTCCAGAATTCTGCGTCGTCTACGGCCCCTCTTTTCCTTAACAGCGCCACCTCCTTATCTGCTTCGGCCGCGGCGAATCCGCCATCCTTGAGCCACGCAGCGAATTTTGTCAGTACCGTATCTTGCTGGAATTGCGAACCCTGCCCGAGCGATCGTCGCTCCTCGTCGGACAGCCTGGACAACCAGAACCGGAAGCGCTCAAATGTTCCCTGATCCTCGGGAAGAGGGCTGATTCGCCGTTCATTTTCGGCTCGCGGTACTTCCTGGCCGCCTCCGGGGCGCGCCGTCCACAACACGACCGTCAGAATTGCCACCGTTACCCGAATCGCAGCACCATGTCTCATCTCCACTCCAGCAGCCAAAGTCTTGGCCTTACCCTAGGCTGCGGCCTGCGAATGGCATCTTGCAATGCGGCAAATTGCCGCACTGTTACCTCGTCCGTGTGCGAGCAGGGATGAGAGCTGTCTTTACTGCGGCAATTCGCCGCAGCCGTGTATCTGTGCCCTTGGAGTATACTGAGCGCTCCATGATTGCTCAGAAAGGGCTTCAAATGAGCCTCATTCTATTTCGTAACTTCAGCGAGCAAGGGCTACAGTACGCAAGGTCCATTGCGATTCTGCTCGCCCTCGTTGCCGCGGTCTTTGGTCATACTGCTGCCGTCAGCATGACTCCGGCGGCGGATTCCACGGTAAGCGCGCCTGCGAATGTTACTATCAAATTCAGCGGCGCTCTGGAGCCGAAGTTCAGTACGATTACCGTCACCAACGCGGAGGGACATGTGGTGAACAAAGAGGCCTCGGCCGTCGGTTCCGACCACAAAGTGATGACCGTCCCTCTTCCATCATTGCCGGCCGGCGTTTACACCGTGCATTGGGTCGGTGTTTCCACGGATACCCACCGCTCCCAAGGCGATTACAAATTCACGGTCGAGTAGTGGGAGGTTGGGTTACCGCACTGAACGTTCTGGTCGCGATCCTGGCCGATTCGAGCTACGCGATGTTCGTTGGAGCGTTGCTGGCCCGTTGGTGGCTGATTCGCGCCGGCCCTTTAACGCACCAGCCAGCTAGCGACGCTATCACAATTTCGGGTCTCAGATTGGGCCGCTTGGTGATGATATGCCTGACTGTGCTGATTGTCTCTCACTTGGCGCGTCCTTGGTTTGTAGCTTCGAGCATGAGTGGCTCCACGCTGTTTGCGGAGACTTTTGCCCTCATCCCCACAATCCTAACGTCAACCCGCCAGGGCGGCCTTTGGTATGCCAATTCGCTCGCCCTTGGGACCTTGCTCGGGAGGCGCTTATTCGGGGGCGAACGCATCGTTACGGGTGCCCTGTGGATCGAGGTTGCTGGACTGTGCATGCTCGCGGCGACCAAGGCCGCTTCGAGCCACGCCTCGGAAGATGGCGACTTCACGCTCGCCGAGATTTCTCAGTTTCTCCATAACATCGCAACGTCCGTTTGGGCAGGTGCCGTTCTGATTGCTGGCCTTGTAGTCGTCCCTCGCTTGGCTGTACTCGACGACGCTTCTATTCTTTGGAACTACGGAGGACGCCTATCCAAAACCGTTACGAAGGCGCTCGGCATATTGGTCATCTCCGGGCTTTATGCGTCCTGGAGCGACATGCACGGTGCCGTCAGTTCGTTATGGAGCAGCCCTTGGGGCAAGACATTGGTCACTAAGCTCGCGTTCGTCGCAACCGCGGTATTGTTAGGAAGTTTGACGCGCTTCCGTTGTTTGGGGCGTCCTGCAACCAGTCAGCGGGCCACAACCATGACCAAGCTGCTGCGCTCTGAGGCGGCTGTCATGATGGGGGTCCTTTGCATTTCCGGGTTGCTTGCCAACACTAACCCTAGCGGCTGAAAGCTTCTAGATGTCATGCCTCGCGACGGCAGCACGCGCCACCGCCGCGAAGGCTCGGGAGGCGCACCGGGGCGAAAGGTTACGCCACGGTGTTGGCCTTGTTTGCTTCACCTATGAAACCGCACAATCGACGCCTTGGGAATGCGGCAAATTGACGCATGCGGTAGCGTCAAAACGTTCTTCTCAATCCGAATCGCACCTGAAAGGGTTCGACGGGGTGAAAAACGTCTGTGAATGCCGAATCCGCTGTCGGTGTTATTCGGGATTCATAGGCGTAGTCGATATCGTGATCCCTGCGATTGAGCAAGTTCAGGAATTCTACGACAAAGCTCCACTTCTTGTTGATTTGATACCGGACATCCGCGTTGAGCAGAATCGTTGCGTCTGAGCGATAAATCCCGTCGGACGTCAAGTCGCGCGGTCCAAAGGCGCGCAGCCGGAGACTCGACGAAAAGCGTTTGAAATCGTGCAGTGTGACGCCCGAGGAAACCACCAGTCCAACCGCTTCAGGTACACGCTTGCCGCCGTCGCTGTTCGGCGCGGTATCGTCTCCATCGGTTTCGGTAAAACGAGCTCTGGAATTCGCAAGGTCGAAATCGAAGGCCAGATGTTCGAAGGGCGTGTAGTAGTTCGCCCATTCAATGCCATAGCGATTGCTCGGCTTTGTGGACGGAACAGTGCCGCCCGTATCGCCACTCTGCTGCAGTTCTGAGGCGCTGCGCAGATACCAGAACGAAAGCGTGGTTTGCAAGTGCGGGAGGGCCGAAGTGCGCACGCCGATTTCGGCGCCTTTGGTTGGGATCAGAAGGGGAATCCTCGAGGCCGGCGTATTAGGCTCAGGATTTTCGTCTGAGATCGGTTGCACCGTTTGAGTCGCGCCCCGGGCGTCGTTGGTGTGGTAGCTGAATCCGCCCTGTACATAGAATTCCGTCTTCGCCCACGGACCAAAAACCAAGCCTAATTTGGGGCTGGGCAGCGCCTTGGTGGCCGTGCCGGAGTTGGCCGAGGTAACCAGGCTGGTGACATTCGCGTGCCCGATGTCGCCGCGCACCCCAAGGATGGTCCGGAATTTGTTCGTCCACTGAATTTGGTTGTCCCAATAAAGACCGACGAGCGTGTCGCGCAGGCGATCCTCTTGCGTGGTCGCCGGCAAAGTGGTGCCGGTATCGGAATCGGTTTTGTCCACGCGCTGGCGATTTTCGGTCTGAAAAAGGCCATTGTGAATCCAATCGTTGCGGACCTGCAGGCCGAAGGTATTTGCCACCTTGCGGCCGAACCATTGGCTGAAGAGCGTGTGGTGGGCATCCAGCCCGATCACCCAGCGCCTGTCTTTTTGTTCAAACTGATCGCCGCGATCGGGATCCGTCAGGTAATAAGTGAAATCGGAGAATAAGTCGAGGTCATAGTAAAACCCGTAGGCCGTGATCTTGGTGGCGGAACGTGCGCCTTGACGGTGCCACTCGGCCTGCAAACTATACCGCTGTGAATCGCCGCCGTCGGTCGGGTTCAATGTGCCGAAGAAACCAACCAGCGGCACGGCGTTCGCTGCAATTTGGTCGCTCGAGTTCCATTTTCCGTGATAACCGCGGAAGGTGATGCTGAATCCTCGGGCGTCATCGCCCCGGCTGTAGGTCGCAAGGCCGTTGAATTTCAAGTAGTCATCCGGGTGGGTCCATGGGCCGTCATCGTGATACACCTCGCCGCCCAAGAGCAGGTTGCCCGAGCCTACTTTTTCCGACACGCCGAAGACACCGCGCCCAAAGCCATACATGCCGCCTTCGGCCTGGAAAAAGTTTTCGGGCAGCGTCTTGAAGAACTCTAAATGAGCGTTTCCGGCTGAGCCATAATCGCCGACATTCGCGTAGTAAGGACCTTTTTCGAAATTCACCCGCCGAACAAACTCCGGGATCACAGTGTTCATGTCTGCGTACCCCTCGCCGTGCGCGTGCGTGGGCAGGTTGAGCGGCATGTCGTCGAGGAAAATGGCGAAGTCCGTGCTGTGATCGAGATTGAAGCCGCGTAGAAAATATTGGTTGGCTTTGCCGCCACCGGCATGTTGCGTAATGATGAGACCGGGAACCGTCTCCAGAACTTCTCCCGAACGAAGGATCGGTCGATCTTCGATCTCTTTTGCGCCCACCGTTCCCTGGGTAGCGGATTGCGCAATTCCGACGAGATCATCTTCCCGGCCCAGCACGTTGACCGTCGTGCTTACGGAGGCCACTGCCAGGGTGATGCGCAACGGGGCCGGAGGTTCGGCGCCGATCGTGACCGGCACTTCTTTCGTCTCGAAATCCGCATGGAGAATAACGAGGCGATAATCGCCGGCCGTGAGCGGGGAGACAGCAAAGGAGCCATTCGTGTCCGAATGAGTTGTCATGAAGACGGTTCCGTTCGCGCTTTGCACTTGCACGGTGGCCCCGGCGATTCCTGCGCCGGATGTGTCAACGACAGTTCCCGTAAGTGGAACGTCGGCGGCCGAGAGGCGCCACAATGTCGCGAAGAGCAGCGATGCGAAGACCAGCGGGCGAGGAATCATATGCTCCTTGTCGTAGTGCTACGAAATCTAGGAACGTGTTACTCTCGCGAGTGTAGCACTAACCGTAAAGGAGTGCTACGGGAGAGAGGTGATGAAATCGGAGGACGTCATGCCTCGCGACGGCAGCACGCGCCACCGCCGCGATGACTCGGGAGGCTGCACCGAAGGCGAAGGGGAGGCGATCGGTGTTGGCCTTTAGTTGTCTCTATCAAACACTAGAATGCCCTCCAGTGGAATGCGGTAAATTGCCGCATTCAAAAAAGCGACCGGGCAATCCACCCCACAGAGCTGCGACAATTTGCCGCATTGTCAAGGCCGACTATCCAAAGTGTAATGATGCGATGAAGATATTTCCGGGAATTGCGCTGGTAATGAGATCTCGGCCAGCGATGCTCACTTGGGCGTTCTCACCCGGTTTCAAATCGGCGCGCATGAGGGTTGCGGGCGGCGATGTCCTCGTGGCCTGGGCCGCGCCCGCACAGCAACCGCGTGCTAACTTCGCTTGGCTGGCAGGGAGCTCGGCGTGGGAACATTGAATCAAGTTGAGGTTTAATGGGCACAATGTCTTCGAAATGGAATCTGTCGATCCTTTTCCTGGCGGCTGCCGTGATGGCGGCTGGCCAATCCAACCAACGGGAACCATCGCATGCCGATCACATGGAGCATCACTTCGATCCCAAGGAATCGGCGAAGAATTTCGACGACCCCGCACGTGACGCGTGGCAAATGCCGGATCGCGTCATCGCGGCATTGAATCTCAAGCCTGGACAGATTGCCGCCGACATCGGCGCTGGCACCGGATATTTCTCTGTGCGCTTGGCAAGGTCGTCGTCCGCCCCGAAAGTCTATGCAGCCGACATCGAGCCGTCCATGGTGGAATACCTGCGAGGTCGTGCGGCAAAAGAAGGGCTGAAAAACGTCGTGGCGGTTCAAGCGGCGGCGGATACGCCGAATCTTCCGGAACCGGTCGATCTCGTTCTGATCGTCGACACGTATCATCACATTGGGGATCGTGAGGTTTATTTTCGAAAGCTCACCAGGTCCCTCAGGCCGGGCGGACGAGTAGCGATCATCGACTTCAAATCCGACTTGCCAGAAGGCCCCCCGAAGGAATTTCGTTTCCCCGTGGAAAAGTTCGAAGGTGAGATGAGTAGAGCCGGTTACCGCCTCTCGGCCCAGCATGATTTTCTGCCACGGCAGAATTTCCTGATCTTCGAAGTCGCAAGGCCAAATTGATCTTGCCTATTTACATAAAAACCGTGTCTTGTCGCTTAAACCCTTGGGCGCTTCAGTCCTTGCCGTGAAACCTATTGAGCTCCTGTGGTTTCGCAGAAGCTCAGCCACACGTAAATGGCTTGGATTGGCGAACGCCTAGGAGCTTGCTGAGTGCGCCGGGATAAAACCGGCGTGGAGTTGTGAATGAGAGAGTCATACAGGAAAGGCGTAGCGAGCCATCCTGACCCCGAGTCATGCGTGGTCAGCTGTGAGGCTGTCATCGAAGCGTTGACAGGGGCACATGCAGGCAGGGTATTGAGCTGCGAAAGTTCCGCAACCGGAGTGCCGACGTCGTTCAGCAAGGCGGAAGGCAACACTGACGGGTGCGCCACCGCGAGCACCTGGCAGACTCCGCGCAGTCTGAGACCCCTGGCATGCATGAAAACTCCACGCGCGAGAACCGGGAGGCCCCGTCGGCGCCCACTGCCGAGCAGGTGGTGGGCCGGTTGGAGAAGGCCATGAGCCAGGAGTCCAACATGCACGCCGGTGGGGAGTCGGACGGCTGCGTAATACCGTCGAAGTGCTCGAACAAAAGTGGGAAACTGCTGGCGGAGAGCACGGAGGGAAGGCAGCCGGCCAAGGAGAACGTCGGGCAGTCGACCTCGCCCCGGACTCAGAGCCGGATCAGCGAGCTGAGCGATCTGCTTGGTGTGCGTAAGGCAGCACGTAAGGACAAGCGGACACGGTTCACCGCGCTGCTCCACCATGTGACGATTCATCTGCTGCGGGACAGCTACTACGCTTTGAAGCGAGAAGCCGCACCAGGGGTTGATGGCGTGACGTGGAAAGAGTACGAGACGGGCCTAGATGAGAAGCTGGCGGACCTTCATAGCCGAATCCATCAAGGGACGTATCGAGCGCAACCTTCTAAGAGAGCCTACATCCCGAAAGCCGATGGACGGCAGCGCCCCTTGGGTATAGCAGCCCTGGAGGACAAGATCGTTCAGCAGGCCGTAGTGACGGTCCTCAACCAGATTTACGAAGAGGATTTCTTGGGGTTCTCCTATGGGTTCCGGCCGGGGCGAAGCCAGCATGGTGCGCTGGATGCGCTCTGGGTGGGGATCATGCGGAAGAAAGTGAACTGGATTCTCGATGCCGACATTCGCGGATTTTTCGACAATCTGTCGCACGAATGGACGGTGAAGTTCATCGAGCACCGCATCGCCGACCGAAGGGTACTGCGGCTGATCCAGAAATGGCTGAGGGCCGGAGTATCTGAGGGAGGGAAGTGGTCTAAGACAACGGTAGGAACCCCTCAAGGGGCAGTGGCGTCACCGCTGCTGGCAAACATCTACCTGCACTATGTCTTCGATCTGTGGGTCAGGCACTGGCGTAAGCATCATGCTACGGGCGATCTGATTGTTGTCCGGTATGCAGATGACATCGTCGCGGGATTCGAAAATCGGACCGACGCGGAGCGGTTTCTCCAGGAATGGAAGGACCGTCTGCAAAAGTTCGGGCTGGAGTTGCACCCGGACAAAACGCGCCTGATTGAGTTCGGGCGTCATACAGCTGAAAACCGGAAGCAGCGGGGCGAGAGTAAGCCGGAAGTGTTCAGTTTTCTGGGCTTCACCCATATCTGTGGGAGGACTCGGAAGACCGGTCGATTCATCGTCAAGCGGAAGACCATCCCTAAGCGACTCTCTGCCAAGCTCAACGAGCTGAAAGAGGAGCTTCGGCGACGCTGGCATCAGCCAGTGCGCGAAGTCGGGCAGTGGTTGAGGGCGGTCGTGCAAGGTCACTTCAATTACTACGCAGTGCCCGGCAACATGGACAGTCTGAACAGCTTTCGGACCCAAGTGATCTGGCGCTGGTACCGCGCGCTTCGGCGACGCAGCCAGCGCAGTCAGATGACCTGGGAGCGGTTCCGGCCGTTGATCGATCGTTGGATTCCGAGCGCCACCATCCTGCACCCGCATCCGAACGTGCGCTTCGACGCTATACATCCGAGGTAGGAGCCGTATGCAGCAATCCTGCACGTACGGATCTGTGCGGGGGGCAATCAGCAATGGTCGTCCCTACCGCGACAAAAGCGATCGGCGACTGCATTCCGATCGGTTTGAAGGTTCATTTCAGCGAGAAGAAAGCGGGTCTTGGATCTCCAGTGGGCTCGCTGGCGAGCCGACTCGGGCCATGGAGCCGTTTTAGCATGCCGCCGCCTGCAACTTCGGAATCCGCCACAGATTGAACGCTGCCGCCGTGAAGGTGAACAGCCACCATACCTTGTCCCGGCCTCGAAACTTGACCTTGCGCAAAGCTCCCACGCTCTTCATCCAGCCGAACGGTTTCTCCACCCAGTAGCGCTTAGCTTGGCTGATTCGATAGCTGGCATGTCGTGTGGTTCTTCCATCGATGGCGCTGCTGCGATTGCGGTCGTTCTGCGCCAGGTGCGGGGTGACGTTCATCTCCCGAAGTGCCTTCACAAAATCTTGCGTGTCGTAGGCTTTGTCGGCGCCTACTGTGAAGCGTTTGCGTAGTTTCTTGCGTTTGGCGTACAGCATCAGCAGAGCCGCATCCCGTTCCGCATGCCCGTCGGCCTGCGTCAAGTAGGTCCCCACGATCAAGCCGCTGCGGTTCTCCACCAGCGTATGTCCCAGATAGCTCAGCCGCGCCTCGCTGCCCGAACTCTTGCGGTACAACTTGGCGTCCGGGTCGGTCTTGCATTCGTGCGTTTGGTTACTGCGCTTGTGTCCGTGAAAGTTCTCGCCTGCATCCGAGCCGCCGCCGTCTTTGGGCTGAAAGCTCTTCTGCGACGCCCAGGCTTCGATCAGCGTTCCATCCACCGTGAAGTGTTCATCGGACAGAAAGGGCTGGGCCTGTTTCAGCACCCGCTGGAAAAAGCTTTCCGCCACGGACTGTTTCAGCAGTCGTTCCCGGTTCTTGGTGAACACCGTCGGCACCCAGGTCTGCTCGTCCATCGTCAGGCCCACGAACCAGCGGAACAGCAGATTGTAGTCCAACTGCTCCATCAGCAGCCGCTCGCTCCGCACCGAATAGAAGACCTGCAACAAAAGTGCGCGCAGCAGCCGCTCCGGCGGGATCGAAGGCCGGCCAACCTCGGAATACAGCTTGCCGAACTGCGGCGACATCTCCTTTAAGACCTGGTCCACCAACGCTCGAATCTTGCGCAAGGGATGATCGGCTGGCACGCGTTCCTCCAGCGACACATAGCTAAACGCTCCGTCTTGGTTTTGGTCGGATCCTCTCATAAATACAAGACGATCCAAGAATGTTTGAGGCTACAGCGCGGGCGCGTTTTTCAGCAAGCCGTTATGCCCCTGCGGGGTACCCCTAGGGATGAAAATGCCGGCGAATGAGCGCTACGCTCGGATCGAGCGTGAGGTGGCTGAGGTCGCAGGAGCTTTGGAGCATTTGAGTCCGTCAGCAAGCCTGATCTGGAGCGCACGCAAGAACCCATGAGTGTGCGTGGTGTTTCCCGCCGGGAGGTGCTACAGCACGAGACGGTGCGTCAGATTGATGATCGTGCGTTCTCCACCTCCACGCCAGGAGGTCAACATGTTCAAGTTAGCAGCAATCGACGTGCATAAGAAGCTTCTGGTGGTAGTGGCCGCCGACGCGAGCCAGGCGGAATGGAAGTTCGAGTGTCGGCGCTTTGGCACCGGCGCGGATGAACTACGCAACCTGAGACTGTGGTTGTGCGATCACCAAGTTGCCGAGGCGGTCATGGAAAGCGCCGCGCAATACTGGAAACCAGTCTGGCTGGAGTTGGAGACACATCTGAAACTGCACTTGGCGCAGGCGCAGTCCAATCGAGCACCACAGGGACGCAAGTCCGATTTCGGCGATGCCAAACGTCTGCTGCGTCGTTTTGTAGCGGGCGAGTTGTTTCTGAGCTTTGTGCCGGATGCCGAGCAGCGCGCTTGGCGTACGGTAACCCGTGCGCGGCTACAGTTAGTGTGCGACCGAGTACAACTGCAGGCCCAGGTCGAGAGTTTACTGGAGGAGGGCCGAATCAAACTTTCCTCCGTGATTAGTGATCTGCTGGGAGTCAGCGGCCGGCGCATCTTACGGGCTCTGGCCCAAGGACAGACCGACCCTGAAGCCTTGGCCGCGCTGGGTGACGACCGGTTGCGTTGTGGCCGGGTGATTTTGAAGGATGCCTTAAACGGCTCGCTGAGCGGCATTCACCAGAAATTGCTGGGCCAGCACCTGGATCGGATCGAACTGATCGATCGGCAAATTCATGAACTCAGCCGGCTCTCTGCCGAGCAGATGCAACCTTACCAGCACGTGATCGTGCGGCTCATCGAAGTGCCCGGCATTGGCGTCGAAGCGGCACATCAGATTCTAGCTGAGATCGGCCCCGACGCTGCGGCTTTCTCGTCGGCGCGCCGGCTGGCCTCCTGGGTCGGTGTGTGTCCAGGCACAAAGGAAAGCGCCGCTGAGAATCATTCCGGTCGCTGTGCCAAAGGCAATCGCTTCCTACGACGATTGCTGTGCCAGGCAGCTCAGGCCGGCGTGAGAAAGAAAGGAAGTCATTTACAATCCCAGTTTCGACGGCTCATTGTCCGGCTGGGCTTTCTTAAGGCCATTTGGGCGATCGCCCACCGACTGTGCAGAATCATCTGGAATGTTGTCCACCAAGGATCCCGCTTTACCGAGTATGGACACGCTGTTAATCCCAAAGCCGTTCGTCGAGCCATTCAGCACCACCTCACCGCTCTACGCCGGCTCGGCTATCCAATCTCCCCAGATCTCGGCCCCGCACAGTGATTTTCGACGGAGCTCCTAGAAGACTCCGAGGTCCAGCGTACGTTGCGTTGGCTACCCGATTTGAGCCAATCGACACAACGCACTACGCTATCCTAAGGCTAGGTTCATATGCCGGATCATCGCGCACACAAGGCCAGCGACCTAGCTGGCGATTGAACGACTGATCGTTGACCGATGGCTTGGCCGCACTCTTTCCAACGAAGAGACGATAAGCATAAACGCATATCGACCTCACGCCGCGCCGGAAGGTGCCAAGCAGCTCTTTTGCGCCCACCGTTCCCTGGGTAGCGGATTGCGCAATTCCGACCAGATCATCCTCTCGGCCCTGCATGGTAACGGTGGTGCTCACGGAGCCCAGAGCCAAGACAATACGGAGCGGAACTGGCGCCTCGGCGCCTATGCTGACGGGCGTTTCTTTGGTCTCAAAAGAGGGATGAGATACAACGAGTCGATAACCACCTAGCGTGAGTCCAGAAATAATGAAGGAGCCGTTGCGATCTGACTGTGTAGTTGTTTGGACTGTACCGTTAGCGCTTTGAACCTACGGTAGCCCCGGCAATTGCCGCGCCAGAGGTGTCAACGACAGTCCCCGATAAGAGCACGTCCGCGGCCCAGGCACACCACATCGTTGCGAATTGGGGTTGTCCCCTGGGCTGAGACAAACAGTTAAGACACTGTTGACCGTTCGCTGAAAATTCATTGTGCCCGATCCCGGAACGGTTTTAGGATGGGCGTGCCGGTGAAGCGGAGGCGGGCAATGCTGGCGAGCAACCCGCTGAGGAATAACCGGCCGGTACTCGTCGCGACGATGAGTAGGGCGCAGAACCTCCGGTGCGTCCTTGCAGGAAGCCTGGGTCGAACCCGGCCGGGGAGCGGTACTTCGGCCCAGGTGATTTAAAAGAACATTCATCGGCCGACAGATACCGTCATGCCTGAAAAAACGCACGGTCGGTTTCACGCCTGCGCCCCCTGTGCCAGCAACCGTTGTTCGAACTTCGCCGGCGCGCAATAGCCGAGCGCCGAATGAAGCCGTTTCTGGTTATAAACCCGTTCCAGAAAGTCTTCGATCGAGGCGCGAGCATCGGCCAGATCGCGATACTCCTGCCGATGGACTTCCTCGTATTTCAGGGTCTTCATAAACGATTCGCAAAAGGCGTTGTCGTAGGGATTTCCTTTCCGGCTCATGCTGATGGTGATCTGGTGAGCCTTCAGCAGACCCGTGTAATCGCCGGATGCATACTGGACGCCGCGGTCGGAATGATGCACCAGGCCGGCCGCTGGTGAGCGGCGTTCCAGTGCCATGCGGAGCGCTTCCATTGTCAGTTCGTCTTCCAGCGTCCGATCCAGCGCCCATCCGACTACGCGGCGCGAATAGGCGTCCAGAATCACGGCCAGATAGACGAACTCCAGTTCCAGCCGGATGTAGGTGATGTCCGCCACCCAAAGCTGGTTGATCCCGCTGGGCGCGATCTTCCTGGCAAGGTTCGGGTAGACCGGCCGGTCGTGATTGGAATCCGTGGTCACGACCACGAACTTCCTCTTACGCAGGCAAAGCAGATTATCCTCGCGCATGATCCGGTAAACCCGCTTGTGATTCACTCGCCAGCGGCCTGCTTAGCCTGATTTAACATCGCCTGCTCGGCGGCGAGTTTGCGCGTTTCTTCTTCCAGCCGATTGCGATACTCGGCAATGCGTGACGCATTGGGATCGATCACGCTGGCTTGCCGGTTCAATGGCGCGGGCGTTTTGCTCTTTGAGCCATTCCCAGTGAGCGCTATCGCCGCCACCATGACGGTCGCAAGACCGGTGACCACCCAGGTCTGAGCGTTCTTAGGCAGGATGCCGGGCGGCCTGACTACCTGGCTGCGCACCGATCCTTCGGGAACGGGCGCCTGTTCCTGGTTCTGAATGGGATTGTCGGGCATGGGCCGTTACCTCACTTGTCGGCAGATCCGGTGCGGACGAAAGCGAGTTTTTTCTTACCGATGGCAAGCCATCCGCTGTCCAGCACCTTTGAAACGGTGTAGGTTCCATCGCGGAACTCAAATTGAATGAGATTGGGCTTACCGTCCTTCAGCTCGTACAGAGCCGGCAGCTCCTGGGGATGCGCCTGGATATAGGTGAACTTCCCGTCCGTGTACATAGCCGTGACATTGAATGGCCGCTTCCCTTGCTCGATGCGGTAAGGAAATTTCAAGCTCGTTGGATATTGCTCGCGAAGCTTGCTCGTCTCGCGCTCGATCGCCTTTTTGGCCGCTTCCCGTGCTTCGCGCGTCTCGGCCTTGGCGATCTCGGCCTGCTGGCGGTAATCTTCGATCTGCTGCGCCGTTAGAAAACGCGGCTGGCCGTTTGCGGCTGACAGGATCGACTGGTCCTTCGGCTCGACGAAGATTTTTAGATCCGGCTCAGAGTCGGCGGCTTCGGACACCTCCGAGAGGACGAAGGAATATACATTGCCGCTGGCCGTGATCAGATTCAGATTCGTCTGGGATCCGGCCTTGGCGGGCTTGACGTAAGCGAAGTTCTGGCTGCCGTTGACGATCCAGAACTCCTTATCGCCGCAAGTAAAGTCTAAGATCTGTTCCTGCTTGGGAAGAACAATCAGGGTGGTGAAGCGGATTTTCGCTCTGACCGGAACAATGTCCCGATCACCATAGGAAACAACTTTCGCTGATTGAGGGGTCGGGATCGCTGGTGGCGGCGAAGAAGCAGGTGGCGCCGCAATGGAAATTGGCGCGAAGCCGGTTACGATTGAAATCAGTGCACGAGTCATTCTGTTCACGAGGAGCTCCTTTGGAGTAGTTCCAGGCCGCGAGCGAAGCCGTGCTTGGAAAAGGCTTCGCGGCGGCGCTGGTTGTCATAGGGATTCGAGGTATACAGCCAATAGCTGGCCGGATCGACGTTGAGGTTGAGCACTTTGCTCAAATCTGGCCGCTTAATCAGGATCTGCAGCTTGGGAATGAGTCGAGCGATTAACGCCGCTTCGGTCTCGTTCAGGTGAAAAATCTCGCTGTAGGCGTCGCGATCCATTCCCGGATTCGCGAGAAACATCTTGGTCGCGCAGCTTTCGACAATGACGCTCAGCATTTCGGAGCGTTCGAGATCGTCGCTCGATTGGGTGGCCAGGATCATGGCGGCATTGCGTTTGCGCCAGGTCTTGACGGCTTCCGTGATGTATTGGCGGATGGTGGCGTTCTTCAGAAAACGCCAGGCTTCGTCCATAACGAAGACTTTGAACCGGGTATCGAGTGCCGAATCATAGATGGCGGCATTGGCCCGATGAAGCACGTAGAACAACAGCGGTTCCAGCACCTGCGGATACTTGTCCATGCCCTCGAAATCGAAGGTCTGGAATGCGGCGAAACTGAGGTTGTCCTGGACGTTGTCGAATAGCGCGCCGTACTGGCCGCCGCCTACCCACTTCCGGAGCCGGTCCGACAGGTTCCGGCCCAGGATGTTTGCGAGCGTGTAGAGCCGCCGCTGCTCGGGCTCGATCTCATAGAGGTTGCTGACTTGCTCGTAGAGATCGCGTTCTTCTTTGCCGGTCATTGCGTATTCGCCGGATTCGATCAGCACCTTGACGAAAGAGAACAGAAAATGCAGATTCTCCTTGGTCGGGGGCAAGCAAAAGGGGTTGATCGAGAACGAGCGATTCTCGATGCCGACGCGCAAGTAAGAGCCATCGAACAGCGTGGTGAGCGCCTCATAGGAGCCCCCAAGATCGAAGATGTAGGTGAGCGGCTGATATTTCTGCAGATTGGTAATCAGGAAGTTCAAAAAGAAGCTCTTGCCCGAGCCTGTGGCCCCCAGGATCATGGTGTGGGCGATGTCCTGGTAGTGCAGATTGAAAAAGTAGGGAGTGGAGGAGTTCGTCTCTAGAACCGCCAGGTACTCGGCGTCGAGATGGGCGTTTCGCTGCTCCCCGATCGCGAACGTAAACAGGAACGACAGGTCTGCGTAGTTGCTATTGAGCAGCCACAGCCTGCGGAGATTGAAAGCGCGATTCCCCGGAATGATCGCAAGGAAGGCGTTCAGCAGGTTGTAGCGCTCTTCCATGAGTACAGCGTCATGGGTGCTGAAGACCTTGAAGCATTCCGCTACTGCGCGGCGAAGCTTGGCGCGGTCCTGGTCGTACAGCACGATCGTCAGCGAGTACTTCCCAAAGTAGTTGCCGTTGACCTCGATCTCTCGGAGACAGCCGCCGAGTTCGGCCACCAGAGCCGAGGCGCCATCGTCGATCAGCATCTCTTGGGGATTCGCAGGCTGGTCGCTGATGTAGTTGACTAAGGACGCCTTCGAGTTGAAGAAGTGCCGCCGCTTGGAGTTGATCTGCCGCCGCGCCGCCAGATTCGACTCTCTGCTCCATTCGTTCACGGCGATGTAGTTGCACGGGATTTCGTGGAGCGCCTGAAATATGTGCGCGAACGTCTGAGCCGGCGGCTCCTTGAGCGTCAGGACCTGAACGAAGTAGTCGTCCAACCGTAGATGATCCCGGTAACACTCCAGCGCTGAGTCCGGGACGAAATAGTCGAGGTGCGCGTCGTACTTCAGGCCCGAGTGCAGTTTGTAGGGAGCGAAGTTCGGCAGACGTCGAAAGAACCGGAATGCAGCATCCTTTTGAAGCAGTTCGATCCTGACAGCGTCATTGAGCTGGATGACGAAGCTCGCGGCCTTATTTGCGAGCAGCTCGCGCGCACGCTCGAGATCCGCCTCTGCAACCTTGAGGATCTTCCTGGACGAAAGTAGATCGCGCAAGGCGGCATGAGGAGCTTTCAGGTTCCCCAGTCCGGCCCCCATACTGCCGCGATGCCAACCCTCGTACATCAGAACGAAGAAGATCTCAAGCTCATACAGATCGCCGCTCTTGGCACTTAAGAATGCGATGCGATCGGAAATCGCCCGTTCCACCACGGCGTTCTCATAGTGCCGACGAGGAAGTTCGGCATGATCGCGCTTGACCAGATACTGGTAGACGCGAAAGCGCTCATCGAGCGCTCGCAGGGCGCCTTCAAACCGGCGGGCTACCTGGTCCCGCTGGGCGTGGTCGAGGCATTCGGCGTCGACACCGGTCACGCGAAAGACTACGCCCAGATCCCCGCCTTTGGTAAGGAAGGTTTGGTCGTCAACAAACCCAAACAGCCCGATGAGCGAACTCAGGCTACCCGATTCGAGAAACTCTTTCGCGATTTGGCCCACGCGGATCATTCCTGCCTCCGAAAGATCTGGAAGGCGATCCGCTCGCGCTTGGCCGGGTCGTACTGAGTTTTGAAACGGGATGAGTTGAACAGAATCCGGAGGATCTCGGGATCGGTGGTGGTTGCCCAGCGCGCGAGCAAATAGAGGGCGGCGAACATAGCCAGTCCGCTCAGGAGGCTTCCGAACAGGTTGAATGCAGCGCCGCCCATAATGAGCGCCAGGAAGAATAGCCGGCGCTCCGCTCCCCAAATCGTCAGAGGCTTGTTGATCGATTTGTATACTGGGTGAAACCGCGGTTCGTTCGGCATGTATCAATTCCTCCTTTCCCTCAAAACTCTCTTTCGAAATCCCGTCCTTCTACGGAAACAGCCAGGCCATGAAGTTGACCGCCCCGATCGCCATGCCAACGCCAAAAATGATGCCGGCCAGCGCCTTCTTTGAGTGCCCTTCGCCAAAAGCAAACATCAATCCGCCGACCACGATGGCGACCAGGCTGAGCCCTTTGGCGATCGAGCCAGTGAAGGCGGTCTGCAATACCTGAACGGCTTGCTGCCACGGGTCACTTTGAGCCGCAAGCGGCCGGGTGAGCAGGAGGCTGAGTAATGTTGCAATCGTTGCGGCGAACCTCGCTCGAAGGCGACTGTGGGACCAGCGTTTCCAAAACAAATGTGACGGTAAATGTGCGGGCACACGAACGGCGTTTCTCATCGGTCGTTACTCTCCTTTTGTGCTTTCCGATTCGCCTCGGAAGCTGCATCGTTTTCGCGATGCGAATCAGGTTGTGAAGTCGAGCGTAACCGCAAACTCGAAGACTGTCCAATGTTTGTTTGGCGCTGCACGATGTCGTTCAGGAATGAAGAAATGGCCCGCCAGCGTTGGCTGCGGCGGGCCTATGATTCACGGCTGAAACGCTCCGGCAGTTTGCACCATGGATTCTGTTTCCTGATGCCCCGCGGTTCCGCCGGACTCGGCTGGCTCAAGCGCTTCGAGTATCTTGGCCGCAGTCTGCTGAATCAGTGCCAGCGACTCAGCTAAGGTCCTCTTGTCGCCGCCGTGAAGGGTGACATAATCTGCGCTGCTGGAATTGGTGTCGAGTCCAATCGCAGAACACACGACGAAAGCCACTGCTTCGGCTTCCGTTTCGCGAATCGTATGGGTAGTCTGTGTGCGCCGCTCTCCTCGGTGCAACAGCTCGTGTCCAATTTCGTGAGCGAGAGTAGCCAGAGTTTCAGCCCGCGTAAGATCAGGCAGCAGCGTGATCTTGCCTCCCGACGACATCCCCTTGGCCGGTGCAATCGACGGGTCGTATACGAGAGCGATGTTCTGGCTGGCAACAAACTCGATGAGACGTGGAAGGTAGTCCTGCGGATCGCCATGAACCGTAGCGAACTCGGGCAGGTCGGCTCCTTCGGTCTGCGATACGTCCCAGACGTGGCATGCTTTGAAGCCGAAGATCCGGCTCTGTTCGTTTTCTTCCAGCTGCTCGTCGTCGGAACGCCGTTTCCGGCCTACCATCGGAGCGAGAATAGCGATCCCTTTCTCGCCCTTGCGGACATGACGTCCCAGCGTAAGCCAGAAATGATAGCCTCCGACGTGAGTCGCATTTGGGGACTGGCTGTAGATCAACAGCACGTTGCCCCAGCTGTAGCGGCGGAAGCGGGACATTACGGCAAGATACTGCTTGAGTGCAGCGCTTTGGCCCCGTTCGAGTGCCGCCATCAGTCGATCGAGAGCGGCTTCGCTCAACTGTTTCGCTTGTTCGGTATTCATGACGTATGCTCCTCGTGCCTTGTCGAAGAGAGAGCCGCCCTCAGGCGGCGGCTCCCTCGGGCTCGGCGCCCTTCTTCGGCCGGTCGAGCTTCGCGATTGCTGTCGCGCGGACCTCGGTGATGGACTTCTTCGCTTCGGCGGACTTCTTGCCGCCGGTCTTCTCGACGTAGTCGCGCGTGCGAAGCTCGCCTTCGATCTGCAGATGCGTGCCTTTGGTCAGATTGGCTGCGTACTCGCCCAGCCGGCCCCAGGCAACGATTCGATGCCAGGTGGTTTCCGACTGCCACTCGCCGGTCGCGCGGTCCTTCCAGCTGCGTTTGGTTGCAAGCGAGAGCACCGTGAACGATGCGTCTTTGCGGGTGTTTTTGACTTCGGCGTCTTTGCCGAGAAAGCCTGTTAGTGATACTCGATTTGCGTACATGATTTTTTGGTCTCCTTTTTCTGCTCCCGAGGTCTCTCGGGGCACACATCCCGGAGGGCGCAAGGCGCGCTGCTCCCAAGGCCAGGGCTGCATTTTCTGGAAGGGGACCCAAGCTCGACTTGGGGGAGGAGTC
>Ga0335070_10002953_pt1 | contig 19827 bp, 15 predicted proteins | sample Lox_Sample_13_FD_206722 | JGI IMG/M metagenome (GOLD analysis project Ga0335070, IMG submission 206722) | Soil microbial communities from Loxahatchee National Wildlife Refuge, Florida, United States - Lox_Sample_1.3 | ecosystem: Environmental > Terrestrial > Soil > Wetlands | place: USA... | reverse complement strand
GGCCCAATTCGACAACATCATTCTGAAGAGCAATAACGACGGCACGCTGGTGCGCCTGCGCGATGTCGGCCACGCTGAGCTCGGCTCGGAGGACTACACCTACAACGTCGACTATAACGGGCACGGATCGGTCGGCATTTTCGTCACCCAACTCTCCACCGCCAACGCGCTCGACGTGGATCGCCGTTGCATCGCCGAATTGGACCGGCTCTCGAAACGCTTCCCGCCCGGCATGAAATACGAGTTGGCCTTCGATACCACCGATGCGGTCGGCGAATCGATCCGCGACGTGGTGGGCACTTTAGGCGCCGCCATTGTCCTGGTTGTGCTCGTTATCTTTATCTTCCTCGAGGACTGGCGCTCCACCATCATCCCCTCGGTGACCATTCCAGTCTCGCTCATCGGCACCTTTGCCTTTGTCAAGTTGCTTGGCTTCTCCATCAACACCCTGACGTTGTTTGGCATCACGCTGGCGACTGGACTGGTGGTCGATGATGCCATTGTCGTTATCGAGAACATTGAGCGCCATCTCGCGGAAGGCGAGCGCGATCCCACCAAGGCCTCTTCCGATGCGATGAAAGAAGTCACCGGCGCGGTGATCGCTACTTCCCTCGTGCTGGTCGCGGTATTCGTTCCCGTGGCTTTCTTCCCCGGCACGACAGGGATTCTCTTCCGCCAGTTCGCTCTCACCATTGCCTTCTCGATTACCATTTCGGCCTTCAATGCGCTGACCCTGACGCCATCGCTCTCCGCGCTGCTGCTCGGCCGTGCGCACGGCGAAAAGAACTGGTTCTTTCAACGGGTGGACCGCGCGATCGCCTTCGTCACTCGGACCTATGTTCGCGCCCTGCGCGGATTTCTGCGTCATGAGGCTATAGCTCTGGTCTTGTTTTTCGTCGGACTCGGTTCGGCTTATTTCGTCTTTCAGCGCGTCCCACGGGGGTTCGTCCCCACCGAGGACCAGGGATATCTGATGATCATCATCCAGGCCCCCGCTGGCGCCTCCCTCGAGTACACCGAAAATATCGGTGAGCAGGTCATCGCCATCACCAAGATGTTCCCGGAAATTGAGAACACGTTCGCCGTTTCCGGTTTCAGCTTCGCCGGCACCGCTCCGAATCGAGGCATCGTCTTTGTAACGCTGCAGCCCTACGCCAGGCGCCCGGGCAAGGAGCACACGGCATCGGCGATCCTCAACCGCATGCGTGGCCCCCTGTTCAGCATTTCCGGCGCGCTCGTGTTCCCCTTTGAGCCCCCTGCCGTGCAAGGCCTGGGCCAGCTTGGCGGTTTCCAATTTGAGGTCCAGGATCAGGGCGGCCACACCCTGCAGGAACTCGACAAGACAACTCACGACATGATTCGGCAGGGCGGCGCGCGCAAGGATCTCACCAGCCTGTTCACGGACTACACCGCCGGCGAGCCGCAGTTTGTCGTGGCCATTGACCGCGAGAAAGCCAAGAGCCTCCACCTCCCCCTCAGCCAGATCACCGATGCTCTCGGCGTGTACATGGGCTCGGCCTACATCAACGATTTCGACTTCAACAATCGCTCCTACCGCGTGTACGTGCAGGCTGACAAGCAGTTCCGCTCTCATCCCCAGGACATCAACCAGTACTATGTGCGCTCTGACAGCGGCGCCATGGTTCCGCTCGAGAATCTGGTTTCCATCAGCCAGACGGCGAGTCCCCAGGTCATCAGCCACTACAACCTTTTCCGTTCCACCGAGATCAGCGGCTCCGCCGCCCCGGGCTTCAGTTCCGGCCAGGCGATCGACGCCATGGAGCAGCTTTCGGCCAAGATCCTGCCGCAGGGATTCTCCTACGAGTGGTCGGGAATCTCGCTGGAAGAATTGCAGTCCGGCACAACCACGTTGCTCCTGTTCGGACTGGGAGCGCTGGTCGTCTACCTCACGCTCTCAGCGCAGTACGAGAGTTTCGTGCTTCCGTTCATCATCATGCTCGCCGTGCCCATGGCGATTCTCGGCGCACTCTCCGCGCAATGGCTCCGCGGACAACAGAACGACGTCTACTGCCAGGTCGGGCTGGTCATGCTGGTCGGCCTTGCCTCGAAAAACGCCATTCTGATCGTCGAATTCGCCGAGCAACTGCGCGAGCGCGGCCTGACCATTGTCGACGCCGCCGTTGAAGCCGCGCGCATCCGCCTGCGCCCGATTCTCATGACGTCGTTCGCCTTCATTCTGGGCGTCATCCCGCTGGTCGTCGCCAGCGGCGCCGGCGAGCACGGACGCCGCTCCGTCGGCACCACCGTCTTCGGCGGCATGATCATGAGCACCATCCTCAACCTGTTCTTTATTCCCGTGCTCTATCTGCTGATCGAAGGCTTCCGCGAACGCCGCAGAGCCAGAGTCGCGTAGGGGCGAACACCGGCTCTCACCCATGATGAGTCGTGTCGGGTGGAGAGCCGGTTCACTTTGCACAAATCAACAGTTTTGGATGGGCCTGGCGTATCCACGCTTCCACCGCCGCGCGAAGTTGCCGGGCGAGCGCGAACATCTCTTTCACTTCTTGGTCGGAAATGGCTCCTACTGCGTCGTAGCTTGAAATGTTGCGCTTTTTGCGAAAACTATCGAACCTAGCGATGAACGCTGCGCCCGGCGACACAGTAAATTCCAGGGATTGAATCACGCGGTAGTGGTGATTATCGCGGCTTGCCCGGTAACCGGCCGCCGCCAAAGCGGCGGTGGCCGACTGGAGGGCGGCATTGTACGCGATGACGAAGCGCCAGTCCGGGGGCAAATCCCTGGCCTGGCAAGCAGCGAGGTCGCGGTCAGAGATCGCCAGCAGATTCGTGATTTCGTCCGGCGTCGTTGCGTGCCGCATTAACCAGCTATTTTGCAGCCAGGTCTGCAAGCTCATGTTCGGAGCCCAGCACAAAAAGTCTCTTCTCTTTCATCACGCTGCGCAAGAAGTGATTACCCGCCTTCAGTTTTGAGCGGAATTCCGTAACCGAAAAGACAGTCGGGTTGATCTCTCGTGCCAGAATTTCCTGTGCCGGACCGAGCGCGGACACGATCTCGCCGAAACCGGCGTCACCTAGAACCATCAGATCAATGTCGCTGTCGGCGCGTTCCCTCTGGCGCGCGATCGAGCCATAGACAAAAGCGACGGAGATGTTCGCACCGAGGGGAGCCAGGGCAGCGCGAATCGTGTCGTGTACACCCACGGTTTTCGTGATCAGGCTCCTGATCTCTGCGAAGATTGGGCTTTGGGAATTTGCCTGATAGAGAACCAGGTTGCCTTGCGTGCGGCGGCGAACCAGTCCTATGTCGGTGAGTTGTTTGAGCTCGCGCTGCAGCGCGCCGTGGCCGGCGCCCACTGTCCGAATCAACTGACGCAGGTGAAAAGATTCATCCGCATGCCCGTAAAGGAGGGCTAGCAAGGCGCTGCGGGTGCGGCCGAAAAGAGCCTCTGTACTCATTATAGGTACAACTGTACCCATATCGAGTACGCTCAGTCAACTGAAAATCTTGACTGAATTTCAGACAGCGAGGGACAAAGCGCCCCACTCGTCGCAAAGAGCGCGATGAGTGAGGCGCGGCGATCCTCTGCCGTTGCCTAGTTGGAGGTGCGGTGCTAGCATCCTCCCGGACTCCGGTCCAGCTGCTGGAGGACCTATGAGGTTTGTCTTTCTTCTAGTCTTACTTGGAACAGTTTTGAGCTCCTGTTTTCCTGCTCGGGCGCAGTCACCTGCGACTCCGCCAGCAAGCCAGAAACCAGCGTTCACGGCGAACTATCCTCGGGACCGTGCCGGCGTCTTCATCCAGGATGCCGACTGGAAAAACTTGCCAAACGCGAACCCGATCAAGACGAAAACCAAGCACTCGATTGCCGCTTCGCTTTCGTACGGAATGGTACCTGCTAACATCGTTGCGCAATACGAAGGCGTACATGCAAGTGTCGAGATCAAGTCGGCGAAGCCAATCATCTGCCTGTGTCACCTGGTTGGGCTGCCCGGCGATCCTGTGATCGTGAAGTTGCACCCGAAGAAGAACTCCCGCGAACTTGACGGCGGCGAGATGACCGTCTATCCAGTGGTAGGGGGAGCAAGAACCGCCGAGGCTAATCGCAGCGATCTTATCCCGGTCGAGGTATCGCAACCGGACTCGTACGTCTGGCTCGTGCGTCCGCGGGAGGAACTTGAGGCGGGCGAATACGCCCTCATGCTCGGGACGCAGAACCTGAGCATTTTCCCGTTCACAGTAACCGTCGGAGCACCGGTGGAATCCTTCGATAAGCAGTAGCCGCTACGCTCACGCCCACGGAACGCCTCAACTTCAACTCCGTAGCGGCTTCGCATTTGCGAAGCCGCCGCTGCGCTCAGGATGACAGGGGTTGAGGGTGTTGTGAGCGTTAGGACCCTCCCACTCATCGCAAAATGCGCGATGGGTGAGGCGCCCCGCAACGTTAGACCTTCCTAATCTATACTATCGTTAATGCATCCACACCCCAATCATCATCGCGACTGCTGGTGTCATGACTGCGCGTCCTGGCGAGAAGAAGACGAGAATCGAAAGAATTGCCCGACCTGCGGGCATAAGATGACCTTCCGAATGGAGCCGAACGGGTCCAGCGACTGGACCTGTGAGGATTGCACGTTACGCGAAACAGTACGCAGGGCAAACATCTGATCCGGATCCCATCTCACGGAAATGTCTGGCTGTCCAATGGCTTTCGGTAATTCGCATCCCTTTCCTCTCTAGCCGCGTCTAATAGTTGACAATGACCCACTCAAGTCCTATCATGTCTTAGGACGCAATCATTATTACATTGATTGTAAAGCACTTATCTAGCTCTCAAGACTTTAGGAGGATCCGTTATGGGCAAGATTATCGGAATTGACCTGGGTACAACCAACTCCTGTGTGGCAGTGATGGAGGGAGGAGAGCCGAAGGTCATCGCAAACGAAGAAGGCGGCCGGACCACGCCGTCGGTGGTCGGATTCACCAAAACCGGCGAGCGGCTGGTGGGGCAGGTGGCCAAAAGGCAGGCAATCACCAATCCCGAGAACACGGTGTACTCGATCAAGCGCTTCATGGGACGCCGCTACGACGAAGTGAGCGAAGAAATGAAGATGGTGCCCTTCAAAGTCGAGCGCCAGGGCGACCACGTCTGCGTCGTGGCGCAGGGCAAGGAGTACACGCCGCCGGAGATCTCGGCGATGATCCTGCAAAAACTGAAGAAGGCGGCCGAAGACTACCTGGGCGAGAAGGTCACCGAGGCGGTCATCACCGTGCCGGCGTACTTCAACGACGCGCAGCGCCAGGCCACGAAAGACGCCGGGCGGATTGCCGGGCTCGACGTGAAACGCATCATCAACGAGCCGACGGCGGCGGCGCTCGCCTACGGGCTCGATAAGGGCAAGGACGAGACGATCGCCGTGTACGACTTTGGCGGCGGCACGTTCGATATTTCGATTCTGGAAGTCGGAGAAGGCGTGATCGAAGTGAAGGCCACCAACGGCGACACGCACCTGGGCGGCGACAACATCGATCAGCGGCTCGTCGATTGGCTGATTGACGAGTTCAAGAAAGACGAAGGCCTTGACCTGCGCGGTAAGGGCAACGAGATGGCGCTGCAGCGGCTGCGTGATGCGGCGGAGCGGGCGAAGATCGAGCTCTCGACCACCATGGAGCACGAGATCAATCTGCCGTTCATTACCGCCGATGCCTCGGGGCCGAAGCACCTGGTGAAGAAGCTGACCCGGGCCAAACTGGAGTCGATGGTTGAGGACATCATTCAGAAGTCGGTCGGGCCGTGCAAGCAGTGCATGAAAGATGCGGGCGTCGATCCTTCGAAGATCAACGAAGTGGTGCTCGTCGGCGGGCAGACGCGCATGCCACGCATCCAGCACCTGGTGAAAGAGCTGTTCGGACGCGAAGGCCACAAGGGCGTGAACCCGGATGAAGTTGTGGCCGTGGGTGCCGGCATCCAGGGCGGTGTGCTCAAGGGCGAAGTGAAGGACCTGCTTTTGCTCGACGTGACGCCGCTGACGCTCTCGATCGAAACGCTGGGCGGCGTGGCGACGGGGATGATCCCGCGCAACACGACAATTCCGACCAAGAAAACGGAGACCTTCTCGACCGCGGCCGACAATCAGACGTCGGTCGAGGTGCATGTGCTGCAGGGCGAGCGGCCGATGGCGGCGCAGAACCGGACGCTGGGCAAGTTCCATCTGACCGGGCTGCCGCCGGCGCCGCGGGGTGTGCCGCAGATCGAGGTGACCTTCGACATCGACGCCAACGGCATCCTGAACGTGACCGCGAAAGATATGGCCACGGGCAAGGACCAAAAGATCACGATCACGTCGTCTTCGGGCCTGTCGAAGGAAGAGGTCGAGCGCATGGCGAAGGAAGCCGATGCGCATTCGGCCGAGGACAAGACCAAGCGCGATGAGATCGAGGCCAAGAACCAGCTCGACTCAATGGTCTACAACATCGAAAAGATGCTGAAGGAGCATGGCGACAAGATCTCGGGCTCGGAGCGCGGCGACGTCGAGAACGCGCTGGCCGACGCGAAGAAGGCCATCGAAAGCGGCGACAGGCGGCAGATGGATTCGGCGCGTGAGAACTTGACCAAAGCGTCGCACAAGCTGGCCGAACAGATGTACAAGGCCGCGCAAGCGCAAGCAGCGCCGGGCGCGGGGCCTTCGGAGGGGCCGGGGCCGACTCCGGGCGGCGACGGCCAAGCCAAGAAGAAAGACGAGGGCGTGATCGACGCGGAGTACGTAGACGTTGACGAGAAAAAGTAAAGTGGGTGCCCCCATCCTTGCCGCGTTCTTTGCGGCAAGGGTGGGGATTTCCCCTGCCGAGCTTCGCTCGGCCTGGACGGGCGAGGGCGCCCGTCCCCACATGTTTCCGGCTGGCACGCCACAAAGCCCAGTGAACCGGGTTTAAGTATTTGGGTGGAGGAAAGAGGCAAACGAATTGAGATTTGAGGTCAATGGCCAGATGTTTTTTGTGAACTTTGTCCCGGAAGAGGGGCGATGGTATTGCTACGCGCCGACTCCGACGGGGATGCAGCGAGTTCCGGTGTCAACGGATGCGGCGCCGTTCGTGTCGTTTGCCGTGCCGGTGGATGAGCAGGCGCAGGAAGTGGTGAATTAGGGCAGTAGCCAGTAGCCAGTTGCCGCTGCAGGAGCCTTGAGTGATGGCCACGCTCTCTAACGCTGTCATCCTGAGCGGAGCAGAAACTCCGCAGAGCGGAGTTTCTGCGGAGTCGAAGGACCCCGATGTCTTACGCCGCTCCAGCACTGCTGAGGGGCATTCTCACCGTGCGGCATAAGTACTGGGTGTACATCATGGCGAGCCCTAGCGGCACGCTGTACATCGGGATGACCAACGATCTTTACGTGCGCGTCATGCAGCACAAAAGCGGAGAAGTCGAAGGGTTTAGCGCAAAGTACAAATGTGATCGCTTGGTGTACTGGGAGAGCTTCGATGAAGTCGTCAAGGCGATCAACCGGGAAAAGCAGCTGAAAGGCTGGCGACGGGCCAAGAAGATCGCCCTAATTGAGTCGACGAATCCCCGGTGGGCAGATCTGGCTGAGCATTGGGGAGCGGAAATGGCGTTTGCGGAGCAGTCGATTGCTGCCCGGTGAGAACGCCTCGCAACGGCACCGGGAGAGCAAGCGGAATAGGGGTCCTTCGACTCCGCATCGTCGTCGCTTCGCGACGATCATGCTCCGCTCAGGATGACAGAATTGACGATAGGACGGCAGACGGTTGCGTGACTGAGAGCTGACAGCTAGACCATGGCCACCCAAACCAAGGACTACTACGCGATCCTCGGCGTGAAGAAGTCCGCCTCGGCGGAGGACATCCGCAAGGCGTTCCGCAAGCTGGCACGCAGGTACCATCCTGACGTCAATCCCGGAGACAAATCGGCGGAAGAGAAGTTCAAGGCGCTCTCCGAAGCTCACGAAGTCCTGAGCGATCCCAAAAAGCGCAAGATCTACGACCAGGTAGGGTTCTACTCCGACAACATCGATGCGGCGACGGCCGAGGCGTATGCGCGCGGCGGCGGACAGCCCGGGGCTGGCTACGGCGGATTTCCTGCAGACTTTCCTGGCCGTGGGCCCGACCTGGGCGGCACAGGGCGTGTGCACTTCGACTTTGGCGGGTTCGACTTTTCCGACCTTTTCGAGGGCGCGCGCGGCGGGCGCAAGACTTCGGGCGGAGGCGGCGGGTTCCGCGACATTTTCTCCGGCATCTTCAGCGGCGGCGGGCGTGGTGGCCCGGCGGAAGAAGCCTCGGAAGCGGGCAGCGATCTCGAATATCAGGTCAATGTTCCCTTCTGGACGGCGATCCGTGGCGGGGTGATGAAGCTCAATATTGCCCGGCACGACGCCTGCGGGAATTGCCGGGGCCGCGGCTATGTCGAGTCTCCGGGGACGTGCCCGCAGTGCCAGGGCAAGGGCACGGTCGAGCAGACGGGTGGGCGGATGAAGTTCAATGTGACCTGTCCGCGGTGCCAGGGGACGGGCAAGAACCTATCGACATGCACGGTCTGCCACGGCGAGGGGAGCGTGCAGCGGACCGAGCCCATGGATATCCGGATCAAGGCGGGGACGCGCGACGGGCAGCGCATCCGGATTGCCAGCAAGGGCAACGCCGGGCAACGGGGCGGCGGGACGGGCGACCTTTATGTGATTATCCGGGCGGGCGAGCACCCAGTCTTCCGCCGCGAGGGCGACGACATTCACATCACCGTGCCGGTGACGGCGGTCGAGGCGGCGCTGGGGGCGAAGATCGAGGTGCCGACGATCGATGGCCGCAGCATGCTGAAGATTCCGCCCGGGACGCAGTCGGGACAGAAGCTGCGCCTGCGCGAGAAGGGCGTGCCGTCGGCGACCAAGGAGGCCGTGCGCGGGGATGAGATCGTCGAGGTGAAGATCACTGTGCCCATGCCGCGCGACGAAAAGACCAAAGAGCTGCTGCGGGAACTGGCCAAGCTGAATCCCGAAGATCCCCGGGCCGAGCTGTGGGGGAAGGTCTAAAGTCAAGGCTCTTTAACCACAGAGTGCAGAGGGGTGCACGGGGAAAGCGACTGGGTTTCCTCTGTGTTCCCCTGTGGTTGCAGGTTTTTCCGGTCCCACACCCGTGCAGGTGACTTTCGGCGTGCCGAAATGTGATGAATCCGCGAGAGAAACCGGAAACCACGGAGGGCACGGAGGCACACGGCGGAACCTGCGCCGATTCCCGCAGCTTCGGTGTCTATTGATGGTGGAGAGCTACACTCTTCGCTATGGGTCGAGCCGGGATCATTGCTGGGGCCGTACTTGGTACGCTTCTGTTGATCGCGGCGGGCATCGACTATCTCGGCAAACACCCTAGCGTTCTCGGCAGGTACCTTAGCGTTCCCCCGCCGCTCGAAGCGCGGGACTGCCTGACACCTCCGCCGCCAAGCGAGACAGGCGGAGATTGGCTTATCCGGCGGGGCGGTCGAATAATTCGATTTACGAAGGCCGCTCAATGGCAAGGCGATTTCTACACAATCCCGGATATTGCCCAGGGCCGTAATCTAGCCAAGTACGACCGATTCGAACTGAGAGATCGCGAACATTTCCACCCGTGGGAGAGGTGGCGAAACCCTATCTCGGCTCAAGCTCGTAGCTTCCTTTGGGAGCACTGGCGTAATCGCAAACGGGCCTATTTGGTTTTCACTGGAAGCAGTGTCGATCATACCGGTACTTCCCACATATTTGTGGAACCCGACGACACCGGACGCTGGCGCATTTCTCGACGAGATCTTGACCGCCGCGAACTGGTCGATATGCCGACTGCCTATTCGGTGATTTGGGTGAAACCGAACGGCTGGGACAAGCCCGGGACTCCGCTTCCCGCAGGCCAAGCGCCTGACCCATTGACGGACGAGATTGAGTTCCGCGACATCTGTGGCGAGCGGGACGGCGGCCTGTAGCGAAAACCTTCTTGGTGCCAGGAGAGCTCGGTTCTTCGCGCGCAAACTTCAGCCGCACCTCCGTTACCTCCGTACCATCCCTCCCTGACAAAAATTTTCGCGAATTTGAAAAAAACTTCTTGCATCTGTGGAAATTTGCCGTAATCTCACAATTGCGAACTGACTTTGCCGAAATGCCTGGGGAATCGCTAGTCACCCTGGGAGCCGCGAACACAACATCAAGGGAGACGCGGTGGCAAACGTGAGTCGCGTGACCTCCCTGGCCGGCGAAAAGCGTGCCGTCTGGGGGCCCGGAGGGAGGAAGCCATCGAAATTGGCAACGGCCACCGCTACCACTAACCTTTCGCAGCCGATCCTCACTGCAATCCCCCGGAAGAAATCTATCCGTCTCACGCTTTGGCCCCTGGTCGCCGCGACCTTCTTCATGGTCTCGGGCGGCACCTACGGGACCGAGGACATCGTGCATGGCGCCGGGTATGGCAAAGCGATCCTCATCCTGCTGTTGACCCCGCTCCTCTGGAGCCTGCCCACGGCGTTCATGATCGGCGAGCTTTCCAGCGCATTGCCCTTTGAAGGCGGCTACTACGCCTGGGTTCGGCGCGCCATGGGGAACTTTTGGGGATTCCAGGAAGCCTGGCTGTCGCTAGTAGCGTCGATTTTCGACATGGCGATCTACCCCACGCTGTTCGTCGCCTACCTGACCCGGATGTTCCCCTGGTTCCAGGAGAACCACCGCGGAGTGGTGGTGGCGCTAGCCGTGGTAGTGGTTTGTGCAGCCCTGAATATCGCCGGCGTGAAGGTCGTCTCGACGACCTCGCTGTGGCTGTTCTTTGCCCTTTCGGCTCCGTTCGCCGCCATCTTCCTGATCTCGCCGTTCAAGATTGGCGCGCTGGCCAGCGCCATTACCAAGCCGACTACCTCGAACGTCGATATTCTCGGCGGGTTGCTCATCTGTATGTGGAACTACATGGGATGGGACAATGCCTCGACCATCGCCACGGAAGTGGAGCGGCCGCAGCGGACCTACCCACGGGCGATGCTGGCGGCAGTCGCCATCGTTTGTCTGACCTATATCCTGCCCTTTGCCGCGATGTGGATCACCGGCCTTCCGGCGAGCGCCTGGGAAACCGGCGCCTGGGCCGATATCGCCCAGCTTATGGGCGGGCCGCTGCTGCGGATCGCGCTCGTCGCCGGCGGTATGATGAGCGGCTTCGGCATGTTCAATGCCCTGGTGATGAGCTACTCCCGCTTGCCGCTGGCCATGGCGCAGGACGGCATGCTGCCAAAGGTGTTTGCCCGGCTGCATCCCAAGTCCCGCGCCCCCTGGGTTGCGATCCTCGCCCTGGCGGTGGGTTGGGGCCTGGCGTTGAATCTCGGGTTTGAGCGCCTGGTAACGCTCGACATAATGATCTACGGGGCCAGCCTGGTGCTGGAATTCCTGGCGCTGGTTGTCTTGCGCTTCCGTGAGCCGAAGTTGCCGCGGCCCTTCCGGGTGCCAGGCGGTTTGTTTGGCGTTCTCGCGGTCGGAATCCCGCCGACGCTGCTTCTGGGTTTCGCGATCGTTCGGGGCGACCACGAAACCATCCTGGGCATGAGCGGGTTCGTGTTCGGCCTGCTCGTGATGGGAGCGGGCGTGGCGGTGTATCTCCTGAACTACACGCTGAAGCCGGCGGGGTGGGCGGCAGAAGCCAAGCCGGAGCTGGCGCGGTAACCTCGGGTCCCGCCGAGGGCTGGAGCCGACCCTTTTCACCACAGGGGGCACAGAGAACCACAGGCGGAAGCGATCCTCGCGAATCTTGTAGAGACGCGGCTTGCCGCGTCTCTTTTTCTTGTTTCTAGTCACTGACTTCTCGGTCCGGAACGCCTAGAAGTGAAGACAAAAGGAATTCGGACACGGAAAGGCTGAACAGGGTCGCTAAGAAGCAAACGGTGAAACTGACGCACTATGGGCGCAAGTCGGGAAAACCGTACGATGTGACGATTTGGTTTGTTGTAGAGGGTGATCGAGTCTATTTGGGAACAGCGAACGTCAATCGCCAATGGGTGCGCAACGTGCAGAAAACACCAACGGTACACCTATTGATCGGCAGCGAGCACTTCGAGGGACAGGCGCGTTTTATCACAGATCCCGTCGAGCATCAAAGGACAACGGCGAGGATGCGACGGAAGTACTGGATGTATTGGCCGGTTTTTGCCGTCGTGCAAGTTCTCAAGCCCCTCGGATTGGTAAAGGACCAGACTGGATCGTTTGAGGTGATCCTGAAAGACTGAACGCGATTCGTCCTGAGCTTTGGTTGCGCTGAGGTATAAAGGAGTGGACAGAAACGATGACCAAGCGCAAATCCAAAGGCGCGTACATGTTGAGCCGTTTAGCGGGCGTGAGGAGCGAAGCAACGGGAGCCCGCTGGCGAAATCCCGAGCCTAGCGGGCTCCCCATCGTGCCCGGTTTTGGCGCGATGGGGTGGAGGAGCGAGGGAACCCGGTGATGAAAAGAAAATCCAAGGGCGCGTACATGATCTCGGCTGTGGCGGAGATGTACGAAATCCATCCCCAGACCCTTCGCCTATACGAGCGCGAAGGACTCCTCAAACCCAGCCGCACCGAGGGCAACACCAGGCTCTACACCGACGAGGACTTGCAGCGGCTGGAGTTCATTTTGTCGCTGGCCCGCGACCTGGGCGTCAATATCAGCGGGATTGCCATCATCCTGCAGATGCGGGAGCGGATGGAAGAAATGCAGCGTCAGATTCAGGAGTTCGTGCAGTACATCCAGCGCGAGGTGCTCACCCGGGCCACCGCCGCAGCCGATCCTTCCAAGGGCGCGATTGTGCCGCTCCGCCGGCCGGTCGTCCCGCCATCGGATTCAGCCAAGCGGAAGTAGATACCGGCGTAGGACGGGCGAGGCGCCCGTCGCTCCATATTGAGACGCAGCAAGCTGCGTCTCTACATCGACGGTCCGAACTCAGCCGTCAGATCACCATACACCGAAATAGGAGTCTTTCCTTCCGCCGACCTGCGGAAGACAACGAAGTAGCGGACAGGCTCGTCGTGCGAGTTCGGGAGCGTGATCCGCACCCCGTGGTTGTGGGAAGGCTCAATGGCGTCGACCGATTCGGCGCTGCGTCCGTGGATGAAGTCGTCGCATTGAGCTTCGGTCATGACCATGAGTTCCACGTCGGCAGACTCATCGCTGACCTTCATGCCGCCGGGCCCCTGGACGTAGGAGGAGAACACCCCCATTACACGCGGATTGATCACATGGGACGGCACCTCAAAAGGAAACTTCTCGTACTTCTTTAAGGCGAAGGTTCCGTGTATTAGACTCTTCGGCGCCGCAGGAGGGGTCTTCGAGATGCGGTCCACGCCGGGTGATTCCTCACTCGGCAGGGGATGGCCCTGGTTGCAGGCCAGCAGGGCGGAAAGAAGAAGAATATTCACTAAGGAAGCAAGCTCGGTCCAGCGTTGCATCTCGTATTCTCCAGAAAATACCCTTTCTTGCGCAGGATGAGACGTCGAAATTCACCGAAATTTTACTTTTCCGCAATCACAGAGTTTCCGCGTAAGCATACGGTAAGGGCATGAACGCGGAAAATCCAGTTGGCAGTCCGGTGTCAACCGCTAGCGTGCCACAGGGCAAGAAGAGCCTCCAGCTCATTCTGGAAGCGCGGCATTACGCCGGTGTCGTGGTGTTGCATTGCCAGGGCCGGATTATCTTTGGCACCGAGGCGCGAACCCTCTCGCATACCGTCGCTGAAGTGCTGCCGACGGCGCGCCGCATGGTGGTGGATCTTGCCGCAGTCGACAGCGTCGACAGCGCTGGTTTGGGCGAACTGGTGCTGCTCCACATGTGGGCGGAAGCCGCCGGATACACACTGAAATTCGCCAGCCCGAACAAATCGCTTCGCCACCTTTTCGAACTGACCAACCTGGCTGCCGTTTTTGACGTGTACGCGAGCGTACCCGAGGCGATGGCCGCCATGCAGTACGAGGAAGTGCGTTCCGCGTAGGGCGCCGCCGGAGTCCATGAAGCCGTGAGTTCCCCGCCCTCGGGGGCCCCATCCTTGCCGCGTTCTTTGCGGCCAGGGTGGGGATTTGTCGCCCCACTACTTCTCTCGTTGAAACCGGTAGCGCCCGCCGCGTTCCCGGGCGAACTGCTCGGCCACTTTCAGGAAGGCGCGGCCGGCGTGCGAAAGCGTCGATTCCTGCCGATGGATCAACCGCAGCTTGCGTTCGAAATGCAGCTCCCGCACCGGAATGCGGACCAGTTCGCCGCGGCTGATTTCGTTCTCCACGCTGATCTCCGGCACCAGCGCCACCCCGTTGCCCATGCAAACGAACCGCTTGATGGCCTGCAGAGTGGGGAGCTCTGCGTCCATATGCAGCGGAGTTTTGTGGCGGCGGAAGGCCTCGATCACCTTATCTCGGTACGGCGAGGTGACGATATGGGCCACGAAGGACTCCGCGCCCAACTGGCGAAGGCTGACTTCGCTGGCCGAAGCCAGCGGATGGCCAGGAGGCACTACGAAGACCAGTTCGTCCAGGTACAACACGGTCGATTGCAGTTGCGGCTCCTGCGGATCGTAAGAGAGGACGCCGAATTCCGCGTTGTGCTTGAGCACATCGTCGGGAATGTGGCTGCCCAAAGCCCGCTGCACGGTGATCTTGATCATAGGGTGCAGGCGGCGAAACTCGGCTAAGACCGGCAGTACACAAAGGACGGTGAACTCGTTAGCCGCGATGGCCAGTTTGCCCTTCTGCAGTTCGCGCAACTCGACCAGCGCTTCCTGCGCGTCCTGGCGCAGATTCAGCAGTTGTTCGGCGTACTCCTGCAAGACGCGGCCGGCGTCAGTCAGCACGCCTTCGCGGGACGAGCGGTCGAATAGCGGTTCGCCAAGTTCCTCCTCCAGTTTGCGTATGGTCTGGCTGACCGCGGACTGGGTGCGGTAGAGCTTCTCGGCGGCGCGGGAAAAGCGCCGTTCACGGGCCACGGTGAGAAAAACTTCGAGTTGGGAAAGGTCCATGGCTCAGGCCTCAGGTGTCGGGTGTCAGGTCTCAGGTGTTAGGGGAAACAGGCCTTGACCCCGATTGAGACTCGATCTTCCTGGGACCTGATGCCTGACACCTGAGACCTAAGCATCCTTTTCCAGACATCGTCGATTCATTAGAACCGCTTATAGTATCACGTGCCCTAATGATCCTGTAAAGATAATAAGCTTTTCTTTTGGCCGCCCACGCCGATAAAGTAAAAGGAGTGGTTTTCCGGAGGGAACGACCATGGAACGTCCGCGCATCACGATTTTCGATACCACGCTTCGTGACGGCGAACAGTCGCCGGGTTGCAGCATGAACACCCAGGAGAAGTTGCGCCTGGCCGCGCAGCTTGAGCGACTTGGCGTGGATGTGATTGAGGCAGGGTTCCCGATTGCGTCCGACGGTGATTTCGAAGCGGTGCGGGCGATTGCGGCGGCAGTGCGGCGTCCGGTCATTGCCGGATTGGCGCGCGCCGTCCGGGGCGACATCGAGCGGGCCTGGCAAGCGCTGCAGGGCGCGGCGCGGCCGCGGATCCACGTCTTTCTGGCCAGCTCCGACATTCACCTGAAATACAAGCTGCGGATCACCCGCGAGCAGTGCGTGGAACAAACACGGGAAGCGGTCCGCTACGCCAAGTCACTGTGCGATGACGTTGAGTTCTCGCCAGAGGACGCCTCGCGCACTGAGCCTATCTTCCTTTGCCAGGTAGTGGAGGCGGCGGTCGTGGCAGGCGCCACCACCGTCAACATCCCCGACACCGTGGGCTATGCCACGCCCGAGGAATACGGGCAGCTGATCCGCACCCTGTGCGAGAACGTGGCGGGGATTGAGAACGTCATCGTCTCCACCCACTGCCACAATGACTTGGGGATGGCGGTCGCCAATTCGCTGGCGGGCGTACAGGCGGGGGCGCGGCAGGTCGAGTGCACGGTTAACGGTATCGGCGAGCGCGCCGGAAACGCCTCGCTGGAAGAGATTGTGATGGCCATGCGAGTACGGCCGGATCGCTATGCGTACGAGACCGGCATTGTCAGCGAACAGCTATATCCTTCCAGCCAGATACTGGCTGAGATCACGGGCGTTCCCGTGCAGCCGAACAAGGCCATCACGGGACGCAATGCGTTCGCGCATGAGGCGGGCATCCACCAGGATGGCATCCTCAAGAACCCGCTAACTTACGAGATCATGACGCCGCAGTCGGTCGGGGTGCCGGACTCGCGGCTGGTCCTGGGCAAACACTCAGGGCGCCATGCTCTGGGCCTGCGTTGCGAACAGCTCGGGCACCATTTTGAGCGGCGCGAGCTGGACGAGGTCTACCGCAAGTTCGTCGTGCTGGCTGACCGCATCAAGAAGGTGCAGGATAGCCACCTCCTCGAACTGATCCATGAAGTGGTCGAGGCGAAGAAGATCCCTCCCGCTTCAGAGACGGTTCCCTTCGTTCGAGCCGCTTCGGCGGGGGTCAGCCACGATCCTCACAAGGGGCCATTTCCGGTGTCGGTGCGGGGAACGACGGCCCATGTTCAGTCCGATTGACCTTCGCCGATGACTACGGCGAGCAGGAAGGCCATTTCTGGGGTGTGTTAGCTTAGAGGTTTTTCCACAGAGTAGCGAGCCCTTCCGAGTCTAGAGGCCGAAAAACCAACTCCGTCTCATCAGCAGTTTGAGTTAGAATCTGGAAGTTTGTTCTGTAATGATTATGAAATCCAAGAAGGTTGTTGTCGTACGCCTGGTGCCGAGGGGGGCCTGGGGCCATGGAGTTACGCATCACCTCTTTGCCTGGAGACGGGATCGGTCCTGAAGTCATCATACAAGCTATTCGGATTCTGGAAGCGGCCTGCGGGGGATTCGGCCACGACCTAAAACTGAACGAAAAAGAAATCGGGGGCGCCGCTCTGACCGCGCATGGCAATCCCTTGCCTGACACCACGCTGCAGGCGTGTCTGGCGTCGCAGGCGGTTCTGCTGGGCGCGGTAGGCGGGCCCGCCTTTGACCAGAATCCACCGGAACTGCGGCCGGAAGCAGGACTATTGCGCCTGCGCCAGAAGTTGGGGGCCTTCGCCAATCTGCGGCCAGCGGTCTTCTATCCCTCACTGAGCACGTCTTCCCCGCTGCGAGCCGAAGTGGTCAAGGGCACCGACGTTTTGATCGTCCGCGAGCTGTTAGGCGGCTTGTACTTCGGCCAACCACGTTCGATCGAGGGTAATCCCGGCAGCCGCCAGGCGATCAACACCATGCGCTACGGCGAAACGGAGATTGAACGCATCGCCCGCGTCGCCTTCGAGCTGGCCCGAAGCCGCCGCAAGCGGCTGCTCTCGGTCGACAAGTCCAATGTGCTCGACTGTTCCCGCCTCTGGCGCGATGTGGTCAACCGGGTTGGGCGCGAGTTCCCTGATGTCGCTCTCTCGCACATGTACGTGGATTCGGCGGCGATGATGCTGGTGCTGAAACCCGCCGAGTTTGACGTGGTTCTGACCGAGAACATGTTCGGCGACATTCTGTCCGACTTGGCCGGCGGGGTGGTGGGATCGCTGGGACTGCTGGCTTCGGCCAGCATCGGAGGGCCTGTCGGACTGTACGAACCCGTCCATGGCTCGGCGCCGGACATTGCGGGCAAGGGCATTGCCAATCCCCTGGGCGCGATCCTGTCCGTGGCTCTAATGTTGCGACACACATTTCATTTGACCCGCGAGGCCGAGTGCGTCGAATCAGGCGTGATCTCGACCCTGGGGGGTGGTTTTCGCACTCGCGATTTGGCCCGCCCGGGAGAACGGACCGTTACCACCGAGGAAATGGGTTCTCAGATCGCGACGTTCGTTCGCCTGGCAGCCGCGAACGCATGAAGGCCCCGTCTTCGGGCGTTTGACCGATTCGAGACGCTAGAGCCACGACCGTGAGAAGGTTGCCGCTGTAGCGCCGGCGCCTCGCCGGCGGTCGCGAGGGGCACCCCGCCCTCGCCTGACGTACTTCCACACGGTCACGGCTTTAGTCTGAGTCGGCGCCTGCTGGCTTTGAAATATGTCCCTTCGGTTGATTTTTCCACAGGCATTTCTGCCTACAATAGATCCCACTGGGGTAAGGCAGAGAATGGTGGGGAAGTGTGCCAACCCGGCTTGCTCGGCTGCCTTCCTTTATCTGCATGCGGGCAAACTGTTTCGCTTCGAAACTGCCGCCCCCGCCCGAGCGGAATCTGACGACATGCGGAAGCCACCGCGTGGCGTCGAGTTCTTCTGGCTGTGCGCGGGGTGTGCCGCAGAGTTCACTCTGGTCCCAGACACTCCCACAGGCGCTCGCTTAGTTCCGCTCGCCGGACGCGCCTTCGGCGCCGCTCGATAGATCCCCAGGAGACAGCACAGCCGGCTTGTTGTACGTCCCGCGCAGAGCATTCCACCGGATTCGCAGGATATCGCGGAACATGCGCAAGCCATCCCGAAAGGGGTGAAGCCGGGTCCCTTCGCTGTGCGCCCAAAGGACGGGCACTTCGACCACCGACAATCGCATACGTTTGGCCAGAAACAGAATCTCCGGGTCGAATGCCCAGCGCTCGATCCTCTGCAGCGGGAAGATGCGTTGTGCCGCCTCCCGGCGAAAAGCCTTGAAGCCGCATTGCGTGTCCTTGAAGCGCAGCCCGAGGAACAAACGAAGCAGCAGATTGAAGATCCGCCCGAAGGCCTGTCGGTAAAGAGGCTGGCGTTCGGTTTGCAGTTCGGCCCGCAGCCAGCGGGATCCGATCGCGATATCGGCTCCCTGGCGGATGGCGTCGAACAGTTTCTGCGCCTCGGCAATCGGCGACGACAAATCGGCATCGGTGAACAGGCTGATGTCTCCGCGCGCGTGCAGCATGCCGTTGCGCACGCTGAAGCCCTTGCCCCGGTTGCCGGGATTCTCAACCAGCCGCAGTTGCGGGTGCGTCCGCGCGTAGGTGCGGATGATGTCAGCGGTGTCGTCGGCGGAGCCGTCGTTCACAACGACGATTTCCGCGTCCCACTTCTGTTCTTCGATGTAGCCGAGAATGCGATCCAGAGTCGGGCGGATGCGCCCGCTCTCGTTGTAGGCGGGGATGACGAAGCTGTAGGTCAAGAGAGAGTTCTCTGTTCTCGGTTCTCAGTTCTCAGAAGAAAAGCCACCCCAGTTTGGTCACTGAGAACTGAGAACTGGGAACTGAGAACAGGTTTATGCCACCTGACGGCGTTTGTCGAGCATGCGGAAGAACTCGCCAACGAGTTCCAGGTCCCAAAGACCTGATCGTGCCTCTTCCCGCATGGTTACGGCAGCCTGTTCATGGGTCAGCGCAGGTTTGTAGGGGCGCGCCGTGCGCAACGCGTCGTACACGTCCACGACTTGCAGGATGCGCGGCAATAGAGGGATTTCCCCCTGGCGCAGCCCATCCGGATAGCCGCTGCCGTCGGAATGCTCGTGGTGGTGCCGGATGATCGGAAGCACCAGGCGCAGCGACTTCAGCGGACGGCAGATGGCCTCGCCGGTCACGGGATGCTGCTTCATGATCTTCCATTCGGCAGGCGTCAGGTTGCTGCCTTTCTTCAGAATTTCATCGGGTACGGCGATCTTGCCCAGGTCATGCAGATATCCGCCGCGGCGCAGCGCCACGATGGATTCTTCGTCCAGACCGAGATGGCGTCCCAGATCCGAAGCGTCCCGCGCCAGCCGTTCGCAATGACCCTCCGTATAAGGATCGCGAGATTCCACGCTGCGGCCCAGCGTGCACAGGACAGATTCCGCCGTCTCCAGCTCATCAGTGAATTCCTTCAGCTTCAGCAGCGAGTGGACACGGGCAAACAATTCCTCCGGGCAGATCGGTTTGAGCAGGAAGTCGTCGGCGCCAGCTTCGATTCCCCTCAGC
>Ga0335070_10002952_pt1 | contig 19827 bp, 17 predicted proteins | sample Lox_Sample_13_FD_206722 | JGI IMG/M metagenome (GOLD analysis project Ga0335070, IMG submission 206722) | Soil microbial communities from Loxahatchee National Wildlife Refuge, Florida, United States - Lox_Sample_1.3 | ecosystem: Environmental > Terrestrial > Soil > Wetlands | place: USA... | reverse complement strand
GCGGGAGCCGGCGAGCCGTCGCACGTGTTGCGGGCCCTGGGTCGCAGCGCGGACGCGGCGCGTGACGGCGTGCGCTTCAGCCTGGGGCGCGAGCACTCCGTCGCTGAGATCGAGTGCGTCGTGGCAGCGACTGCAGCCGCGGTTCTTCGCATCCGTTCGATCGAGCGCCCAATCGTGACTGGTGAAGGGTGAATGGTGAATGTTCGCGACTTGGCGCAAGCCGGTGACCGCGTCGTCGTCGGCATGAGCGGCGGCGTCGACAGCTCCGTGGCCGCGGCGCTGTTGGTGGAGGCGGGATACGACGTGGTCGGCATCGCCATGCGGCTGTGGGGTGATGCGTCGGGAAGCGGCTGTTGCTCGCTCGATGACTTCCTGGATGCGCGTCGGGTTGCGGCGCGGCTCGGCATCCCGTTCTACGTGATGGACTTTCGCGACGTGTTCAGGCGCACCGTCGTCGAGCCCTTCGTTGTGGAATACCGGGCAGGCCGCACTCCCAGCCCCTGCGTGCGCTGCAACCAGTACGTCAAGTTCGCGCGCTTCTGGGAACGTGCGGCGGAGCTGGGCGCGCAGTGGGTCGCCACCGGGCACTACGCGCGTGTCGTGCGCGATCCATGCAGCGGTGAGGCGCAGCTGTGGGCGGCAGTAGATGCGGCGAAGGATCAATCGTATTTCCTCTTCGCCATTGAAGCGCATGTGTTGGCGCGCACGCTGTTCCCACTCGGTGAGTTGACCAAGAAAGAGGTGCGCGCGCACGCGCGGCGCCTCAACCTACCGGTGGCCGAGAAGCCGGAGAGCCAGGAGATCTGTTTCGCCCCGAAAGGGCAATATGCCGACTTCGTGGCACGTTACTCCGGTCGTGGGGCAGAGCCGGCGGGCGGCGTGATCATTGACGCGGCCGGACAGACGCTCGGGACGCACGACGGCATCCACCGCTTCACGATTGGCCAGCGCCGCGGACTGGGGGTCAGCGCGGCGCAGCCGTTGTACGTCACGGCGATCGACGCGCAGAGCGGCACTGTGCGAGTGGGCACACGGGCCGCAACCTTCGCGGCCGGCTTGCGCGCCACGCAGGCGAACTGGCTCACCGACGGCCCGCTGCCGAATGGCGTGCAGCTGCACATGAAGATCCGCTCGCGCTTCGCCGCAACGCCGGTGACCATGGGCGAGGTCACGGCTGAAGGGTTCGAGGCGTGGGCGGCCGACGGGTTGCCCGCGGTGACGCCAGGACAAGCGGCGGTCTTGTACGATGACCAGCGGGTCGTGGGTGGCGGCTGGATTGAACGCGCGCTGCGGGCGGCGGGGTAGGGACCGATGCGCGTCGCGGTTGCGACCCTGGGTTGCAAGGTCAATCAATATGACACGGCGGCGATCGAGACCCGGCTGCGGGGCGATGGCTGCACGATCGTCGCGTTCGAGCCGGGCGCCGACGTCTACATCGTGAACAGTTGCACGGTGACCGACCGCGCCGATGCCGAAAGCCGGCAACTGGCGCGGCGTGCCCGGCGTTTCAACCCGGCCGCACGCGTCATCATGACCGGCTGCTTTGCGCAGGTGAATCCGCAGGCCGCGGCGATCCCGGAGGTCGACCACGTCGTCGGCTTGAACCGGCTGACGGACGTGCTGCGCGCCGTACGTGGGGCGATGGCCGCGGCGGGCGAACGCATCGCCGCCGACGACGTACGGACGGCGCGCCAGGTGAAGACCCTTGGGGCCGATAGCTTCACTGGGCAAACGCGCGCTTTCCTCAAGATCCAGGAAGGCTGCGATCTGTTCTGTAGCTTCTGCATCGTCCCATTCTCGCGCGGCGGGAGCCGCAGCGTGCCGCCGCGGCAGGTGTTGGGGCAGTTGCAGCATCTCGCGGCGCGTGGCTTCCAGGAAGTGGTGCTGACCGGCGTCCACCTTGGTGGTTATGGACCGGACCTCGATCCGCCCATCGGTCTGTGCGATCTCCTCGAGATGATTCTGGAGCAACCGCCCGTACCACGCATCCGGCTCAGCTCGATCGACCCGCCGGAAGTGACGCCGCGACTGCTCGACCTGCTGCAGCGCTCCCCGGCGCTCTGCCCGCATCTGCACATTCCGGTGCAAGCCGGCACGGACGAAGTATTGCGGCGTATGCGTCGCAAGTACGACACGCAGTTGCTGCGCGACCTGGGCGCGGAGATCCGTTCGCGCTTGCCCGCTGCGGCGATCGGCACCGACGTCATCGCCGGGTTCCCCGGTGAGAGCGATGCACAGTTCGAGGCAGGCATGGCGTTGCTCGAGGCGCTGCCGCTGACCTACTTCCATGTCTTTCCCTACTCACGGCGGTCCGGGACGACTGCCGCCAAGCTGCCCGACCACGTGGCAGCGGCGACGATCCGGCGGCGCGCGGTGCGCCTGCGCATCCTCGGGGAGCGCAAGCGCAGCGCTTTCGCCCGCGGCTTTGTCGGCCACACCTTGCCGGTGCTGGCCGAGCACGGAGCCGCGCAGCACGCCGCCTGGCTGGATGGCTACAGCCGCAACTATCAGCGCGTCCGATTTCCGGGAGCGGCCGCACTCGCCAACCGTGAGGTGATGGTCCGAATCAGCAGCGCAGACGGAGCGCGGTTGACCGGGATGATTGCGCAGTCCGATGGCTAGGACCGCCACGGCGCTCCCCGAGCTGGAGCGCCGCATTGGATACCAGTTCCGTGATCCGCAGAGGCTCAGCGACGCCATCACGCACTCGTCTGCCATCGATGCCACGCAGCCGCGCGTCAGCGAACGGCTGGAGTTTTTGGGTGATGCGGTTCTCGGTCTGGCGTTCGGCGACCTCCTCATCGAGCGCTACCCGGATCGCGATGAAGGCCAGCTGTCGAAGCTGCGTGCAGCACTGGTGAGCACGACCAGCTTCGCGGCCAAAGCGCGGGAGCTCGGTCTGGACCAGGCGCTTACGTTGGGAAAGGGCGAGGAGAAGACGGGCGGGCGGCAAAAGGCGTCCATCCTGGCGGCGGCATACGAGTCGGTCATGGGCGCCATCTTTCTCGAGGGCGGATACGAAACGGTGCGCGGCATCGTCTCCCGGCATTTCGCCAGCGCCATCCAGCACGTCGCAGAACTCGATACGACCGATGCCAAGACCGAGTTGCAGGAGCTCTGCCAGCAACTCTGTCGCATGACGCCGGTGTATCGAGTTGTCGACGAACTTGGCCCGGATCATGCGCGCCGCTTTGTCGTCGACGTGCTGCTCGGCGACACCGTGCTGGCACGCGGCGAAGGCGGCAGCAAGCGGAGCGCCGAGCAAGACGCGGCGCGCCAGGCGCTGGCAGCGCCGGAGCGGCTGGCAGCGCCAGCGCGTCCCGCCGGCTGAGCACAAAAACAAAGAGGGGATGCCGCGAAGCATCCCCTCTTTCGTCTCGTCCTGGACCCGTCCGACGCGCGGATCAGTGGCCCGATTCAATCAAGTGGGCGATGGTGAAGAATTCCTCGGTGAGCCCCGTCTTGGCGCCTTGGTTGTAGTACCAGCCTTGCTCGCCCGGATACTTCGAGCTGGGGAGCGCGGCTTTGGTGGCGTGCGTCAGCTGCATGTCCACCATCGTAATGCTGGGCTGAAAGGGCATCTCGTCTTCATACTCAATGCCGTAGGACGCCGTCGCGCGCTTCTTGAAACTCCACTGATTGACCCAGACCTTCCACAGCTGCAGCGAACGATCGAAGATGTCGCTGTAGGCCACGAGGTAGGTCTCCTTGTCGACGAAGATGAGGCGCTTGCCGTAGGCGTACTGCGGCAGCTTCGGGGTGCCTTCGAGGACGTAGGCTTTGCGCTTCTCCCAGGTGTCGCAGAAGATGAAGTCGCCTCCGCCTTCGCAGTATTTCACCGGGTACTCTTCGGCGTGGAACGAACCCAGGATCTCCTTCTCGCCGAGGAACTTCCAATCGAACCACGGAATCTGTCCGGCGTAGCCGCCGTAGCTGTCAACGTCGGTGTCCTGGCCGAACAGAGCGTCCGAGCGCTGCGCGCTGGAGAGGCGACGCACGCGGCGCAGCGACGGGAGGTACAGCCACGTGTCATCCTGTCGGTCGGGACTGATGTAGCGGATGCCGGTTTCGCCCACGCCCTTGAGGTCGAAGGGCTCGAGAATCGGGTGCAGCGAGCTCTTGGCGCGCACGCCGTCCGGATTCGGCAGCTCCGGCTTCGGGTCGACGTAGATGCGTGCGGTGTACCACAGGCTGCGCAGGTGATCGAGGAGGAAGTGGCGTTCCACCTGCATGGGCCCGTCGCTCACCGGTCCGGTGTCGGCGTCGAAGTTGCGCAGGTCCTCGTCGTCGGTGACAAAGGGCTTGTACTCATAGTTCCACATGACCTTGAGGGCGATCTGTGGATCATTCGGATCGATGTTGGGGAACGGCAGGCCGGCAACGTGGCCGACCAAGGTGCGGCCATCGGGCGCCAGCTTGGTCTGGCCCCCGTACTTTTCGGTGGCTTCGCGGAACGCCTTGTTCCATTCCACCTTCTTGTACGGCACGATCTTCATCTTCATGCCGTGCTTGACGCACCATTCAACGCCCGGCGAGACGAGGTCCTTCACCTTGTCGGCATTGTCTTTCGTGATGACGTCACCCGGCTGCACATCCGCGCGAAGCGGGTGTGTGAAACCTGCGGCGGCCAGACCGACGAGCAACGCGAGCCATACTCTCGTTCTGCGGTGTCTCATGGATTCCTCCTACGGGACGAGCATTGCGCGGCGCCCCTATTTTTTCAACCTCCGTCCACAGTCTTACCAACACGCTGTCGCTACGGTTCGGTTCCCGCGGCTCCCCCCGCCGCACCCGCCGGCTCCCCCAGCTCGTGGAGTTCTACCCGGCGGTTCTGTGCACGGCCGCTCTCGGTGTCATTGTCCGCTACAGGCCGCGCCTCGCCGTAACCTACCACTTCCATCCGCTCTGGCGCTATACCGTGATTCACCAGGTAGCGGAACACGGCTTCGGCGCGCCGTACGGAGAGCTTCTCGTTGTAGGCCTCCGTACCGATGCTGTCCGTATACCCTTCCACGGAAATCCGCACATTCGGATTCTCTTTCAGCACTTCCACCGCCTCATCGAGCACCGGTCGCGAATCGGGGCGGATCGCGCTCTTGTCAAAGTCGAAGTGCACGCCGCGTAGAACGATACGCTTCTTGACCGGAACGGGGGTTGGCGTGGCCACGGGAGGCAAGGGCGGCGGCACCGGCGTCGGGGTAACCACTTCAGGGTCCCACAGATAGTGTCCGACGAGGCCGCACAACAATGCGCCCCCACCGGCTCCGATGGCGATCGAGGCGGGGTAATCGGGCGAATCATGCATGCAAGTCTGTACGCCGTTGACGGTGGCACACGAGGAGCCCGAGCGGATGCTCTCACCGGAGAATCCTTGCGACTCGATCGCGGCTCCGGCGAAGCCCCCGACGACGGCACACACCGCCGCTGGGATGTAGGTCCCCTTGCCCCACGGTTTGCGGACGTAGCGTCGCCCAAACTCACAGCCCGGGAGCACCACGGCGGCCGTGAGGGTGACGACCAGTAAACAGCGCGGCTTCAGCATCCGGGCACCCTCCGTTGCAGGACGGGCTGTTGTATTCCTCCCGCGGGGCGGTCGTCAAGCAGATTGTGTCCCTTGCCGTCCCTGTGCATTGCGCTTGACGCCACGCGTATCGCTATCCTAGGCTCCGATCGTATGTGACAATTTGGGCCGGACAAAATTTAGGGGGAGAAGGGAAACCACAATGAGAGGTTTGATCGTTGGACTGGTGACCCTGGGCATCGCTCTTTGCCGGTGCATCTCAGCGGCAGTGGCGCAACCGATTGATGAGTTTCCCGCACCGCTGGCCGCGCCCGGACCGGCGGAGATCGTGGTGGCAAGCGACGGCAACCTGTGGTTCACACAGCAAGCCGGAAACGCAATCGGCCACATCACACCGGCCGGAGCGGTCACCGAGTTGTCGATTCCCACCGCCGCAAGTCAGCCCATTGGCATCACGGTTGGCCCAGACAACAATCTGTGGTTCGCGGAATCGGCGGGAAACAAGATCGGACGCGTTACGACCGCCGGCGTTTTCGCGGAGTTCAGCATTCCGACGCCGGGCAGCGCGCCCACCGGAATCACCAAGGGGCCCGACGGCTTCCTCTGGTTTACCGAATTCAGCGCGAACAAGATCGGCCGCATGTCGACGGCCGGCGGTGTGGCTGAGTTCACACTCGCAGGCGGCAGCGGCCCGTTTCGGATTACGACGGGGCCGGACGGCAACCTGTGGTTCACGGAGCTCAACACCAACAAGATCGGTCAGTTGACAACCGCCGGCGTGCTCACGGAATTCACGATCCCGACGGCTGCGAGCGGCCCTTACGCCATCACCGTAGGCCCCGACAAGAATCTGTGGTTCACCGAGTCGAATGCCAACAAGGTTGGCCGCATCACCACCGCCGGCGTGATTACCGAATACACCGTACCGACCGCAGGACCATTCGTGAGCGGCATCACCGCAGGGTCGGACGCAGCGCTGTGGTTCTTGGAGGTGAGTGCCAACCAAGTCGGGCGGATTACCGTCGGTGGTGTGGTGACGGCGGAACTGGCGATTCCCACCGGTGCCAGCAGTCCCGTCGGGATAACGACCGGGCCGGACGCCAACCTGTGGTTTACAGAGTCGGCTGCGCAGCGGATCGGGCGGGTGAAGCTGGACACGGACGGCGATAAGGTCGCCGATGTCTTGGACAATTGTCCGGCTATCAGCAACGCGAGTCAGGCAGACGCCGATGGGGACGGTGTCGGCGACGCCTGCGACAATTGCCCGAAAGCCGCCAACACAGATCAACACGACTTTGATGGCGACGGCGTCGGCGACGCCTGCGACAATTGTCCTTTGCTCTCCAACCCGAACCAAGCGGACACCGACGCTGACGGCATCGGCACTGCCTGCGACAACTGCCCGAACGACATCAACCCCGCGCAAAGCGACATCAACGGCAACGGCAAGGGCGATCTGTGCGACACCGGCGCGCCGGCGCCGCTCACTCTCACCTCCGTCAAGCTCAAGGCCGACAACCCCGCCAAAGCCCAGAACCAGGGTTCGATCACGATCACCGGAGTGCTCCAAGGCAGCCAGTTGTTGGTGCCACTCGACACGCTCCTCGTGTATGGACCTGCCGGGCTTACGGTGACGCTCAGCGGCGCCGGCCTGCTGGCACCGGAACCGATCGTGTTGCCCTACCCGCGTTGCTTGACGCCGAGTAAGGGGCACATCGAGTGCGCCAGTGACAGCAACTCGGCGCGCTTCGTCAGGAAGTCGAACGGCGACTACAGCCTCCACATCCAGGCGAAGAACCGGGCGTTCGTGCCGCCGCTGAGCAGCGCCGGCATCTCGGTGGTGTTCTCCACCTCTTTTGATTGGAGTGATACGATTCCGACGTGCAGGCCAACGGCCTCGAAGAAGCAGGATAGCACCACCTGCAAATAGACGGACGCGAGTCCCGCGGCGGGCTCAGTAGCCGTGCAAGTCGGCGAAGCGGTTGCGGTGGTACGGCGCATCGCCGAAGGTGATTTCGGCGGCGCGCGCGCGCTTGATGAAGAAGCCGACGTCGTGTTCGTCGGTCATGCCGATCCCGCCGTGCATTTGCACGGCCTCGTTGCCGATGAGCACGAAGGCGTCAGAGCAGCGTGCCTTGGCGAGCGCCGCGAGCTGCGGCACGTCGGGGCGGCCTTCGTCGAGCGCCTTGTGTGCTGCCAGTACCGCCGAACGCGCCAGCTCCGTCTCGATGTACATCTTCGCGGCACGGTGCTTGAGGGCCTGGAATGTACCGATCAGGACGCCGAACTGCTTGCGTGTCTTGAGATACTCGAGCGTCATTTCCAGCGCCGCCGTCATGCTACCGAGCATCTCGGCGCACAGGCCGATGGTGGCCCGATCCACGGCAGCGGCGAGCGGGGGGGCGCCCGCACCGACGGTCCCGAGCACATCGGCCTCGCGGGCGTAAACGTCTTCGATGCGCACCAGAGCGACGTTGCGTGAGTCGATACGCCACTGGCGTTCGATGGACAGGCCGGCGGCCTGGGTGTCGACGAGGAACAGTGTGATGCCGGCGCGGTCCGCGACGTCGCCGCCGGTACGCGCCGGGATGATGAGTCGGTCGGCGCCCGCGCCATCGAGCACCTGGGTCTTCGTCCCGTGCAGCCGCCAGCCGTCGCCACTCCGCTCGGCACGGGTTTCGACGTGCAGGGGATTGTAGCGGCCGCGCGGTTCTTGATGTGCCAGCGTCACCCGCAGTTCGCCATTGATCAGCGGCGGGAGTAACGCGGCGCGCTGCGTCGCCGAGCCGGCGGAGGCGATCGTCATTCCGCCGAGCAACACTGCCGATAGCAGCGGTTCGGGCATCAGACCACGCCCCAGCTCTTCGAGAACGACCATCAGGTCGGTGTACCCCAGCGCCATGCCACCGTACTCTTCCGCGAAGACGATGCCCAGCCAGCCGAGCTTGGCCATCTCGCTGTACAGTTCGCGCGAGTAGCCGAGCCGAGCGTGGCTGTCGCGCACGGCGCGGATGCGGCGGAGCGACGAGTTCTTGGTGACGAACTCGCGCGCGGTTTGTTGCAGCAGCTCTTGCTCTTCGGTGAGGACCAGATCCATCGGAGGGTTCCTGTGGGGGCCTCAGTCGGGGAGTCCGAGGACGCGCTTGGCGATGATGTTGAGTTGAATCTCCGACGTGCCGCCTTCGATCGAATTCCCGCGTGACCGCAGCCAGTCGCGGGTCAACGTCAGCTCGTCGTCCTCAAAGCCCGGGCCGTCCCAACCCAGGGCCTGCGGGCCGGCAATGGAGACCATCAACTCGCGCCGTCGCATGTTGGTTTCGGTGCCGTAGTACTTGAAGATCGAGGTTTCAGGGCCAGGCTTGTGGCCGGCCTTCATAGTGTCCTGGGAACGCTTGAGCGTCAGATCGAGGCAGGCTTGATCCATGTCGACCTGGGTGATGCGATCGCGGATGGTGGGATCGGCGATGCGCGACTCGCTGTCGGCGATGTGGCGGCGTGCCAACCGCAGCAGCGGGTTGCCGGGTTGACGGTCCTTGAAGATGTCGGCGATCATCGTTCGCTCGTGGCCCAGCAGCGCCTTCGCCATGGCCCAGCCGCCATTGATGCGGCCGACCACCTGCGAGCGCGGCACGCGGACATTGTCGAGGAACGTCTCGCAGAACGGTGAGGAGCCGCTGATCAGGCGAATCGGCTTGACGCTGACGCCTGGGCTGTCCATGTCCATCAGCAGGAACGTGATGCCCTCCTGCTTCCTGGCGTCCGGGTCGGTGCGCACCAGAATGAACATCCAGTCCGCCTTGTCCGCGTAGGACGTCCAGATCTTTTGTCCGTTGATGATGAAATCGTCGCCGTCGAGCACGGCCCGCGTCTGCAGCCCGGCGAGGTCGGACCCGGCCCCAGGTTCCGAGTAGCCCTGGCACCAACGGATCTCGCCGCGGATGATCGGCGGGAGATGGATGCGCTTGAGTTCCTCGCTGCCTTCCTGCAGCAGCAACGGTCCGATCATCGTCAACCCGAAGCCGACGAGCGGCGGACGCAACCCGAGCTTGGCCATCTCCTGGCTGAGAACCTGGGCTTCGGCCTTGCTCAACCCGCCACCGCCGTACTGCCTCGGCCACGTCGGCGCCGTCCACCCACGCTCGGCCATGACGTCGAGCCAGTGCTTGACGTCGGGCGGGTAGACCGCCTTGCGCCCGCCCCAGCACGCGTCGTCGGTGGTCCGCAGCGGTGCGTACATCGACTGCGGCGCGTTGCTCTTCAGCCACTGTCGCGTCGCCTCGCGAAACTGCTCGAGAGTATCCATGCGCTATGTTTCGCCCGGTCGCTGGGCAAATGCAACGGGGCCGTTCTTCCTCGCGTCCTGGGCGTGGCTCTGCCGTTCGGTGCAAGGCGTCGGACCTGGACTCCCCGCTTCGACACTGCAGCGGCGTGCGATCGTGATTCCTCAGCCCCTACGGTTCCTGGCCGCCATCGAGCGCCAGGATTGCGGCGCGGGTGTCGGTGTAGTCGGCGACGAAGGCGTCGAAGAACTCTTCACCAAGGGCGCGTTCCTCGGCACGCACGTCGGCATTGTGTTTACCGGCGAGGGCGTCCCCGATGCGGGCTAGAAGGGCCAGTGCCGGTGCGTAGACGAGTTCGGCGCCGGCGCTGCCGGCGAATTGGTACATCCCGCTGGGCACCCGCCGCGAGGTGAGGTGCACGGCCAGCCCGCCGTGCCCCGTGGCCAACGCGTGCAGGAACGTGCCCGCAATCAGGTCGATTGCCTGGCGGATCCCGGGCGGAGCAACCAGTTCGGGAACGGTGTTCATCCGACTCTCGAACACCACTGCCTCCCGGTCCCGTTGGTACGTCGTCGTGAACCCGAGGTTGGCCAAGCCGAAGTCTAGGTAGAAGCCGGTAACCCGGACTGCGGCGAGTGTGCGGTACCTCCCGTGATCGATTGCGTTTAGCCTCACCCCTTCGCCCACCGGCTGCAAGGAGGTGCTGAAGGGTGTGAGCCGGCCGTCCCGGACCATTAGAGAGATGCGGATGTGTCCGTGGTCGAAGGCGGTGCGCAGCCATTCGTTGCCGTCCGCATCGAGCACCGTGGACTGCATGGTCACGGCCGCGGCGAGAGTACGATAGAAAGCGGCGAACCGCGGATACTTCTGCAGTGCGTCCAGCCGCGCCTCTACGTCGAGGTTCAACAGCACGACCGGCCCGGCAGGCGATTGGAACTCGTCCAGCAGGTTGTGGAACTGCAGATACGCGTGCAGCTTGGTCGCCACGTGCGGCATGTCACGATGCAAGCGGTCGAGTATGGCGTGGTCATGCTGATTGAATGCGCCGGGCGCCGTGTCCCACGGCGGGCGCAGGTCTCCGTAACACTCGGCGAGAGCGGCGGCCACAACGTCCACCAGCGCGCCCAGGTCGAGTGTATCGAGCAGCAGCTCCCCGCCGAGCGTTCCGATCACGCTCGAGGGCGCCGGCGCGGCTGATCCGTCTGCCGGCTGCAGGGCGAAGCGACCCGAAAAGCGCTCCGCCGTCTCGGGGCTCCGATAGTGGTTGGTGAGCTCGTAGAAGTAGTCAGCGGGACGCGGGGCGCCGACGACCGAAATCTGATGGGTCCCGTCGGGCCGGACGCTCCACGGAATGCTGCGGCGTGCGTATAGGGCCGCGGCACGAATCACGGTCGACTGCCGCGGCGGCATTTCGGCAATCACCCGCTCGAGCGCCGTATCGATCTCCGGGTGGAAGAAGATCTTGCGCTGAAAGGCCAGCTGACGGTCCAGGATTGCCACGGCGCGGGCCGCACGCGCCGGCCCCGGCGGCGCCAGCTGAACGACGGGGGCGAAGAGCGTCTGACCGACAGGCGCAAATCCCGGTGGCCGGGAGGTCGCCACAGCACCGGCAGCGGTGGCCGGAGCCTCCGTTCCCGTGGACGTTGCGGCGCCGGCGCACGCACCGAGGGCAGTGACGATCAGCACCAACCGGAGCCTACCCTGCGGGCGACGCAGCGGCTGCGGGCACGTTGCGCACGGGGCTGTCTTGTCGGCTCTGCGGGGGGCCATGCCGGATGTTGGTCACATGCCACCCAAGGCTTTTCAAGACTTGCTTGCGACAACCCTGACTGAGAAGAATTCCGAGGAACGAGAGAAGATTGCGGGTGGGCTACGCGCCGTCCGAACTCGACCCCCTGGGCCGACAATTGCTTATGGGATGAGGTGCCCTGGTGGAGCCCAGACCATGTTCAACCTGTTGAATCTCTCACGCACCACCAAATCCCTCGCCGAGGTGACGGCGCGCGCCCATGAGGTTCCCCCCCGCAGGGTTGGCGTCGACCCGGCTGGGGTCGAGGAAATCTGGCGGTCGGTCGAACGCTTCTACCGCACGGGTCTGCAACCCGCGCTGCAACTTTGCGTGCGGCGCCGCGGTGAGGTGCTGATCGACCGCGCCATCGGGCATGCCTTCGGCAACGGGCCGGCCGATCCGCCGGAGGCACGCAAGGAACTGGTCACGACCGACACGCCCTTTTGCCTGTTCTCCGCCTCCAAGGCGGTCACGGCGATGGTCGTGCATCTGCTCGACCAGAAGCACCTGCTGCACGTCAACGACCCGGTGAGCGAGTACATCCCGGAGTTCGCGAAGCACGGCAAGAAACGCGTAACCATCGAGCATGTACTGACGCACCGCGCCGGCATCCCCAACATGCCGCCGGAGGAAATGCAGCTCGACAACCTCGCGACGCCCGAGCACATCGTGCAGCTCCTGTGCGATGCGGAGCCGACGTGGACGCCCGGGCGGCGACTCGCCTACCATGCGATCACCGGCGGCTTCATCTTGGGCGAGGTGGTGCGGCGGGTCACGGGCAAGAGCATTCGCGCCGTGCTCGATGCCGAGATCCTCAAGCCGCTCGGCTTCCGTTGGATGACCTACGGCGTGCAGCGGCGCGATGTGCCGAAGGTGGCGCGCAACTACTTCACCGGTCCGCGGCCGTTGCCGCCGTTCGCGGCCCTGGCGCGCCGCGCCTTGGGCGTCGAGTTCGCCGACGTTGCCGAGCTGGCCAATGACCCCCGGTATCTGACCGCGATCATTCCGGCGGGCAACGTGGTGTCCAGCGCCAACGAGCTGAGCCGCTTCTTTCAGTTGCTCCTCAACGAGGGCGAGTTGGACGGCATCCGCATCTTCGAACCGCGCACGATCCACCGCGCCACGTCGGAGCAATCATACCTCGAGTTCGATCTCACCCTGAGTGTGCCAACGCGCTATTCCATGGGCTTCATGCTCGGTGGTTTTGGCTTCTATGGGCCGGACACGGCGCAGGCATATGGCCATCTCGGCTTCATCAACATCATCGCCTGGGCCGACCCGGAGCGGCAGGTGGCCGCCGCGCTGACCAATAGCGGCAAGCCCCTGTTCCTCGCGGAGCTCTACTTCCTCTACGACATCATGCGACAGATCGGCCGCGCGTGCCCAAAGGAGAAGGCTGTCGAGAGCGGCACACGTCGCACCGCCAAGCGCTTGCGTTCCGCAATCACCTCGTCCGCCAGACGCCGGGCGGAAACCGTCGGCCCGGGGCTGGCTGCCACTCCGGGCGCGTAAGCGCTGGTTACTTGGCGCGCGACAGGTACTCGCCCGACTCGGTGTCGACGCGGATGATATCACCGACGGCGACGAAGCCCGGGACCTGGACAACGGCGCCGGTCTCGACCGTGGCGGGTTTGAGGACGTTGGTGACCGTGGCGCCCCGCAAGGCAGGCTCTGTGTGGGTGACCTCGAGGTCGACAGTCTTTGGCAGTGACACGCCCATCGGGTTGCCTTCGTAGAACTCGACCATGACGTGCAGGTTGGGCTTGAGGTAGTTGACCGTGTCCCCGAGGGCTTCGGAATTGAGCACGATCTGTTCGAACGTCTCGCTGTTCATGAAGTGATACTCGTCGTCCGAATTGTAGAGGAACTCCATGTCGTGCTGCTCGAAGGTTACCCGTTCGACCTTGTCCTCTGAGCGGAAGCGGTTCTCCAACTGCGTGCCGGAACGCAGGTTGCGCAGCTTCGTTTGCACCATGCCGCGCCAGTTTCCAGGGGTGACGTGGACGACGTTCATGACCCGGAACAGGTCATTCTGGTGCTTGACGATCATACCAGCACGCAGCTGGGTTGCAGGGATCAGCATTGCTCAATGGCTCCTTGACTTGTTTCGGCGGCAGAGCGGTTTCCTAGCATCGGATGCTGTGGGTCGCAACCATTGGGTCTGAGCAACATTGGGTCCGGGCGTGAGACGAGGATGAGAAACGTCATTGACCGCCACTGCGCCGGCGAGTAGGAAGTTCGGTCACTCAAGGAACGCACCATGGCCAAGAAGAAGAACGAACCAACGCCGACCCGTCTGTCCGGCGAGGACCTTACGTTCTGGTGGACCGATTCGCCGATGCAGCCCACCACCATGGCGATGCTCATGGTACTGGATCGCGTTCCTGACGAGCCGCGGTTGCGGCTGGCGTTCGAGCGGGCCGTGGAGGCGGTGCCGCGCCTAGCCGAACGCGTGGTGGATGCGCCGCTCGATCTGACGCTGCCGCAGTGGCAACGCGATCCGACCTTCGATCTCGACTACCATGTGCGCCGCCACGCGGTCGCCGGCGCCGCTGATCTCGACGAGCTGTTTCGCGAGATCGGGCCGACCTACGAAGCCCCCTTCGACCGCTCGCGACCGCTGTGGGAAGCCCGTATCTTCGACCATGTTGGTCCCGACGGACAAGCCGCGCTGTTCTTCAAGCTGCACCACGCCGTCGCCGACGGCGTCGGGGGCAATGCCATCTTCGGAGCGATGACGGACTGGACCCGTGACGGTGACAGCGGCCAACCGGTGCCACATGTGGCCCGGGGCCCGTGGCCGGACCCGCCCTCCTTGGGCTCGCAGGTCGTCGATGCGCTGCGTGACCGGGTGCAACTCGATCTGCAGCGCGCCCGCACCCTGGCGGACACCGTGGTGGACACGGTGCGCCACCCTCAAAAGCTGCAAACGGCACTGGAGGCTCTGCGCTCGATCGTCGATACCGTACAGTTCGACAGTCACTCCCCGTTGAAGCGCTTCGGTCGCTGCCGGCGTCTGAGCGGTCTCTCCGTGCCGTTCGAGGACGTGCGCCGCATCAAGCATGCGCTCGGTGGGTCGATGATCGACGTCATCCTGACCATCATGGCAAGGGCCATCGGCAAGTGGCACGTGGCGCATCGGCTGCATGCAGTGAAGGAGTTGATGACACTGGTCCCGGTGAACCTTCGCAAGCCGGAGGAGTGGTCGGAGAAGGCGCACGTCGGCAATGTCGCGACGGGAATCCTGGTGCCGCTGCCGATCCGCATCGTTGACCCCTTGAAGGCGTATCGCGAGATCCACAAGCGCATGGAAGCAAAGAAGGCGGATCCCGCATCGGCAGCGTCGCCGCTCCTCGCCGATGTGCTCAGCGTTCTGCCCCGCCAGTTCGTGACCTGGATGGCAGAGTCGACCTTCGGCAACGTCGACTTCATCGTCACCAACGTTCCCGGCATCCTGGCGACGCGCTATCTGGCAGGCGCGGAGATTCTCGCGGCCTATCCGTTCGCTCCGGTGGCCAAACGCAGTCCGGTGAGCGTGGCGCTCTACGGCTACCGGGACCAACTCTACATTGGGCTAGATTCGGACGACACGTCCATGCCGGACGTCGACCGCTTCAAGGAGATGATTTGCGGCGCGTTCACGGAGCTGCGCGCGGCCGTTGACGGCAGGCGTCCGGGGCGCAAGGACCGCGCCGGCAGCGCCCGGCGCGCCGCACTGGAGTAGGGCGGTGCGGAGCCGGTGGTCCAGACTGGTACGCTTGACTTCCAATTGAAAATGAGTTTCAAAATCTTCTGGGGCTATGTTTACCTCCTGGATTTCCATGCTTGCAGGTCGGTGTGCCACGGCACTACTCGTCTTCGTGGCCGCGGCGAGGGTGCAGGCCGCTCCGTCGCCCGCGACCGAGGAGGAGGTGCAGCGGTTGCTTACGCTGCTGTCCGCGGTCGGTGAGGAGTACCGCGAAGGTGTGCGCGACGGCACCGTCCTACGGCCACTGGAGTACGAGGAAGCGACGACGTTTCTGCAGGATGCACAGCAGCGCTTCGCGACGGTGGCGGCGGCCATGCCCGGGGAGCGCGTGGACCTGACGCCGCTGTTTGCCGATGCCGCCACCGCGCTGGGGCAGAAGCGTTCCGAAGACCAGGTGGCCGCCAGGCTCACGGCGCTGCGCCAGCGCATCGTGGCCGTCACCGGGGTGGCGGAAAAAGTCTATCCTCCCGCTGCACCGTCGGTCGAATCCGGAAAGGCGCTGTTCAAGGAGTATTGCGTCGCCTGTCACGGCGAACGCGGCGACGGCAAGGGGCCGAGCGCGGCGGCGCTCAATCCGCCGCCGGCGAACTTTACCGATGCACCCTTCATCCGCGGTGAGACGCCGTATGACTTCTTCCATGTGATCAGCCTCGGCAAGAGCCACACGGCAATGCCCGCATGGGGTGAGGTGCTATCGGTCCAGGAACGCTGGGACCTCGTCAGCTACCTGTGGACGTTGGCGCCGGGTGCAGCCGGGATCGCCGAAGGGCAGGGGGTCTACCTCACGCAATGCGCCTCCTGTCACGGAGCGACGGGCAACGGGCAGGGGACATTCGCCAATCTCCTGGTGTCCGGCGCTCGCGATTTGAGCACGCCGCAGGCGCTGGCTCGCAAACCCGACGCCGAGCTGTTCGCCGCGACCACGACCGGGATTGGTGGAACCCCAATGCCGTCGTTCGCGCACACGTTGACGGACGACGACCGGTGGAAGGCCGTTGCGTTCCTGCGCCTCCTCTCACACGGCGGGCCCGGACATACTGCGTCGGGTGGAACGAGCGGCGAGGGAGATGCGGCGAAGCGCTTTTCGGGCTTACTGCGCCTGCTCGGTAGCACGTACGAACGCGCCTGGAGCGACGGCCACATCACCAACGCAGCGGAGTACAACGAAGCCAGCGTGCTCGCGCAGCAGATGGCTGGCGCCGCCGACACGCTCGCCGCGCAGATCGCCGACGCCAGCGGCGGCACGCAGTTGCAAGCGGCCGCCCGTGCCCTCGACTCGCAGGTGCGTGAGCGCGCGGCCCGCGCGGCTGTGAGCGCCTCGATTGCGCGTCTGGATGCCCTGATTGAGGAGCACGCGCAACAATGGCGTGCAGCCGGCGGCGACGGGGCGCGAGCCGCCGTCACACCCAATGCCGTGGACACGACACTGAGCGAAAGCGCGCGGTTGCTCGATACGGCGCTGGCGGCGTACGCGCGCGGCGAGAGCCAGGCAACGGCATTGGCCGGCGATGCCTACCTGCAGTTCGAGCCCCTCGAACCGCACCTTGGTGCCGTCGACCCGGGCTTGAAGGGCGGCATCGAAGAGCGCTTCCTGCGCTTGCGCCAAGCGCTGCGCACCGCGGGGAACGAGGCCGACGTCAAACGGCTGGCCAACGCCCTCGACGCGGACTTCACAGCTGTCCGTGCCGCCCTACAGCCACACACCAGCCATTCCGCGCTGTTCATGCAGTCGGCAACCATCATTCTGCGCGAAGGCTTCGAGGTTGTCTTGGTCATCGGTGCGCTGCTTGCCTACGTCGTCAAGGCTGGCAGCCCGGCGATGCAACGACCGGTCCTTGCAGGCACGGCAGTGGGTATCGTTGCCAGCCTGGCCACTGCAGCGGCTTTGCAGGAAGTGCTGCGTTCCTATCCTAGCTCCTCCGACGTGCTCGAGGGCATTACCATGCTGCTGGCAGCGGCGGTGCTGTTCTTCGTCAGCTACTGGCTCGTGTCGAAGTCGGAGGCCGACAAATGGCAGCGCTACATCCGCGGTAAGGTGCATCACGCACTGAGCAACGGGCGCAGCGTCGCGCTGGCGAGTGCGGCGTTCCTGGCGGTGTACCGCGAGGGATTCGAAACGGTGCTCTTCTACCAGGCCCTGTACGGCAGCGCGCCAGCTGCGTCGATGACGATCACTGGCGGCTTTGTGGCCGGGACAGTTGCACTAATCATCGTGACGGTCCTGTTCCGCCGCTTCCAGGTGCAGATCCCCATCCGCCAGTTCTTCTTCGCGACCGGGTTGCTGTTGTATGTCATGGCAGCGATCTTCGCTGGCCAGGGGGTGCATGAGTTGCAGGATGCCGGCATCGTCGCGGTCACGCCGCTCAACGGAGTCCCAACGATCGAAGTGCTCGGCATCTATCCAACCGCGCAGTCGCTGGCACTGCAAGCCGTGTTAGTCGTGCTGCTCGTCTACGCGACAGCCGTGACGCTTCAGGCGTCACGCCGCGGCGCCGCAGCGGGGGAGGGCGGAGAGATCCTCGCCGAGGTGCGTGCGCTGCGCGCGGCCCTCGACGCGCTGTGCGGCGAGATCCGTGTACGTCCGAGCGTCACCTCTGGGATGCAGGGTGAGCGATTGCAAGCGCTGTTGCTGCGCGCGGAGCAGTTGGTCGGCGACCTGCAACCCAAAGCCCCGGCAAACGGCCGGCGCAACGGCCACTGAATCGCAGCGTGATTGGAGCGGCGGCGCCAGCGCGCAGACGCCCGATCTCGTCCGGCCCCGCTGTTCAGAACAGAGTCCCTACGAATCGCTCGAGTTCAATGTTGGCCTTCAGAATCACTTGATCCGAGCCACGCGTGAGACCGATGCCCGGGCCGACATTGTACTCAATACCGCCGCCGAGTTCGCCGCGGACGACCGGGAAGATGTAGTGCTGCTGGTCGTGGAGCGGGTCGCTGTCGTCGATCAGGCCGATTCCCCCGTAGAACTCGACTCCAGGTGAGATCCATCGCGAGTAGTTGTAGTAGGTCCCGGCGGCGTAGCCGAACTCGAACCCCTTGTTCTTGTCGGGGCCGACGAAGATCGCCTTGACGAACTTGGGATTCAGAGCGATTTCCAGCCGCCCGATGTCCTTCTCGATGATCGGTTTGAGCTCTAGTTCCAGCTCGCTCTCATCGAACTGCGGCGTGCGGTTCCACTCGAGCTCGACGTACCAGCCAAGGTCCACTGGCAATTGGCCCTGCTCGAACAGGCTTCCCCGCAACCTGTATTTGGAACCGGCATACTGCAGCGACGAGCCGTTGGGGTGTGCCAGATTCAGGTATGCGGCGCCTTCGATCTTGTCGGTGAAACCGTATGTCAGTTCGAGCGCCGTGCGGTACATCTTGTCGCTCGGGTACTCGCCACTGGAAGTGCCCGCGTCCCCCTCCGAGTGGCCGTCGGGGATGAAACTGTTCAGGGACTCCAGTTCCGCCACCCCCTTGCCGATGGTCTGATAGGGATACACTTCGAACTCGAAGGGATCGACCTGCGCCAACACGGGGGGGGCAAAAATCGCAATTGCGAACGCCGTCAAGATAGCCTTTGGTGACACATCAGTCTCCTGTCCGATTTCCCCTTCACGGTGGCGTCCGGTTGGCTTCCTGACTTGCCCAACGGGTGATGACTGTTTGCTGGTCACGGTTGAGTCGCCCGTCAGGGTGCAGAACGCCGTAGTACCAGGGAGCCATGTCGCCACGCGCGAGGGACTCGATGATTTGATTGAGCTTGTGCTTTTCGGTTTCCGGGTCGGAGGCGTAGTCGGCCCATTCCGAGAAATTGAGCCGGCGCCGCCCTTCGCCGACATCGTGAACGATCAACCAGGAGAACGGCGCGACGCCGCTGTACCAGGCCCAGCGCGTCTCGTTGGAATGGCAGTCGAAACAGGCGCGTCGTAGCAGATCGTTGACGTCGGGCGGTGCGCCGAGGTCGCTGTGAACCGGAGGGTTGGTTCGCTCAGGTGCCACGAATTGGATGGCGGCAAAAATGGCTGCCAACGCGCCAACGATTGCTGTCCTGCGCTGCACGCTACCTACTGGACGATGATCGAGCCCTCGGGGGTCTCGTGATGAAAGTCGTCGAAGAACTTGTACGTACCGGGTGCCAACGCCGGCATCAACACCGTAATCGTCCCGCCCGGCTGCACGACACGCTCGCGGTGCAGCTCGAAACTCTCGAACTCGATGGCTGTTTCTTCCTCGCTCGTCACGTGCAGCGCGAACGGTCGGTTGGCCGGAACCCGCAACTCGGACGGCTCGAAGCGCCCGTCGTGTGCGCGGATGTTGAAGACCAAAGCATCGTCGCCCGCGCGGGCGATACCGGGGACCACCGCGCCGGCGAGGGCGGCGAGGACTAGAAAACGGGCGCGTCGAAGGGGCATGGGATCGGCGACTCCTGATATTGAATATCGTTTTCAATACCGCCAGCGGTGGAAGTTGTCAAGGAGCTGGCGCGCCGTCACGGCGGGCGACG
>Ga0335070_10002951_pt1 | contig 19830 bp, 17 predicted proteins | sample Lox_Sample_13_FD_206722 | JGI IMG/M metagenome (GOLD analysis project Ga0335070, IMG submission 206722) | Soil microbial communities from Loxahatchee National Wildlife Refuge, Florida, United States - Lox_Sample_1.3 | ecosystem: Environmental > Terrestrial > Soil > Wetlands | place: USA... | reverse complement strand
GCCATCGCCGGGTACGTGATAGCTTCAGCCGTTGAGATGGCTGACACCTGCCTCACAGGACCGGGCGATTCCATTGAAGCAAAGGTCGTGACACCTGAAGAGGGGGTTACGTTCAACGCCACTGCCTATATTGCCGGGCACGGAGGGCATATCGCCGTAGTCGATATGAGGACCATGAAGCCGCCTACGGATATGGAAAAGGGCAGAATCGTCCTTACGGAAGCAGGTTCTGAAATGGAAGGCAAGATCGCGGGCATGAGCTTCGAAGAGGTCAAGAAGGCCGGAGGAACCCACGGCCAGGCCATCGTAGCCGAGAAGGGGAAGAAGGTTCTCGTCGCCGGAACCCTGAGCGGAGACGTCTATAAGATTGATCTCGCTACGGGAAAGAAGTCGGGACCCTATAAGGTGGGCGAGAAGTTCTGCGGCGCCGTCGTAGGACCCGACGGAAATATCTACTTCGAGGACATGGCTGACGGCAATGTCTATGTATGGGATTCCCAGAAGCTGAAGACCGTTGACAAGATGCCTGTAGGAAAGGCTGTCTGCGGAATCCAATGGACGAAGAACAACAAGAAGGCTTACATAACCGACATGCCGACAGGAACGGTATACGTGTACGATTGGACGACAAAGAAGAAGATCAAGGAAATCACGAGCCCTGAGATGACCTTCCTCCACCAGGCAAGGATGACGCCCGACGGCAAATACCTCTTTGTGAGCGCGCCGAACGAGTTTGATCCTGGTCTGAAACCGCCAACCCATAAGAGCCAGGTCATCGTCATCGATACGGCCAAGGATACGATCATAAAGCGGATCATCCTGCCCGATGATGTCAGGCCCCATGACTTCGCCTTCACAAAGGACGGCAGATATGTGTTCCTCTCATCGAGGACCTATGCCGATGACAGTGCGATCAATGTCATGGACCTGAAGACGGGCAACATCGTGAGAAAGGTCTCTGCATGTGCCGAATGTCACAAGAACGCCGGCGTCACCGTGAGGATTGACAAGGGATCGCCTCTCCTCTGCGGCATCGAGGTCGACTGGCACTAGGCAGCGAAGTAGTCAATCACCTGCTGGAGAAGAGCTCCGGTGAAAGAGAGGGGGGCAACACGTATTGCCCCCTTTCTTTCTGAATACAACTTAAAGACTCTATGAAGGCAAAACTGAATATAGTATCCTTTGCGGTGAAAAACCTGAGGAGGAAGATCGTACGAACAGCCCTCCTCCTTTTGGCCGTTGCCGTTGTCACGGGGACCTTATTCTCCGCAACCCTCTTCATTTCGAGCATGCAGAATGCTCTGAAGATCGGGACTTACAGGCTTGGTGCGGATGTCCTCATTGTCCCGGAAAAATATGAAGCCCAGGCCCGTTCCGCACTCCTTGCAGGAGAACCGACAAGCTTTTATATGAAGCACGACGTCCTCGATCAGGCAAGGAAGGTTGAAGGCGTCAAGGCAGCATCACCCCAGGTATTTGTAAAGCCTGCTTCCTTCACCTGCTGTTACAACGTCGACGTTTTTCTCGTCGCCTTTGAGCCGGGAACGGACTTTACGGTAACGCCCTGGGTCGAAAAACACCTCAAGCGACCCCTCGGCATGAATGAAGTGATCACAGGACGGGATGTGCCGGTGATCACCGGTGACTCCCTGCCCTTTTTCGGGACGATCTTCAAGGTGGTGGGAACCCTCGAACCGACGGGTATGAAGTTCTTTGATCGCTCTGTCTTCATGACGCTCGACGCGGCTTACAAGATGGCCGAGGATTCGAAGACCAAATCGATGCAGCCCATCGATCTCCCGGCAAAGAGCATCTCTGCCGTCCTTGTCCAGGTCTCTGAGGGTTTTACTCCGGACAGGGTAGCGATACGGCTTGAGCATGAAATCAATGGCGTGAAGGCGATAGCCTCCGACGAGGTCATCAGCACCGTGCGAAGACAATTGAGCGGCATCTTGAAAGGGATCTATGCCGTGAGCGGCGTTCTCTGGGTGCTGGCCCTCCTCATGATGGGATTCGCTTTTTCGATGATGGTGAACGAACGGCAGAGGGAGATCGGTGTCCTGAGGGCAATGGGCGCAAAGAAGAGACATATCTTCCGGCTCGTCGTGACGGAGGCGTTGATGATAGCGATTCTCGGAGGACTTGTTGGTCTCAGCGGCGGCGCCCTCCTCGTGGCTTCATTCAGAAAGCTCATTATCCATAGCCTCAAGCTCCCCTATCTCCTCCCGTCCCTGCCCGTGCTCACGGAGCTCGTCTTCGGAGCGCTCATCTTCTCGCTCTTCACCGGGTTCCTCGCAGTCATCGTCCCGGCAGTCACTGCCAGCCGCATGGAGCCTTATGATGCGATCAGGAGGGGAGAATAGGATGACAAGGAATGTTTCGATAATTTTTTCGGTAGCGCCGATTCTCATCCTTTGCCTTTCTCTGCGAGCTGCGGAGGGATGATGAAAAGAACTCTTGGATTTCTCGTTTCTATCCTCATGATGTTTTCCCTGCCCACGGCATGCAGCAAGAAACAGGAGGAACAGCGGCCAAGTTCAGCTGCTAATCCTTACACGTCGGAATCTGTGTATGCCGAAGTCCAGAAGAAGATAGAGAGCAATCCCAGGGACCCCGACCTCTGGTACCATCTCTCAGAACTCTATGACCGGAATGCCCAGTACAAGGAAGAGATCGAGGCGCTCAAGAAGGTTATAGAGTTGAAACCGGACATGGGATACGCCTATTTCAGGCTAGGCACGGCCTATAACCGTCTGGGCCAGCACCGTGAAGCAGTCGAGAGCTTCAAGAAGGCCCTGAAGTATATGCCTGACTATCCCGTTGCCTATAACAACCTAGCCATAGCCTATGGGAAGCTCGGCATGACAGACGAGGAGATCTCCGCCCTGAAAAAGGCGATCGCCTTGCGCCCCTCCTATGCTACTGCACGGTACAACTTGGGCGTTGCATACATGAAGGCAGGAAGGAAAAATGAAGCGATGACTATGTATCGAGAGCTCAAGAAGTCCGATGAAGGCATGGCAGATGCCCTCATGAAAGAGATCGAGAGCCATGGAAGAGGAAAGTAGATGATAGAGGTCAAAGGGCTTACGAAGACATACAAGGCCGGCGGCCTCGTCCTCAGGGCCGTCGACGATGTGAGCATGAAGATCGAGAAAGGAGAGATGGTTTCGATTGTGGGACACTCGGGCAGTGGAAAGACAACACTCCTGAGTCTGATCGGCGGGTTGACGCGGCCCAACAGCGGAACAGTCGTCATAGACAGCATTGACCTCTGGTCGATAGACGATGACACCCTCTCAGAGATGAGAAGCAGAAAGATGAACTTCATCTACCAGTTTTCGAGTCTTATTCCGACGCTCACGGTGATTGAGAATATTATCCTCCCCATGGCCTTCAGTGGGATAAAAGACGTTCCCCATGAATATGCCATGGACCTCCTGGATAGAGTCGGTCTCAAGGACAAGGCCCCTGTATATCCTTCACAACTCTCAGGCGGACAGCAGCGGCGCGCGGCGATAGCAAGGGCCTTTATCAACGCCCCCGAAATCGTCCTTGCAGACGAGCCTACCGGCGACCTTGACGAGGAGACAGAGCAGGAAGTTCTGAAGCTCTTCAGAAGTATGAACGAAGAAAGGGGCATCACCTTTGTGATCGTTACTCACAGCACTGAGCTTGCCGGCCAGGCCGACAGAAGGATGAGGATGCACAACGGTATCATCTCGGAGGTTGAGAAGTAGGTCCTTTTAGCATGGAGACTGCTGGGAAGTTCGAGAGGCTCACGAGGCGCGGGATACTCTCCGCCGGTGAGCTTGGTGCATACATGAGAGAATCCGCCGCTTCTGGCTCACACCTCGAAGACCTTTTGATAAGGAAAGGCGTTCCGAAACACGAGATCATCTTCTGTCTTTCCGAATATTACAACTGCCCTGTCATCGAGTATGAGGAAGGATTTCTCCTTTCAAGGAATATTACGAGCAGAATTGACCTCGAAAGGACCAAGGAACGCCTCTGGGTTCCTCTCTCGTTCAGCCGTGAGAAGGCCGAGGTCATCGCCTGTTATCCTGACGATCCTTCCGTGACAGAGGAAATCAAGCAAACCCTTGGGGCAGAGCATATTGAATTTATGGTAGCATTGCCTTCGGACCTCGTCAGGATCGTAGAAAACAGTCTGGATCTGAACCCGGGATTTCCCCCTTCAGCAGGAAGGACACCTCTTGCCAAGGTCAGGACCTTTCTCGCCGACCGGCGCTCCCTCTTCGCATGCCACCGGACATCGTTGGCAAAGGGAAGAACGGGTCTTGCCTTTCTCCGCACGGGGATCTCTTTCATGGCGGTCGCCCTTGTGCTCTTCAGACTCTTCGGGTTTGGATACCTCACAATCCTCGAGGCCGTCCTTCTGATCTCAGGATTCGTCATGGCCCTCGACGGCATCGCGTGGTACATACCTGCAAGAAGGACAGCCGGGCACATTTCACCGTGCTCATCCACAGAGTCTACATGCGGGACCACGGTACTTGAGGTGTTAGATCCCGGCGACAATCCAGTCTTCAGGAGAACAGACCCGATTCCCGGTGCCGGAGAACTCCGTTCGGACTGGATTGATCTCTCTCCTGTCATGAGGCGCCGGTATCTCGCAAGTGACAGGACCGATCTTGCCGAGGAGAGGACAGTCCTCGCATGTTACAGAACCTTTATGGCCCGGGCCAGGACCGGCCTTGCCTTCACCCGGACGGGCGTCTCCTTTATCGGTCTCGGCACCGCGCTTATGCGACAGTTCCATGCCGGCCCCTGGACCATTTTTGATATCGCCCTGATTTTCATTGGTACCGCAATGGCCTTCGAAGGTCTCCACTGGTATGTCCCCGGCCGTCGCGCAGGGGTGAAAGGGATCGAGTCGATCAGAAGGATTGAAGATAAGCTCTGCATCTGGGATTTTTGCTTACCTCCGTCCGTAAAACGTCATCACCAGGGTGACGGCAAGACCGTTTTTCCTCCTGTTCGGCCGTCGCATTCCCCGGGGATCTGGGCGACGACAGGCCTTGCACTCGAAAGAACAGTCCTTGCGGAGAGAAGAAACGTGATGGCGAGGCTTCGGACGATCATGGCACGCTCAAGGACCGGTATGGCATTCATCAGGACGGGCATGAGCATCGCATCCGTGGGTATGGCTCTCCTTGTCTATTTTGGGCCGGGGAGCATTCTCTGGTCCTTTTTTGATATAACCCTGCTTCTGACGGGATTGTTCTTCATAGCCGACGGGATCCGTTGGCACAGTCCCTCCGAAACCATAAGGAAACAGTTCCCCTACTGTTATGGAGAGATGGAGATTTCGATCCCTGATTACGGCGTGCCCACACGCACATGGAGTAAGGCGGTTTTCAGCCATGATGGCGACTGACGCGCAGACTCATACGAGATATCGTCTCCTTGTCGACCGGGAGATTCTGACCGACAGGGAACTGAGCGGGGCTGCTGAAACAGCCGCAGCCAGAGGCGTTGATATCGAGCAGGTACTTGTCAGGAAATACGGCGTTTCCCGCCTTGCCCTTGTGAATGCCCTTGCAGACTTTTACAACCGTCCCTTTGCAATCTACGACGAGAGGATGCCGATCGCTCCTGAACTCCTTTCATCCCTTGACGGGGAACGACTCTCGATGAGCCGATGGTTCCCGCTCATCAAGGACGGAGGGACCGTCATCATCGCCGCAAACAACCCCGAGGACCCTCTCGTCCTTGAGGAAGTCAGGACCTCGATAAAAGCGGACCGTTATGAATTCTGGGTGGCCCTTGATGAGGACATCCAGTGGTTTATCCAGGATTTCCTTCATGCGAAGCCCGGGTATCTTATCGGCACCGAGAGGACAGGCCTCGCCTTCTGGCGCAACACCATGGCCCAATGGAGAACACGCCTCGCATGCTACCGAAATGACCTGGCGAAGGCCAGGACGGACCTCGCGTTCCTCAGGTGGGGGCTGGGAATGGTCGCACTCTCTGACGCACTTCTGAGGACGCGGCAATCGGCCTCAATACACGCACTCTCCTGGGTCATGCTTACGGCAGGTCTTTCCCTGGCCACCTTCGGACTCGCTGGTTATCTGAGGATAAGAAAGTCGAGGATGACCCCGCCCGGGCATCAGACACTCGTCGAAGTCACTGCCGCAACACTCCAGTTCCTTGAAAACTACCATTTCATCGAAGGCACAACGCAGCCCTCTCAATCAAAGCAGACCATGCTTGCCCGTCTCGGCGATTTTCTTGCGGACCATTGCACCATCCTCTACCCCTCACCTGCCAGTAAAGAACGTACGCATCTCGCCCGTGAGAGGAATGTCCTGGCAGGCCAGCGTACCGTCGCCGCATGCTACAGGACGATCTACGCCCGCGCTCGCACAGGACTTGCCTTTATCAGAACCGGCGTTTCCTTTGCCGGTCTTGGCCTCGGCCTCATCGGGTATTTCGCCACCGGTCTCCTGACCATTGCGGATTCCCTCGTTCTCGTGGCCGGGATACTCCTCGCGATCGACGGATTGCTCTGGTACATACCGGTGAGGAAGGAGCAGTCTGAGATCCCGCGGTGTCCCGTGCCTCAGGAGTGACGTCTTATGAAGATCGAGCGCAAGATCATACTCTCCAATAGCTTCAATGTCGCCCTCATTGTTCTCATCAGCTTCTTCGCCTATCAGAATCTGGACCTCGTACTCGCAAAACTGCGTTTTGTCGAGATCGCCGATGATCTGAACGCATCCTTTCTTGAGATGAGACTTTCGGAGAAGAACTATTTCTTATACAAAGACAGGAAGGCCCTTGCCGAGATAGAGGAAAAGCTCGATAAGACCATGGAATCCCTCTCCACCGTCAGGAACGATATCGTCCGTGCCATCGGGGAGACGGATCTCGGTAAGCTCGAAACCCATATGAGGAGCTACGCTGATGCCGTAGGAAAAACGAGGAGGAAAGGAGTCGCCGATGAAGAGACGATGCTGGCACTCAGGACAGAGGGGAAGAGACTGAAAGAATTTTCTGAGGAGATAACACGCCTAGAACGGAGGCGCGTCAGCGACATCCTCACGGTCTCAAAACGTATCCTCCTTTACTCGTTTCTCGTGATTCTCATACTGGCCGTTGCGGTGAGCCATTTCATTTCGCAGAAGATCCTGAGGTCCCTACGGTCGATCGAAAAGCTCGCAAGCAGTATTTCCGAGGGTAATTTTCAGAAGATCGATGACGGTAAATCGAATGATGAACTCGGTTCGGTTGTCAACGCCATCAATTCCATGTCCGATGAACTCAGCAGGAGGGAAGAGGAACTCATTCAATCCAAAAAGCTTGCGTCTCTGGGCGTACTTACCGCCGGAGTCGCCCACGAACTCACAAACCCCCTCAACAACATCTCAATGATTGCACAGAACTTCATCGAGTTTCATGATATACTGAGCAAGGAAAAGATGCTCGACCTCATGAACACCATCCAAGAAGAGACACAGAGAATCGAGAAGATCGTGAAGAACCTCCTTGATTTCTCAAAGCCGAAGGAGGCGATTCTCCGTGAGGCCGACATCAACGAGACGATACAGGAAGCGCTAAAGCTCATGCAGAACACCCTTGAGATCTCGAATATCGAAGTAAAGCTCGACCTCTGCAGGGGCCTTAGCCACGTCTCTCTTGATAAGGACCAGATACATCAGGTCCTTGTGAACCTCATGACGAATGCAGTTCACGCCATGCCTTCAGGAGGGAAACTCTTCATCGCGACACGACAGGGAAAGGAAAAGGATTTTGTCGAGATATCGGTTATGGATGAAGGGAAAGGGATACCCCCCGAGTATCTTCCCCACATATTCGACCCCTTTTTCAGCACCAAGGGGGAAGGAGGAACGGGCCTCGGCTTGTCCGTCAGCTATGGAATTATTAAACGTCATAAGGGAACGATCAGCGTCTCAAGCAAGGTCGGCGTCGGAACCACGTTCACCATAAAATTACCCGCCTATAAGCAAGAGGAGGTATAGCATGACCGCATACAGAATCATGGTCATCGATGACGAAAAGATTGTCGGAGACATGGCGAAGATGTCCCTTGAACAGGAGGGATACGAAGTGGAGACGTTTCTCAATGCCAAACCGGCATTGGAAGCGCTCGGGGAAAGGCATTTCGATCTTGTAGTCACCGACTACAAGATGAAGGGGATAGACGGCATGGAGGTGCTGAAGACCGTAAAGAGTCTCTATCCCGAGACGAAGGTGATTATGATTACCGCCTTTGCAAACCTTGATACAGCGATAGAGGCTTTGCGCGGCGACGTACATGATTTTTTTCCAAAGCCTGTCAAGATAAAGGAGCTCAAGGCATCGATACAGCGGGCATTGAGCGAGCCATGATACGTGATCTTGCGAAACATCTGAAGTCATCTCTCGGACTCTCAAAGGGCACCACGGGAACGGTTTTCTCCTTCGACCATCTCTTCAGGCTCTTCAGGGAGGTGCTTGAGAAGAACAACCGGGCGCTCGAGATCATAACCGACATGGGAGAGAAACTCGGGGGCGATTATCTCTTCGACATCATCTATATCGAGGGGGCTTATTCACAACTGTCTGTTGCCTTACAGGACTCGCTGGAGAGCTTTGACAGCCTTACACGATCAAACTATGCCAAGCTGCATGAAGTCTTGGCACGCATCGAAAAGCAGATAGAGAACCTGATCCATGATGCTCATGAAGTTTCAGAAAAGATGGTGGTCTTCTCTGAGGATGTCACCTGGGACATGGAACGTGCCATCGGGGGCAAGAATTTTGCCCTTGCGGAATTGAAGAACCAGCTCCATCTCAACGTCCCCGAGGCCTTTTTCATTACGACCTCTGCCTTCCACGAGATGGTTAAGCATAATAACCTGAGGGAACGAATCGCTTCTCTTGATGACGGCACGGGAGCGGAGGGGACTGCACTGAATGAATTGCGGGAGCAGATCCTCCAGGCCGAGATACCTCCGAGCGTCGATACTGCGATAGAAAGGGCCCTTGAGGAGATCAGGGCGAGGCATGGCGGGACATGCAGGCTCGCGGTCCGAAGCAGCGCCGATGAAGAGGACAGGGAGTTTTCTTTTGCGGGGCAGTTCGAAACGATCCTCAATGTTCCCGCGGACCTCGTCGCAGTCAGAGCTGCTTACAGGAAGGTTGTCGCGAGTCTCTTCTCAGCAAACGCCGTGGCATACGAGAAGCACCTGGGATTCAGACCGGGGAAAATGCAGATGGCTGTCGGATGTCTGGTCATGGTCGATGCTGTCTCAAGCGGCGTTATCTATTCGTCTGACCCGGCTGGAGACCCTGACACACTGCTCGTAAACGCGGCATGGGGATTGGGCACAGCTGTTGTCGAGGGCCAGACAGACGCAGACCTTTACAGGATAAAAAAGGGGGCGGGACCATCGGCCATCGAAATCGAGCCCGGCAAGAAAGAGTACATGGTTATAAACCTCGAGGAGGGGGGAACGGGAAAGGTAAGGACCCCTGAGGAGATGAAAGATCGGCCTTGCCTCGTAAGGGAGACGGTAAAAGAACTGTCAACGCTTGGTGTCACGATAGAAACGTATTTCAGGAGACCCCAGGATATCGAATGGGCTCTCGGGAAGGACGGAGTAATCTATGCCCTCCAGTCGAGGCCTCTCAGGATAGGGCAGAAGACTGCCGTCCCATCGGTGCTGCCGGCGCCGGCGGATACAGCAAAGGAGATCATGAGAGACAGCGGCATTGCCGTCCAGAAAGGGATCGCGAGCGGAAGGGTCTTTATCGTAAAATACCCGGATGAACTGAGACAGTTCCCGAAGGGGTCGGTCCTCGTTTCCCGACATGACTCGTCAAATTTCGTGAGGGTCATGCCCTATGTCGGGGCGATTATTACCGACACCGGCACACCCACGAGCCATATGGCTTCGCTCTGCAGGGAATTCAGAATCCCGACCATTGTGAATGCAGGCGACGCGACCAAGGTGCTCCATCATGGTCAGGAAGTCACGGTAGCCGTGGATGACGAGGGGAAAACAGCAGTATTTGAAGGGGTCTTCAGCGCCCCTCAGGATTTTGCCCATCTCAGTTCCTTGCCGATGGAAGATGTCTATGAATTCAGAAAGAAGAGATCTATCCTCAGATACATTGCACCCCTGAACCTTGTCGATCCTCTCATCGATAGTTTCACGCCGGAAGGGTGCAGGACTCTCCATGATGTCCTCAGATTTATTCACGAAAAGGCCGTCATGGAACTCGTTGACAGGGCGCGTTACGGAACGGACATCGTGAAAAAGCAGGCTGCCGTGAAACTGGACTTGCCGATCCCTGCCGGCATCATTGTGCTTGACATAGGGGGTGCCTTTCTCCACGCTGGCAAGGCCGGAATCGCAACCTATGACCACATTGCCTCTTTGCCATTCAGGGCAATAGTCAAGGGAATGCTCCATCCCGGCGTCTGGGATTCTGAAGCCGTTTCTCTGAGGGTCAACGACTTCATCTCGAGTATGATGAGAATGCCGGACCTCACCACTGATAGGAGCGACTATGTCGGCTATAATGTCGCCGTTGTCTCCAGTGAGTACATGAATCTGAACCTTAAGTTCGGGTATCACTTCACGATAGTCGATTGTTATTGCAGCGACAATACGAGAAACAACCACATCTATTTCCGCTTTGCGGGAGGCGCCACAGACATTACGAAGCGTTCCCGGAGGATTCAGCTTATCGCCGACATCCTACGAAGACTGGGATTCGGCATCAGCGCAAACGGGGACCTCGTCATCGCAAGGCTCACGAACGTGAGCGCGGATGAAATAGAGGGAATCCTCGAACAACTCGGAAGGCTCCTTGCCTATACGAGGCAGCTGGATGCCGTGCTCCATGACGACGCAAGCGTTGAACGGTATACGAGGAAGTTTCTGGAGGGAGATTACGGGCGCATGTGATTTCATTCCATGAGGTAGAGTCATGTAATGAAGACGGGTGCTCATTTAATCCGGTTCACGAGACCCTCAAGACCTTTGCGCCCCGGATATTCCTTTCCTTCAGCTCCATCAGCGCGTCATTAGCATCTTCGAGTCCGAACTCCTCAATTTCCGGTCTCACGGGGATCTCTGCAGCGAGTTTCAGAAACTCTTCCACGTCCCTCCGGGTGATATTCGCGACGCTCTTTATCTCCTTTTCCTTCCAGAGATCACGGGCGTAATCAAGGTCAAGAAGCGATCTCTTGTCCTTCTCTTCCTTCCGTATTGCATTGATGACGAGTCTGCCTCCCTGTTCGAGATTTCCGAGGGCCTTGACCACCGGCAGCCACGCCGGCGTCGTATCGATAATAGCATGCAGTTTTTCCGGAGAGGGTTCCTCAATATCCCCTTCCCAGAAGGCGCCGAGCTCATTTGCAAAACTCCTCTCCCTCTCTGTCCTTGAAAAGACGAAGCACTTCGACCCGGGATAGAGGTGCCCTATCATCTTGAGGACGAGATGGGCAGAAGCGCCAAAACCGGTTAGCCCGACATTCTCGCCGTCATTGATATCCGTCAGCCTCAGCGAACGGTACCCTATTGCGCCTGCGCAGAGGAGAGGGGCAGCCTCAGCATCGGAAAATGCCTCAGGTATCAGAAAGGCGAAGTCCTCGGAGACGGTCATGTACTCAGCATAGCCGCCATGGGCATCCCTTCCCGTTGCCTTGAAATCATCGCAGAGGTTCTCCTTCCCCTCCCGGCAGAACCTGCACCTTCCACAGGCCGAATATATCCAGCCGACTCCGACCCTATCCCCGATCCTAAATCTCATCGCTGCACTTCCAGCCGCTTCCACTCTTCCCACAACCTGATGGCCGGGGATAATCGGGAAGATCGACGGGGGAGTCCTCCCCTCAATCTCATCGAGTTCCGTGTGGCATACCCCGCAGGCAGAGACCCTGATGAGGACCTCCTTCTCTTTTGGAACGGGCAGCGGCAGATGAACGAGCTGGAGAGGCGACCAGGTTTCTACGAGATTCGAAGTCTTCTGCAGGACCATCGCCTTCATCGTTCATTCCGCCTAGAAATCAGGAAACATCTTGAGGGTAAGCGTCCTTCCTTTTCCGATACTCACATCAGCAGAGAGGATACCCCCTTCGATATACTTGAGCTGAAAATTCCCGTACCCCTGCCGAACAAGGCCTTTTGCATCTGCAGGACAGCCTCCCTCGCAGCCGGCGATTCCTCTGATCATCTTGGGAATAAGGCCCCTTATATCAATACCGTCCAGGTTGACATCCTTTGATGCAGCAAATCTCTCAATGTTCTCCATGATCCCATCAAGATCGGGCTGAAAAGGCTTTTCGATGGGAACCGCTATGGATTCTTTGTCCAGACCCACATCCAGTACCATTCAGACCTCCCTTTATGATAAGAATAGAACTTGCCACTGAAAAGTCTATTATTATACCAGGAAATCCTCGGGGCAGCACACCGCGTGAAATCCGTTGCTCAGGAACGGCCCTTTCAATTCTTCAGCGATGCAGTCCATCCTGAAGTACTGAAGGAGCTTTATGAATCGTGGTGACAAGACCGGACTCCCGGCCATACCGAAAAGATGGCTCTCACAGAGACAGTCTGAAGAACCGAATCTCGGAACTGTCCAGTCCGAGATCTCCCTTAATGCCCTCGCTATTTCGCATTCACGCTGAAGGCTCGATCTGATAGGAAGGGCAGCGACAAAATCAGCCTTTTCTCTCAGATAATCGACATGCCAGAAGAGCCTCTTCCTCCTCGACTTATGTCTCTTGATTCGCTGCGTGAGGTTCTTTTTTGCCGAACCGATATAGAGATAATACCCTCTCTGAAATGTCGTTACTCCAAGTCCTCCGACTGCCACCCCCTTGCCCCTTTTCAGATGAAGAATGAGGATGTAATTTCCGCAATCACGGGCCTCCTTCCCGATGAGATTCCAGGGGATCCTGAGTTCCTTCGCCTCATCCTCAGGAGTGAGGTCATCCCTCCATTCGACGCCGACGGCCTTGATAAAGATCTCCTTCCTGAGTTCGAAGAGGGTCTGTGAAAAGGGAAGATCGGTATGATACTCAGGCATAAAGTACCGGGCAGAAGGCGAGTGAACAATAAATAAGACCCCGCTTCTCTTCCCCTTGCTTGCCAGTTCGGCAAGCTCCATGAGATGTCTCCTGCCGCGCTCCGTGGCTGCATCAGGAAACATCGCAAGCTCGCCTTTGAAAAGAGTGCAGGACTTTACCTCAAGCATCAATTCGTCTCCCCCTTTCTCCAGAAGGAAATCAAATCTGCTCTTTCCGCAAGCGACCTCAGGCCTGACTATACGGTATCCTTCGAGACCGGGCACCATGTTTCGCTCTATGAGCCACCGGGCAACGGTGTTCGTCTCATGGGTATGGAGCATGACGGGAACCCCTTCCTTTTCGACAGCGGCAACGGTATACGCCGTACGCCTCTCATGCGAGGAGCCATCATCTGAGAGGAAGAGCTTCACACCAGGGAAGAGCAATTCCCAGAGCCTTCCGGGATTCGGAAGATAGGCCCGTTTCTTCCTCTTCCCTACCATGCATTCGACAATGAACCTGTTCGGCCGTCTCAGGAAGAAGGCTTCCTGGAGCCCTCCAAAGATTCTCAGTTCATCGTCCTTCGTCATATCAATATGAAACCACGTCGATCCCGGAATTATATCAATAATATGGGTCGGGACACGAGAGCAGCGAATGAACGGTCTTAGCGGCACGAAAAGCCCCACGAGGAGGGTGAGACGCGCCGGTACCTCGGAGACAGGCAGGATGCCTGGCGAGAATGAGTGAATCCGTTGTTCTCGTGTCCGTAGTCCCTTGCCGAATTAACAAAGCATCCGTTCCTTGACACCAACGCCTTTCTTGCGTCAGACTAAGACCAGCCTATGGACTTCTGTGACCTTGACTGCAAATACGCATGTTTCCCAGAATCCGATTCTGTGGATGGTTCCCGCAGCTGCAGGACCTTTGTCGCGTTATACTGCAAGCTGAAAAAGAGACTGGTTCACAAGAACGTACCCTGCAGGGAGAAGAGGGACAAGAAGGAGTAGCGCTTCTGCTCGGCCTTCTCAGCGCATTTGGAACGACTGGGCGAACACGGGATCCCTTATGCCTTTACTGATCCTCTTCACTCTGCATCGGGTTCATCATCCTTTTCAATGATAAGACTTCGCTCTGCAATATCAACACCCATAACCTTAGCCTTTCCGATGGTGTCTGCACACGTGCACTCGAGACCATTAATTATTTCCTTAACTTCGGAGATATCAACTCCGTCATTGAGTCTCAAATCAACGAGCAAACCTAGTGAAACGGTTACGCGGTTATCCATTCCGGTGGCCTCCTCCTCTTCTTATTCCTTCTGCTACGCCTTGCTTCCTTCGCCGTTGCAACCTCTCTTTCTCCTCCTTGCGATCAGATTGCTTTGTTAAGAGTATATCAGAAAACAACCGGGCTGCAAGTAATCTATGTCTTGAGGGGAGCATCACGATTTATGACCTCCACCTGATAACCCTCACATCCATGATTTCGCCAGATATGTTGGTTTCTTCCTTCTTCGCTTTGAATTTTCCTCACAATACCCTTGAGGAGTTTTACGTCTGGCGATAATTCTATAATAAGACAATATCATTATGGCCCTGACTAGGCAGACATCTTCAATGGCAACGCAAGAAGACATGGGACTTAGAAAGATTCTTCGGATATCTGTGATGTCTGGGGTTTTGGGTCAGATCTTTAGTACTCTCTCTGGATCGGGATCGGCGTTTCTTACTAGATTTGCGATTATGCTCAATGCCACACCTCTTCACTTCGCCATACTGTCAGCGATAAGCCAGGTTTCACAGGTCTTCCAGCCGATTGGCTCATTGATTACAAGAAGGCGCACAAAAAGAAAAAGCGTCGTGCTCACGCTTCAGTTCATCGGGTGTGGGATAGCACTAACGTATGGAGTACTGCCATTTATTTTTCCTCCCGAGAACGCGATTCGCATTTTTCTCCTTCTCTTCTTTGTCAGTATCGCCCTCCTGTCTCCTGCGAGCAATGTGTGGATAGGATGGATATCAGACGTTGTACCTCTGAGGGTCAGGGGATCCTTTTTCTCGACCCTTTCTCAGTATGGGATGCTGACCGCAGTCGGAGTGAGTTATGGATTTAGCTTCTTTATTGATCGTTTTAGCTCTGAAGGCGGGAAGGACTACCACTCACAGGCGTCTACTTTTTTTAAGGTGGAAAATTTGCCGCTGGCATTTGCCATTATGTTTGTTGCAGCTGTCGTAACTGCTTTCTCTGGGTTGGGTGTCCTTGCACGATTGCCTGAGAAGAAAAAGAAAATCGAAGAGGAAAGCACCGTGGGGATGTTCTTTCTTCCAATGAAGGACAACAACTTCAGAAGGTTTCTCCTCTATAGCTGTTGGTGGACGCTCGCAGTTGGTATAGGCGCCCCGTTTTGGCAACCCTTCATGTTGCAGAAACTGCACATGACGCTTTTCGAGGTTCAGATTTACGGCAGTATAAACATGGTAGCGTCAATACTGGTTTTCCGATTCTGGGGAAGGCTGATTGACGCCTACGGTAATAGGACAGCTATGCGATTGGTTATCCTGCTTGGAGGATTTAACCCAATGGTATGGCTCTTTGTCACACCTCACAACTATCCGGTTTTGTATCTGGAGGCGATAACGTCGGGAGTCATGTGGGCAGGAGCAGGTTTGGTTGCGACGAACTTTGTTCTCTCAATAGCTCCAGAAGACAGAAAGCAGCTTTATTCCGGAGTATCGGGGGCATTTTCTGGCCTAGCAATGATGACGACAATGCTCGGTTCGGGTGTCTTCCTCCCGCAGAACCTTAGCATTGGGAACATCAGTTTAGAACCCGAGCAGGTGCTTTTTGGGCTGACCGGCATAGCACGATGGAGTGCTCAGATACCCCTTTCGTCGATTCGCGAACCGAAGGCTAAGACAGTCAGGGAGGCAATCGCCTTCTTCATTCGGGAGATTAAGTCGAGGATCACGAAATAATACATGCTATTTCTCATCGGGAGGTCTTGTGAGAAAAGATCTGGGAGACTGCCGCTCCCCTGCTCATGTTTCATGTTCATCACATGCTTCAATCAGCGTTACGACATCAGCGATTGAGGCGAAACCTCTAATGCGTCTAGTAAGGGATCGACTATCCGGTACTCCTTCACGCCATGCTTCGCATAAAATGTCGTCCCTCGGCATCTCGGCCATCGGACCCGCCGCTTTCTCTCACTCGCAGGAACTCATAGGAGAAAGACGTCGACGAGAAGCAATTCTGTGTCATCATCAGCAGCTATCTCTATCTCCGTCATCCCTTTCACCTTTGCTGCGCCGAGGGCAGTGATGACAGAGCCATCGATCCGGACACGCCCTCCCTCAAGAACATAGAGATAGGCGCCCCGACTTTGCCGGACAGGATGGCGCACAGCCCTGCCCTTTGGCAAGAAACAGGAATAAACCTCGGCGTCTGAATGAATGCGGAGGCTATCATGATGAACATTTGAGACCAGGGGGAGAAGCCTGCCCTTCCGTTCTTCTTTTTCAACGGCCTTTTGTTCGACTGATGGTTTGAGGGCTTTCCTTGAAGGGAAAAACCACATCTGGATGAACCTCATGGGGATATCGGATCTGTTGTTTATCTCCGAGTGATACATACCGCTGCCGACGGTTGTGTGCTGCACCCATCCTTTCTTGAGGACCCCGCCTCTGCCGTGCTCATCGGCGTGACGGAACTCTCCGCCGGCGCAATAAGTAACGACCTCAATCTCACGATGCGGGTGGAGAGGCCAGACAGCGCCCGGGGAAAGGGTGTCATCATTAAATACCCGAAGGGTCCCGAAGCGATCATACTCAGGGTCACGGTACTCATCAAAGGAAAAGTGCCAGCGCCCGTGAAATGAACCGTTCTCGATCTCGCCGTCGATCTGGAATATACTTTCCGGTTTGCGAATAACGATCCGGTGTCCCATAATGTTGTCTACAAGCTGATGATCCTCCCTATCTCCTCTCTCGTTTCTTGTATTTCGCCTCAATTATAGCATAGGGCATCGCTCGCCCCAGGCTACGCCGAAAGGAAGGTCTCCTTCAGAGGGGCAAGCGGGAGGCCCCGACTCTTGACTACAAATCGGACATCGGCCTTGAAGTTTATGTGGGCTATATGTTCCTCGAGGGACAGATGTCGTAAAGGACGCATCCGGAATGATTCGCTTTTCTTGCCTGGCATATCTTCCTGCCGTGGAATATGAGGAGATGCGACAGGTTTCCCCATTCCTGCCGAGGCGTTATCGCCATGAGGTCCTGTTCGATCTTCATAGGGTCCTCGTTTTTCGTGAGTCCCAGTCTGAAGGAAAGCCGCCTGACATGGGTGTCAACGGCTATCCCCTCATTCATGCCATAGGCGTTTGAAAGGATTATATTGGCTGTCTTCCGCGCAACCCCTGGAAGGGTTATTAGTTCTTCCATGGTCTTCGGGACCTTCGAGCCGTATCGTTCGATGATCATTATTGCCGAACCGAGAATGCTCCTGGCCTTGTTGTTGTAAAAATTGATCGAGCTGATGTCCTTCCTGAAGTTCTCGAAAGGGGTGTCAGCGTAATCCTTTATCGTCCTGTATTTCTTGAAAAGGGATTCGGTGACCTTGTTCACATGGGCATCCGTTGTCTGCGCGGAGAGTATCGTTGCCACAAGGAGTTCGAAGGGGTTTTTGAAGTTGAGGGCGGTCTTCATTTCGGGATACTCCTTTTTCAATCTTTTTACGATGTCGAGAACCTTTTCTTTGTTGTTCATTGGTACAGCCTCCTCAGCTCTTTTCGTGAAGGCATCGCAGCATACAGCACGACGGTCCCTAGCCTTGCGCCACAGCGGGTTTTTCATAGACCATGATAGCGGTATCAGTCTTTCCCGAAATTCTAAACGCCTCGTCAAGGGCATCATAGAGCTCCTTCGATCCCTCTTTCATCACGGAGAAGCCCAGCTTTTCGAAATACGGTATGAGGTCCCGCGTCACGTAGACCACCACCATCCTTGTAGATGAAGTATCGATGAGATGCCTGATGATGAGAGAGCCTATCCCCTGTCCCCTTCTCTCCTCGATGACCGTGACGTTCCCTATCTCGTGCATCGGTCCCGTCTTTCTCAGTCTTCCAAAACCAATGGGCTCACCGTCCTCCTGAGCTACGACAAAGTCCTGGTAATTGAAGTCGCTCACATCAAAATTATGCTGCCGAAGTCTGTCCTTAATAAAGTCGCTATCCCCCTCGGTTGCCTGCCGTATCGATATGGAGCTCCCTGCTGGATTTTGATATCTTCCTTCGTTCATCTTTCCCTCCGCTGTTTTCTGAATTTTACCAGGACTTATAATGAAATTCTATCAGATATTTTGACCACGGCAAAGGTTTTTCGTACGGCACACAGGCACGCAGGAGGAAGGGAGGAGGCGTGAATTTGGCATGGATCAGCGGCCATGACCAGGAGCTAGTAGTCCCACGCTAACCTTCGAGCTCCAGCAGCCTCTTTTTGATATCGAGTGCAGCGACTGCGCCCTCCCCGGCCGCAACAACGACCTGGTCATCTCCCGTGTTGAGGGGGCCGACGATGTAGAGTCCGCTCAGCGATGATTCATAGGCGTGACTCACGACGTATTTGAACTTATCGCTGTCCCTCTTGAGGCCGAGTTCACCAAGAAATTCGTCATTCAACGTGAAGCCAAAGTGGGACATGACGACTTCGCAGGCTATCCGCTCCCCATTCCTGAGTTCGACGGCCTCCATCGTCTCTCCACCGATAATTTTCACCGGTCGGCCGATGATGAGGCGGATATGCTCATCCCGCAATTCCTCCTTATATTCCTCAGGCAGTCTGTCTGAGTACAGTATGAGGGTAATGTCCTCGGTATACATCGCCTTCATGGCAAAGGCGAGATTGGCTGTTTCAAGAGAGTTTCCAATGATGACCAGTTTCTTGTTGGTAGTCCTGTAACCGTCGCAGTCCAGGCAGGTGAAAAAACTGACGCCGAGAAACCTGTGGAGGTTCTCGACAGGCGGGAGGTCGTCGCGCACTCCCGATGAGGCGATGACGAACTTTGACAGGTAGAGATTTTCTCCGTCAGAGACCTCGAAGTAGCGCCTTTTCATGACTCTTGTTACCTGCCCCCTTTCAATCCTAACGTTGAAACTCCTCGCCTGCTCCACGCCGCGCCGGATGATTTCTTCCCCTGATATGACCTTCTGGGTAAGGAAATTCTCGATATGCTTTGCATGCCATGTCCTGCCTCCGCCCCTGTCGATAAGGAGAACGTCCCTGTTATATCTTCCCAGATAAATGGCTGCCTGGAGACCCCCGGGCCCGCCGCCGATAATAATGCAGTCATAGATCTTTTCTTCGCCCATGGCCTGTCATGTCCTCATAACCTTCCAAGGATCCCGAGCTTTTCCTTCGCACTATACTGTTATACCGGACGGTCGAATCTTTCTGACGATGAATCTGATAAGCACGGAGAGGGGGTAAGCGAAGACCAACAGGAAGAGCTCTATCTTCCTCACGTCTATCCTGTAGTACGGGTCAACAAAGATGCGATAACCTTCCCGGTCATAGAGCCACCCAATCCTTCCTCCCTCCCGGTTGTTCTCGACGACAGGATCAATATTCTTCACATCAGGAAAATCTCTCTCAAGAGCTCCAGTCATCACCGCCTTGGCGGTATCTCTGGGAAACATCACCGAGATGCCCGTGAATTCTGATATACTCGCAATTGCGTACTTGGCGCCGCTCTTTGTGATGTATTCTTCAGGTTCGGCA